>Ga0208905_1001679_pt1 | contig 11007 bp, 5 predicted proteins | sample AntAceMetag02UKS_FD_184776 | JGI IMG/M metagenome (GOLD analysis project Ga0208905, IMG submission 184776) | Saline lake microbial communities from Ace Lake, Antarctica - Antarctic Ace Lake Metagenome 02UKS (SPAdes) (version 2) | ecosystem: Environmental > Aquatic > Non-marine Saline and Alkaline...
CGATACGATCGTAACCAACGTCGCGCTCAGGGCTTACTTTCAGATTCACAGTCGCCGCTGCCACTCCTTCGCCTGCCTTCTCCCAGTCTATATTCGCGCAGTAGCCGCGGATGATCTTGTCATCTTCCATGGCACTGACACGATCTTTAACCTCAGCTTCAGTAAGGTCAGTGAGGTCAGCCACCTCACTCGACTCCTGTGTGCTGTCCTCTTCGAGAATACGAAGGAGCAGCCAGTCTTTGGCGTCCATGTTTTTATTCACCTGAATTATGTTTTAAAGCGAGATATATCAATCTGATTCAGACGTTCATCTGTAAAACGACCTTCCTGCTGAAGTGTCTCAAGAATTTTCTTCGTTCCGGCACCAAACCACATCTCTTTCGTCCGTCCATAGCGCCCGCGCGAAACAAGGCGTGCCTTAATGACACCGAGCATATCGAGTTCTGAGATGAGATCAGTGATGCGCCGGTGGGTAAGAACATCGAGATCGAGTGCCAGAGCAACATCGCGATAGACCTGAACCACTTCTCCGGAGGTGAAGACCTGTTTGTTCATTTCGGGAAAGAGCAACATTGCATAGAGTACCGCCTTTGACTGGCTCGGGAGCGTCTTGACGCATTCGATGAGGCTGTCGGCTTCAATCTTGTTCCTGGCCTCACGAACATGCTTTTCTGTGACGATCTCCGCATTCTTGCGTTCGGTAAGTTCACCGGAAACCCGCAGAAGGTCCAGCGCCCGCCGGGCGTCGCCATGTTCCTGGGCGGCGAGGGCAGCACAGAGCGGGATGACGTTTTCATCGAGAACACCTTCATTAAACGCATAATCAGCACGCTGCTGGAGAATATCCACAAGCTGAGGCGCATTATAAGGCGGGAAGACTATCTCCTCTTCGGAAAGGGACGAGAGTACCCGGTGATCGAGATAACTGGTAAAGAGCAGGTCATTGGAGATGCCCACGATACAGACCTTCGCGTTTTTCAGTTCAGAATTGATACGGGAGAGGTTGTAAAGGGTCTCATCACCGGATTTTTTGACCAGTTTGTCAATCTCATCAAGTACAACAATATGGACACCACCGATTGCCTCGATGAGGTTTTTGAGTTCCGCGTATACCTGGTCAGTCGGCCACCCAGTCATCGGGATGCTGGAACGCGGCCGATCAGACGAGCGCCCTTCGTCATCTTCGAGAAGCGTTGCTATCTGTGCAAATACCCGGTACTGGGTATCGATGATCTCACAGTTGATATGGACGACATTGCACTCCACACCCACCGAGCCGCAGGCCTTCTCGAGTTCTGCGCCGACGTAACGGACAGAGGCTGTCTTCCCGGTTCCGGTCTTTCCGTAAATCAGGATATTTGACGGTGTTTCATTCCGTATGGCGGGTGCGAGGATGGATGCAATCGTATCCATCTGCTCTTTCCGGTGCGGAAGTATCTGTGGGCGGTACGAGTGTCTGAGTACTTCCCGGTTTTTGAAAATCGATCTGCCTTTAAGGTATTTCTGAAAAAGTCCTATTGAAGAATTCTGCTCCTCTTCGGATGAATTCTCTACCCCTTCACGGTCTCCGTCTTCATATGTATGATCGGATGTATCATGATCGTCCCCCATTCGAATCCGTCACCTCCCCATGCGGTATTTCCATTGGATATACATATCTGGTTGCGACCTATACTAAAAGTATCTTAATTGCTTCGGCCCGGGATCTGTGAAGGCAAAAAAAACAATCAGAAACCGAACGCGATCTATATCAGGGCGGCTAAAGACATTGATATTTTTGGCTATTTTTAAACTGTGTGACCAACAGTGTGACCATATCCCCGGAAAACCGGGGAGGAAGAATATCTGATAGCTTTCAGCTTCTCTCCTGGAAGGGGAGGGCCGTATACACCAGACCGATTCCATCGGTTACTCATCACCGGTCTGATTAATTGTCATTAAAATCCTGCTTAGAATAGGCTTTTTTGAACATAAAACGACTATTTGAGCCTTTTCTTTCCTGATCTTTTTTTCCTCGCGGAAGAGAATCCTGTGCCCTGAGCAGGACATGAACCGACCGGATAGATGGACGATGAACAAATGAACGATATCTGGTGAAGAAAGGTTCAGTGATGGCAAAGGTCGGTGAGCGGCTGTCAGCCTGATAGTGTCAGGGTCATGAATAAAAAGTGAGAACAGGCGGGACAAAAAAAGAGGGGGACGAAAATAGTGCGGACGGGAACAGGGATCAGATGAGGGAGACTCCACAGACGGGCTGTCTATGCTGGCAGGGAATCCCTGTCTTTTGAACATTTTTTTGAGGGGGTAATGAGGGAAGGTGGAAAAAGCGATGACACAATCCCGGACAAAAATGAGATGATGGAGATGAGAGACAGATGAGGGGCTGAAACAAATATTGAAAACAGGGTGCGCCGATTATTCCCGGGTGTTGGATCGTTTGGAAGGGATGGTCTGGAATGAATCGTTTGGAAGGGATGGTCTGGAATGAATCGTTTGGAAGGGATGGTCTGGAATGAATCGTTTGGAAGGGACGATCTGGAATGGATCATTTGGGTTGCGTCGTAAACAGCTGGAGAAAATGTAGTGAACATGTGGCGGATAAATTCCACGACCACATTGAAAGGGGAAAAAGGAGTTTATGTGTGGTCATTTGTCATACCATGAATAGGTATACGACACATGGGATCGGGTGAGTGTGTACAAAGAAATCGACGATTGACGAATTGTATCATCGAATAGATCCACCATCTCTCATATGAGAAAGGATGATCAGGATTTCAGAAGAGGAAAAGAATGATATCTGACCTGCCGCATTTTTCATGCTCTTGTTTTCTTAAAAATTTACATCGGAATACCTGATTTTGTGATTTCTGTTGCATAAAATGGTAAAAAATAGTTATTTTGTGAATTAAAGGATAAATCAGATGTTTTCAAAAAATTAAAAAAATTATTGTGCTTTAAAAAGTCACTGACACCCCTTTATTTCCACTGGAACATTGGATCTATCGGGATTTGTGTGAAAAGACAAGAATATCACTTAAAATGAATAAAAAATCGAAAAAAACGACTCTTTTTCGAATTTTCATATTCTTTTTTGAAACCATAAGGGCCCCACCCCTTCATTTCCGGTGGAACCAAAAATTTTGTGTGAAAGAAAAGCAGACATGTTTTTAAAATTACGACAAGAAAAGCCATTCAATGATCTCTTTTTCATAATATATAAAGTACTTCAATAATGTACAATAAGGTTTGGAAATGGTAGTTGAATAACAAAAATGATCATGGAAGTACAAACCTGTAATAAAACGGCATTTTTGAAAAAAAAGGTGTCAATTTGTTTAACATTTTGACATGAGGGTATGGAACCGAATTTCTTCTCCAGTGGAAATAAAGGGGTGTCTCCCCTCTTTTGGACATATAAAAATGAATATGGATCAATCTTTTTTTTTCATTCAGAAAATATTCATTCCTTTTAATCTTTTTTTGCCGGAATAGAGGAGATATATTCATTCTTTTGATGTATATCACCTCAATTCAGAATCAATTTATTCAATAATCATCTCTGAAATGATCCTTCCACAGGAAACAGGGGTCTCTCTTCTTTTACCTCTCAGAGAGAAAGACAGCGTTCAAAAATTCAGGTTCTTTTCATCTTTCTTCAGATCGTTATTTTCCTTTCTCCCTTAAAAACTGAAAAAAGAAAATTTTTCAGTTTAGAGTAATTTAGGATGATTTAGGATGATTTAGAATGATTTAGAATGATTTAGAAGCAAAAGGTTGCTCTTTCTCTCGTCTTTGTCTCTTCAAAAGAGATTCTTCCCGGCATGTCCTTCGCGTTTCCCATCTCAATACTTCCCATCTGACATCTCACCAGGTTCCAATATTTTTGTTCCTGGAATCATCTTCTCGTTCCTCCCCCTCAAAAAAGCCCCCTCCAATGTCTCACCAGACTCCAAAATTTTTTTCCCCGGGAACATCCTTCTTGCTCTCCCTCTCAAAAAAGCCCTTCAGTGTTTCATCAGACTCCAATTTTTTTTCCCGGAATCATCTTCTTGTCCCCTCCTTTCTCAACCCCTCCCTCTCCGACGTCTCAGGAGGCTCCAAAATTTTTGTTCCCGGAACGCCCTTCCCGTTCCCCCTCTCAAAAAGTCCTCCAATGTTTCATCAGGCTTCAAAAAAATACACCATATTCTCCTCCGTTCCAAATTCGTGTCTAATCCTGGTTTCTAATCTCAGTCTTTCCCTTTCAACCATCTTCCCTCACCCTTTGATTCTTTGTTCTCAGGTTCTTCTGAGGAATACCTGGTGATTCTTTTTTGGCAGACCTTCTTTCATGATTACTGTGATCTACGGCTGAGCACTATAACCGGTATTCTGAAGAGGTTACAATACAACCATCATTGGTATGGACCCATCCCATCTCAGTGATGTCACCCTTAAGACCGCAGTTATTACCGTTTCAACATCCCGTACAGCAGATGAAGATGTATCCGGAGCTGTTCTCAAAGAACTCAGTGAAGCAGCAGATATTCCTGTCACCTTCTACCAGGTCGTACCGGATGAGATAGGTGCCATCCGGACCGCACTTCGGGAGGCACTCTCAGCAGCAACCTGTGTCATTATCAATGGTGGCACCGGGATCACGCACGATGACTGCACGATTGAGGCAGTGGCCCCGCTCTTTGAGAAGAACCTGGACGGATTTGGTGAACTCTTCCGGATGTTCAGTTTAGAGGAGGTAGGGACCCGGGTTCTCCTCTCAAGGGCCGCAGCAGGCATCATTGATCAGCGTGCGGTCTTCTGCATTCCTGGTTCCACATCCGCTGTCCGGCTTGCGATGCTGAAGCTGATTCTCCCCGAAATGCGGCATATCGTCACGCACGCAAATAAGTGATAACCCCGGGTTGTGGTTCGGGGTGGTGGTGCAGGTATATACGCAGGTATGGGTGCACCATCTTCATGGAAAGACAGTCTCTAAAGAAGCAGGTGATAAGGATTATTCCCGTGAATAACGGGGTTTTTGTCCCGCACCGGGCTACCGTTCTTCGGTCTTCCATCCGTTTGCCGGGATCGGCGGCGTGGTTGCACCCCCCCAAATCAGGCATGCAGAGAAAATCGGTATCGTTGTCAGACCCGGACGACATATGGCGGAAAAATTTCCGTGAAATGACAGAAAATCCCCCTGTACCCGAAAAATCCAGAAAGATGGATTAACTGGGTAATACTAAGAAGGCACGCACGACCGGGAAGATGGGATCATCGGAAAAGAAAAAGTAATCGGGAAGGAATATACAAAAAAACCGGATAATACCGGGAATGGTGAGCAATTACCATCTGTTTCTGCTTTCTCTTCCGGGCCAAAACAATCTTGTCCTATCGGGGTAATACAGGGAGAAACGGAAGCAGACAGAACAAAAAAAAGAATGCAAACCAAGAGGCAACAGAAGAATATGAAAACCGTATTTAGGGAAAGTCATCCATGCTGGCTGCAGTGCACCTGCTAATCGGTGTTACGCTTGGCATCTTTCTGCTGTATCTCACGAGGGACTGCCGGGCCCTCATCTACTGTGCCATTGGCAGCCTTCTCCCCGACATTATCGATAAACCGGTCGGGCATATAATTCTGGCGAGCCTCGATAACGGCCGGATCTTCTTCCACAGCCTGAGCGTCTGTGCCCTTGTGGCCCTCCTGGGGGTCATTCTCCTGATAAAGTGGCGTCATCCGGGTCTTCTCTTTGTTGCAGCAGGCATGCTCTCCCATCAGTTCGCCGATGCGATGTGGAACATGCCACAAAGCTGGTACTGGCCGTTTCTTGGCTCATTCCCGCCGAAAGATTTCCCGGTTTATTTCAAGAATATTTTTTTTATTGAGTTCTCCTCACCCTCTGAACTGCTGTTGCTCGCTCTTGGTTTCATCATCGTTCTCTGTCTGGTTCAGACATGGCGGACTGGAAACATCCGCCTCATCCACTGGACCGCAGGAGTGGTCGGGCTCCTCCTCATTGTCACAGGGGTGGTGGTTTTATCCGGGCTTACCGCAGGTATTCTTCCCGTATTTCTGGTCTATTCCCAATGGTTGAATATCCTCATCTATGGTCTTTCCCTTGTAATGGGGGGTGTTGCCTTCCTCCTCGTTTCCCTCTCCCCCCCGATCTGGTGTGGGATCAGGGATTTCCTGTAAGGGTTCCCGCCCGCCTGTTTTTCCAGGAAAGGGATTCAGGATGCCTTCTGTCGCTCTTCGCTTCGGCGGCAGATGTCTCAGCCCAAAGAAGAGCCGTCCATACCATCGGCAGAGAAAGACGTGAGAAGATATGCCGGGGTACACGTCACGGAGTACAACGGGCACACACAGAGGTAACGAAAAGAAGGGAACCAGAACACACGTGTCACCAGAAAGTGAAACAGAGACGTATTGCGACAGCGAAAGACAGGTGCCGAACGTCAGGTCGAACCGAAGCCAAAAAAAAGAGTTAAATTAGAGGAAGAGCGGTGCAAAGACCACTGCGACGATGCTCATCAGCTTCAGAAGAATGTTGATGGCAGGGCCGGAGGTATCCTTGAATGGATCACCGACGGTGTCACCACTGACAGCTGCCTTGTGGGCATCTGATCCCTTGCCGCCGAGGTGGCCCATCTCGATGTACTTCTTTGCATTATCCCATGCACCACCGGCGTTTGCCATGGTGATTGCAAGCATAAATCCTGCTCCGAGTGAACCAACGAGAAGACCACCGAGTGCGTCTTTCCCGAGGACAATACCGACGAGGATAGGTGCTGCAATGGCGATGACACCCGGAAGGATCATCTCACGCAGAGCAGAGGAAGTGGAAATAGAGATACATGCTGCATAGTCAGGCTCTGTAGTACCTTCCATGATGCCTGGGATCTCCTTGAACTGACGGCGGACTTCAATTACAATGGCATATGCCGCACGTCCGACTGCCATCATCGTCATGGACGAGAAGAGGAACGGAAGCATGGCGCCGATGAGAAGACCGATGAAGACTGTTGGCTGCATGACATCGATTGACTCGAGGCCCACTGCAATACCGTATGAAGCGAAGAGTGCAAGTGCGGTCAGAGCTGCTGAACCGATTGCAAATCCCTTACCAATGGCTGCGGTGGTGTTCCCGACTGCATCAAGGGTATCGGTGATCTCACGGACAGACTCGGGCTGGTGGCTCATCTCTGCAATACCGCCTGCATTGTCTGCGACAGGACCGTATGCATCGACTGCAAGGGAGATACCAAGCGTTGCAAGCATACCGACTGCTGCAATGGCAATACCGTAGAGACCTGCGAAGGTGAATGCGAGGTAGATAGCAAGCGCGATGAGGATGGTCGGAATGAGTGTGGACTCCATACCCTTTGCAAACCCGGTGATGATGTTTGTCGCAGCGCCTGTCTCACAGGATTTTGCGATGGTCATGGTTGGTTTGCGTTCGTACGAAGTGTAGTACTCGGTGACCTGTCCAATCAGGAACCCTGCTACAAGACCTGAGACACAGGCAATAAAGACACCGAATCCATAGCTTCCGAGAAGCATGGTTGCAATGAAATAGGTCGCTGCGACCACAAGGAGAAGTGCTGCCACAAGGCCAATGTTGAATGCCATGTGAATGGCGGAGGACTCGGTCTTCTGTGTTCTGACAAAGAAAGAACCGATGATGGAACAGATGATACCGACTGCGGCGATGATCATCGGGAGGACGACGAGGTTGTACTCCGGCATGCCGCTGAGAGCTGCGGTGGAATCAATGCCCAGAATCAGGCTGATGTCTCCGCCCTTGCTGATGGTAAGAATTGCTGCAGCAGCAAGAAGCATTGTGGAGATGATTGAGCCAACGTAGGACTCGTAGAGGTCAGCACCCATACCTGCGATGTCACCGACGTTGTCACCGACGTTGTCTGCAATGACAGCAGGGTTTCGGGCGTCATCTTCGGGGATACCTGCTTCGACTTTGCCGACGAGGTCAGCACCGACGTCTGCGGCCTTTGTAAAGATACCGCCACCGACACGGGCGAAGAGCGCAATCGAACTTGCACCAAGTGAGAATCCTGCTACGACATTGACAATGTCATAGATGGTGGCGCCGTCCATCAGGGTGGACACTCCGATAAATGCAGCGGAAAGACCAAAGAGACCAAGACCGACAACGGTCATGCCCATGACCGTACCGGATGCAAAGGAGACACGGAATGCATCAGCAATGCCGCGGGTTGCTGCATGTGCTGTCCGGCCGTTTGCCGAGGTTGCGGTGAACATGCCGATGTATCCGGCAGTTGCGGAGAGAACCGCTCCAATGACGAAACAGATCGCGGTTAACGGGCTGATGATTAGCGTCAGGATGATCGCGAGTACTATCACAAAGACCGCGATATACTTGTACTGGGTGTTTAAGTACACCATTGCACTTTTGTGTATCACGGTTGTAAGCTTCTTGATGAGCTCACTGCCTTCCCCTTCGGACTGAACCTTTCTAAAGGACAATCCTGCAAAGAGAAGTGCAATCAGGGCACATAATGGCGCCAGATAGACGAGTGTATCCATGGTTTATTCAAATCCCCCTTTATGGTTTCAGGCACAAAACCAGACGGGTAATTGATTCCATACAGATTAGGGTTCTCCATATAAAAAAAGAATAGGACGGATTGTGCAGACTTCAATTCCGGGCGTATCAGGATGGTTTAGAGTCCTCCTCTGCTTCTGTATTGAGATCCCTCTGGTTATATTCCTCTGATGACCTTTTGGAGCAGATATACACCATTATCAGGTGAACATATTGGAATGGCAAATAAATCAGAAATAATTATGTTTCCAGGGAATCGGAGCCCTTTTTTTGTATATAATTTGGTTACAAATTCCATTTCTTCTCATTTTCTCTCCCAATTGCAATAAAAAAGACAAATTAAGACCAAATTTGGCTCTATTCAAGATAAAGGATTTGCAATAACCCTTGCCCGGCAATTTGTGCTGGCATATCATTATCGATATCCGGACACCACTGGATTGCAAAATAGGTGAGTCTATGGAGTGTTCAAAAAAAATAGTATTCATTCTGATCCTGTGTACAGGATTATGTATCTCGTCTGCCTTCGCTGGCATGTCCTATACCGTTGCGCCCTCTTCCACAACGGATACCGTCCAGATCAATTTTGATGATGATGGACTGAACGCGGCCCTTGTGCCAAAAACAGCCCGGAAGGAAGGGGATACGCCGCCGGAACAGATGTATGTCCCTGGCGTTGTCATTGTTGTCTATGAAGTGCCGGAAATGGCTGTGATACATTCAAATGATGCTCTCTCTGTAACAGTCAATGCCGGAATCGATGCAGTGGTGACAGAGTCATATGATACCGGGGTTCTGCCCGGCTATCAGGTGGTTTCCCTGCCGGAGGATGTGACGGTTGATGAGGCAATTGCGTACTATGAAAGCCAGCCAGGCGTGAAATACGCCCAGCCAAATTATATCTATACCCTTAACGACGTGCCGAATGACCCGTTCTATGATCTCCAGTGGGGGCTGAAGAATACCGGTCAGACAACCCCGTATTTCCCGTCCGGTGGCACTCCCGGTGCTGATATCAGTGCGGAAGATGCCTGGAATTATACCACGGGATCAGAAGATATTGTGATTGCGGTTCTTGACACTGGTGTTGACTATCTGCATGAAGACCTTGCGGCAAACATGTGGGACGACGGAAGCGGCCATTATGGATATGATTTTGTTAATGATGACGATGATCCGATGGATGACAGGGGTCATGGCACGCGCTGTGCCGGTATCATCGCTGCAGTGGGGAACAACGACATTGGTGTCACCGGTGTCTGCTGGAACGCGAAGATCATGGCAATCAAGACACATAATGCAACTGGAGAGGGAACATCCTCGGACGCGATCAACGCCATCAACTGGGCAGTCTCCAATGGAGCAGACATCCTGTCCTGTTCATGGGGCGGGACAGTGTATGACGCCGGGCTGAAGACGGCGATTGATAATGCAGGTGTCCTTGTCGTCTGTTCGGTCGGAAATGATGACAGGGACAATGATGTCTTCCCACACTATCCGGCATCCTATAACAGCTCGAACATCATCGCTGTTGCGGCCACCGCGCCGGATGACACTCTTGCCGTATTTAATCTCCAGGATGCGACCAACTACGGCGCAACCAGTGTGGATATTGGTGCTCCGGGACTTGATATCTACAGCACACTATCCCGTGAAATTGAATATGAAATGACAACAATTGTGTTCAGTGATAATATGACCTCCCTTTCCGGGTGGGAGGAGATTGATAATACCGGTTCCAACCGGACGGCATGGCATCTGGATAATACAACCTACACCAGTGCCCCGTCTTCTGCAGCGATTGGACCATATGATAATAACTGGATACAGCTCCTCAGAAAGAATGGCAGCATATCCTTAGCAAACATATCACACCCCGGCCTCCGGTTTAATATTTCGGTTGATACCGAGGTTGGTTATGATTGGGCATTTATCCTGATCCAAGAAGTTGGAGTGACCAATTTTACTACATCGTTTGGCCGTTCCGGATACAGTAATGGGTTTGTGGAGGGTACTTACGACCTCACGGATGTAGGCGGCCATGACTTCACTGGTATGGATATCCGTGTTGCCCTGGGGTTTGTTAGCAATGAAGCGGTCACCGGCAACGGTGCCTGGTTTGATGACATCCAGTTTGGCCAGCTGGAAGAGTCCGAATCAACGTCCCGATATGGATATGGATCCGGTACATCCATGGCGTCACCCATGGTATCCGGGGCTGCAGGCCTTGTGATGGCGGCACACCCCAATTATACCTGGCAGGAGGTCAAGGCCAAAATTCTTGATAACGCAGATCCGCTTCCTGCCCTCAACGGGACATGCGTCACCGGAGGACGGCTGAATGCGTCGTATATCGAAGAAGCAATCCCGTTAAATGCAGACTTTATCGCTGATGCAACGAATGGTACGTCCCCGTTTACGGTGAACTTCACCGACA
>Ga0208905_1001680_pt1 | contig 11000 bp, 12 predicted proteins | sample AntAceMetag02UKS_FD_184776 | JGI IMG/M metagenome (GOLD analysis project Ga0208905, IMG submission 184776) | Saline lake microbial communities from Ace Lake, Antarctica - Antarctic Ace Lake Metagenome 02UKS (SPAdes) (version 2) | ecosystem: Environmental > Aquatic > Non-marine Saline and...
AATTACTTCAAAGAAAAACCTGGAAAATGCAAAAAAGGATTAAATGATGAAAAAATATTTTTACTTTTTACTTTTTTCTTTTTGCTTTCTATTAATTATTACATGTACCACCCAACCACAATCAGGAAATCTCACTGGAACTGTGCAATTAGCCGGAGAAGCCGACCACGGCGGAATAGTTATCGGAGTTTACGAACTTGCCGAGTTGGATCCCGACATCGTAGAAGCAAACCAAAACTGGCCTCATATTGGTGTAATAATTAATCAGCACACTGAATTCGACCACCGCTTCGGGACATTAGTAAAAACTGGAGAGACCGATGCATCTGGTTATTTTGAAATAAATGACATTCCAACAGGGAATTACAACATTGTTGTAATAAAAAACGGATACGGATTTCGTTATATTTACAATGTACAGATAAATGATGGCAATAACTCACTTGAAAATTTTCTTACTGAGAAAAGGAAAAAGGAAAAAGGAAAAAGTAAAAAGGCAGATAATGATGAAGACTCCTCCTTTAACCTTTTGCCTTTATCCTTTAACCTTAACAAAAGTAGGGCTGACCTTACCCTTTACCCTGAAACAATTATCTACTCTGACATAACTACCCCCACCACCTTCGAATCCCACCATCATTACATTATTGAACAGGACATCATCGTTGATGCCGAACTCACTATAGAACCCGGAGCAGTGATACGATTGAATGAAGGTGTTAAAATGTCTATTTATGGAGACCTGACAGCAGTTGGACAAGAAGACAATTTTATATGGTTCACCTCAAATGATAGTATTAATTCTTCCTCCTTTTTCCGTTCTCCATCCTCCGACCGCCTTTCAGAATATAAAGTAATTGAATTAGACGGCACAATCAACAAAGAAGTCTCCTTCTGCAAGTTTGAACATGCCGGAACTGGATTGCTTAACCATGTAAATGGTTTTTCCATCTCAGATTGTATTTTTAGAAACAGTTCCTGTGGTTTTAAAAGTGAATGTGTAGATTCTACCTTTTGTAGTAATTTGTTGTGCGAAAATATTACCTGTGGAAATGAAGGTGGTATTTATTTTACAAATGTAGATTCTGGAATTATTGAAAAAAACATATTAATGAGTAACTCAACTGGTATAAAAGTAAAAGATAATACAAATCCAGAAATTTCCAATAATTATTTCTATTTAAATGAATTTGGTGCTGAACTATGGAGTAGCAATTCTTCTTTTATCCATAATGAATTATTGGGTAATATCTATGATTTAAGAGTTTGTGGTCCCACTTCCCCTGAAATTAGACTTAATAATTTTGAATCTAATATTGGAGTTTATATAGGTTATAACTGTATATATCCAAATGCAATCCCTGAAATTCATTTTAATAATTTAATCAATTGTAACTATGCTATATATGGAACAGCTTTCAACAGTATTACTATAAATGCTGAAAATAACTATTTTGGTACTACTGATCCGCTAACCATTGAAGAGTTAATTCGTGATAAAAATGATATATTACCAACGACTCCATATTATGAGACTTTTGGAATAGTTAATTATAATCCATTTTTAACACAAGAATGTCCACATGCAGGAATATTTAACTAAAATTTTGAAAAATTACTTTTTATTTTTATTGCTGATTGAAAGACTTTAAAAATTATTTTATTATGGAGGTATTTTATGAAAATACTAATTACACATATTTATAATTCTTTTAACTATGGTAGTGCAATGATGGCGATAAATATAATTTATTATTTAGAAAGGGAGAAGTTATTATGATATTTAACCGTAAAAATAAGAATATATTAATATTTTGGTATAAAAAAGTTAAAAATATTGGAGATGCGCTGAATCCATTCCTTATAGAAAAGATTAGTAATAAAAATGTTAAATGGGTAAAGCCTCGTTCTAAAAATAAACATTATATTTGTATTGGGTCCATTTTACAAGCAGCTAATAAATACACTGAAGTATGGGGTAGTGGATTTATTTCTGCTTCTTCTTATTTAGCAGAAAAACCGTTACGAATATGGTCAGTTAGAGGTCCATTGTCAAGAAAAAAATTGATATCTTTGGGAATAGATTGCCCTGAAATTTATGGAGATCCTGCATTATTATTACCAAGGATGTATTATCCAAAAATAGAAAAAAAATATAAGATTGGGATTGTTCCTCACTATGTTGATAAACATAATGTTTGGTTAAATAATTTTAAAAATGACAATGATATAAAAATTATAGATGTACAAAAGGATGATCCATTAAAATTTATTGATGATATACTAAGTTGTAAGACAATAGCTTCAAGTTCATTACATGGAATTATTACTGCGGATGCTTATAATATTCCTTCTCTTTGGCTTGAGTTTTCAAATAAAGTTTCTGGTAAAGGTTTTAAATTTTTAGATTATTTTATGTCAGTTAAAAGAAAAGAAAAGGAGCCAATTGTAATAAATAATCATACAAATATTACTGAAATATTTAATAAATTCTATACTTATAGAATAGATATTGATATAGACGACATATTAAAAAATTGTCCATTTATCTAAATATAAGTTTTAAGTTTAATTAAGAAAATTCAAAATGATTGAAGCATTTGAAACAAAGATTGATATGGCAATAAAAGGAAATCCAAGGATTATAAATGGTAATTTAAGTATCCCAGATTCAAGAGAGGATTTCTTTAAAGATTTGAAAAAAAATATATTAAAACGCAACCCAATATTTTTATGTATAAAATTTCCGCTATCAAAAATAAGATTTTTAAAAAGTTAAATATTCAGTAAAGTGTTAAAGAATTTTACAAAGTCTGTTTTTATATATGGATTTGCTCCCACATTTGGTAAATTTATTGGTATATTTCTCCTACCTATTTATACAAAAGTTTTTACTCCTGGAGAATATGGTGTCATAGATTTATTTAATGTAATAATTTATTTTTTTATAGTATTTATAGATTTACAGATATACAGTGCAATAGGACGGTATTTTAATGAAACAAAGGATATTAAAAATCGTCAAGTTTTAATATCAACCGCTTTCTGGAATGAAATCGGATTATCCTTATTTGTTATATTTTTTATTTCAATATTTTCTAGAAGCATAAACCTACGTTTATTACATACTCTCCAGTATCAAAATGCATTTCTCATAGCATTGTTATGGTTGCCAGTATCTTGTATTTTTACATATCTTAGTGTAATAATGAGGTATGAGAAAAAACCTTTGTTATTTTTGATTGTTGCTACAGTTCAAATTATTGTAAAAGTTACAGTATCATTAATCACAATACTTGTCTTTAATTGGGGGATAGTTGGAATTTTTATTGGACAAATTGCTGGAGATTTTATTGGTTCAATATTATTTTTCATTTATTTAAAAAAATATATTATATTTTCATATAATATACAAGTTTTAAAAAAATTACTTTGCTTTTCTGTGCCACTTGTTCCGGCAATGCTTGCATTATATTTTAATAATTCATTTAATAGATTTGTCATGCTTAAATACTTATCATTAGAAGCAATTGGACTTTATGCTGTGGCTCTAAAGGTTGCCTCCGTTTTTGGTCTAATAGGCGGTGCATTTCGCATGGCTTGGAATCCTTTTATGTATGAAAGTTTAGAAAGAAGTGAACATAAAAAAATGTTCATCCGTATTTATAAACTTGTAATGTTGTCATTAATTGTACCGGTGATAGGTATTACTTTATTTTCAAAAGAAATATTAATGTTTTTAACAACAGAGAAATACTTTTCCGCTTACCCCTTAATAGGGTTTTTAAGTATATATTTAGTCTTAAATCTTTTTAGACAAATTGTAGGAATTGGTCCAAAGATAGTAAAAAAAACATTATATGATTCAATATCTATTATTGCAGGTGTAATCGTTAATATTTTGGCTCTTTATGTTTTTGTTCCGATATATGGTATTATGGGAGCTGGCTACAGTCTATGTTTTGGGGGGGTAGTTACTCTCGGACTAAGCTGGTATTTTACTTATAAGCTTTATCCAATAAATTATCCGAAAATTTTAACGATATGTTTGATTTTTGTTATGTTTTTTATTGCATTTTTTAATAAAATGTTTGATGTTAATATAATTTTCAAAGTCATTATTGTAAGCGGATTGCTTTTACCATTACTATTTTATTATAGAAATAGAATTACAGGAATTTATTCAGGTTTAGTTTTCACTATAAATAAAGATTAAAATGAAATCCAAGTTATCATTGTTTTTTTTGATTTTAATATTTCATTCTTTTCAAGGTATATTTTCAAGTATGGTTTTGCACAGAATTTATTTTTTAATCGTTAAAAAAAAGTAATAAGATAGAGGACAAATTATCAACAATAAAATCAACATAATAGAGAGCCCCAAAAACAATATATTGATTGTAAGTATATTAATAGTGATTGCTTCTTTCTTATTATCTTTTACAACCATTGTAAAATTTGATTTTTTATTGTATATTGCTTATATAGTTTTAGCAGCATATTTTTTTATTGCTGTGAGTAAAAAATATTTTTATTATTTTGTAATATTTTATTTTCTATTTTCTATACTCTTTAATCTTCCAGATCAGTTAATAATAATATCTAATGTAATCTATGATAGATATATTGAGCTAATTATTTTTTTCATTGCACTAAAAATAATTATAGGACGAAATGTAAATCTCTTTTCAGACATTTATTTTAAATTGATATTATCATATACTTTCATAGGTATCTTATCAGGTATTGCTAATAGTAATCCAATTGTTAGTATTATTTTTTTTATAAAAACACCTTTATTATTATACTTTATTTACATAATATTTTATCATTCAACTACTAATCTTTTTTTGGAAAAAATATATCCTTTTATGATTTCTTATTGGTTAGCTCAACCTTTTATCATTATTTTGCAAAATAATTTATTAAAAGATAAATTATATTGGTATCAAGGTGCTTTTATGGATTTTTTTGGTGGTAGCATGGGGTATGCAAACACCCAACAAGTCTCAATTTTTTCATCACTAATGTGGTTGTTTCTAATTAGCAATAAAAAAATTAGCAAAAACATAAAAATTTTGGCAACAGTAACGTTTCCATTAATCAGTATCTTTGCTTCTGCAGGTGGGGGCATTATAATATTCCTAATAACACTGGTAACCTATTTGCTTTTTAAAAGCAATTTAAATAAATTTATTTCTATATTTTCAATCATTGGGGTTATTATAACATTTTATTTTATTATTCCCCAAATAACAGCAGAACATCATCGAGGATTTAATTTTTATGATTCTATAATCCAAGGTAATTATACATTTTTCATTAATAGCCAAACTAGTAATGAGCGTGGCAGAATTTATATGATGAGATATTTAACTAATAAACTAAATGATGAATCAAGTATATTAATTGGGAGAGGACCATTTACGGTAAGAGGGTCGCAATATTTCGAGAGCTCTTCATCTTTATTTACGACTAGAGCGGTGGCATCTGAGATACAATTACAATACGGAGAACTGGGGATATTGGGCTATTTGATCATTTTAATCATGTTTATATATCCAATTATGAAATTAAAAACAAGTAGAATTATCAAAACTTTATCTGTTTTTGTTTTATTTGCCGGGTCTATATATGGATTAATATTTACTTCAATGTTTTTTATAGTAAATTATTGGATTCTATTAAGTTTATATAAAGGAGGATTTTATGAACAGGGTCATTAAAATGATTGAAAACCAATATTTTAAGAGTGATGTTAAAATCGGAGCATATCATTATGCTGAACTTTTTGCTGATAATGGTGATACTGTTATATGGATAACTCCGCCATACTAAATATTCAACATTTTTTTTTAAGCATAAAGATAAAAAATTTAGGTGGATTGGGAAATATGGTATTTGAAATAAGATATGAAAATTAAATGATTTTAATGATTTCTTTTATTATAATCGGTAAAAACGAAAGTGAAAATCTTAAACGTTGCTTTAAGAGTATTTTTAGTACAATTGAATATAATAGTTTAAAGGAATATGAAGTGATTTATGTTGATTCGGATTCAAATGATAATAGTATTGAAATTGCTAAAAGTTTTAAAGGAATTGATATTTTCTTAATTACTGGAGTACATAATGCTGCAATAGGAAGAAATATTGGAGCCAGAGAATCAAAAGGTAATATTTTATTTTTTATAGATGGAGATATGGAAATAATGCCTGAATTTCTACCTTTAGTTTTTAATGAAAATGATGGATTGAAATATGACTTTGTATCTGGACAAATGAACTATATTTATCATGATATTAATAATAAATACAAAGGGAAGGAACTATATTATAAAAAATGTCTTGAAAAAGATGCTATATATTATACTGTTGGTGGATTATTTATAATTAAAAGAAAACATTGGGAATTGGTTGGGGGCATGAACAATAAATACAAAAAAAGTGAAGATTATGATTTAGCACTAAGATTAGCAAAAAATAATATATATTTATTAAGGAAAAAAGAAATAATTGGGAATACATATATGATAAGTTACAGAGATACTAAAAGAATGTATGCTGAGATAATAAATAAAAATGTTTTTTATCCAACAAGTCTTATATATCGCGAACATTTTTTTAATAAATATATGTGGACTATTATTATCAGAAATGACAGTTCTATGATAATCCTTTTGATCGCTTTTCTTATAAGTGTTATCTTTAATAATTATTTTTTGCTATTAATGTATCCTATATTTTTAATAATTAGGATATCAAAACGAGACAAAAAATTAAAAAATTTACTTATACGTTTCCCGTTTTTAATAATTAAAGATATACTTGTAATTATTGGGTTTTTCTTTTTTTTCCCCCAAAAAAATAAGACAAACAATATAAAATATACTAAAATTAAATAAAAAAGTATTTTAAATATCAGAACAGGATTAATGTTATTAGTTATGGAATAGATTTAAATATCTTTTATTCTTTTTTTTATAAAATTTTTGCGAACAATATTAAATTTTTAGTAAAAACAATAATAGAGAAAATATAGAAAATTCGCAAAGAGTAATGATTGGAAAGAAAGATTTAAAATAATTACAAATAGCATTAAATCAAAGAAAGAGGATAAGCATAAATGAAAATACTAATAATTTCCAATTGTTACCCCAATAAAAATAGACCGGACTCATGTATATTCATTAAAAATCTATATGATGCATTAAATAAGAACCAATTAGATGTAAATTGTGTATTTCTGAGTTTAACTGGCAAAGAATCTAAATTAAAAAAAATATTAAAATATATTAAATATCATTTTAGCGCTTTCTATAATATACTTACAAATAAGTACGATATAATCCATATCAATTATGTTTCTCATAATATATTAATAACTATATTTGCGAAAATAGTTAGTAAAGCTAAGATAATAAACAATTATCATGGAAGTGATTTATATGAAGTGAAACAGAAATGGTTCTATCAGTTTATTAATAAAATTTCCGATATGATTATTTTGCCGTCATTTACATTTAAAAATAGAGTTGAAGAAAAAGCAGGTAAACTTACTAATAGTTACATTTTCCCTTCAAGCGGGATTGATCAAAATATATTTAAGTATAATTATAATCAGCTTGTGCAAAATATTCTAAATGATACAATCGAAATCGCTTACGTATCAAGCGTTAATCGTGAAAAAGGAATATATGAAGCAATAGAGGCGGTAAATGACGTAAATACCACAACTACTAAAGGTACAAAGGTAAAATTGCATATAATTGGTAATGGTCCTGATTTACATTATATAAAAAATTATAGAAGCAAATATATTAATATAATAGGCCCAGTTCAACAAAAATCAATACCGAATTATCTGAAAACTTGCAGCTTATTCTTGTTCCCATCAAAAAGAACTAAAACAGAAAGTCTTGGGTTAGTACCGTTAGAAGCAATGTCAATGGGGCTACCGGTTATTGCATCTGATATTCCAATCACAAAAGAGTATGTTACGGATGACTATAATGGATTTATTTTTAAAAAAGGTGATTCAAAAGAATTGTCAGAAAAAATAATTAAATATATCAATTTATCAGTTGAAAACAAAATTACAATGAGTAAAAGGGCATATAACATTTCCAAAAAATATGAGCGAAAATTAGTCATTGGAAAATTGATAAAAGAATATTCCAAACTTATAGAAAATAACAAAAGAAAAAATGGCTTGTAATTGTCCTATTGTTTTATACTGATGTTGGAGATGTAAAGGAAGTGATTGGTGAAACTAATGGATGTTATATATGTTCTTTGTCATCAATAATAAAAAAAGGAAAGTAATGAAAAGCAATTTGATAAAGATAGTACTCAATCCAATCTTTAGAGGAATATATAGAAACAGATATAAGAGATTGTGCAATGGCGATTGTATTTTTTTCTAAAACTGGTGAAAATGAAATAGCTAATAAAGTTTTAGAATGGACTTTAAAAAATATGTATAATAAGAAAAAGAGATATTTCTATTATTTCAAAAATAGATTTTTTACAAATAAGATTGAATTTATTAGATGGCAGGCATGGATGTTATACGCTTTATCAGTCTACAACAAAGAAGCTGGAACCCATAAGTGAAAAAGATAGTTTCTATTATTGGTGCTCGTCCCCAATTCATCAAATGTGCTCCAATGTCAAGAGAATTACGTAAGATATTTGTAGAGATTATCATCCATACTGGACAACATTATAGTGATAATATGTCCAGACAATTTTTTGATGATTTGGATATTCCTATTCCTGATTATAATTTAGAAGTTGGCTCTGGCACTCATGCAGAGCAGACATCAAAAATGTTAGTGGGGATTGAAAAAATATTACATTACGAGAAACCTGACATAGTAATTGTCTTTGGCGATACGAATTCTACAATTGCAGGTGCTTTAGCTGCGACAAAATTACATATTCTCGTTGCTCATGTAGAAGCTGGATTGCGAAGCTTTAATAAAGAGATGCCTGAAGAAATTAACAGAGTGTTAACTGACCATTGTTCAGATTTATTGTTTGCTCCCACGAAAACAGCAATGTTTAATTTAAACCAAGAAGGATTAAAGAATAAATCATATTTAACTGGCGATGTTATGTTAGACGCTTTAAATCAAAATATAAAGAATGCAAAAAAGAAATCTAAAATTTTGAATAAATTTGATTTGAAGCATAAGAGGTATTTTCTATTAACACTTCATAGACCTTATAATGTTGATGAACCAAAAATTCTTAAAGAGATTATTGATGCGTTACTTAATTTAGATGAAATGACAATATTTCCTGTACATCCAAGAACAAGGAAAATGATGAAGAAATTTAATATTATAACTAACTCTAATATTCTGTTTATTGAACCAATAGGTTATCTTGATTTTTTAGTATTAGAAAATAATGCAAAGAAAATAATCACTGATTCTGGAGGGGTTCAAAAAGAAGCATTTTTCTTAAAGATTCCTTGCGTGACTTTACGCTCAGAAACAGAATGGAAAGAAACATTAATAAACAAATCTAATATTCTTGTTAAAAAAAGAATAAAGAAAGAAATAATTAAAGCAATCAACACAGAACAGGATAATAATCAGGTATCTAATCCATTTGGGGATGGAACTGCAACTCAAAAAATTAAAAATATATTGTTAAAAGAGATTTGATGAAGAAACATATTTGTTTTATAGTTCAAGAATACTTTCCAAAAGATCCAAGGGTTAGAAAATATGTGAATTTGCTTTTGGAAAATTGTTATTCTGTTGACGTGATTAGTTTAAAAAGATTTGATCTTCCATGTTATGAAAATTATAAAAACTTGGAGATATATAGAATAGGTTTACCAAAAAAAAGAGCATCTCTATATAGATACTTTATAGAATATTTATTCTTCTTTTTTTCGTCATTTGTTTTAGTTACAAAATTATACATTAAGAAAAAGTATTCAATAATACATATTAATACATTGCCTGACTTTTTAGTATTTTCCACAATAATACCTAAATTTTTTGGGGCAAAAATTTTATTGGACATGCATGAAATCGCTCCTGAATTTTTCCAGATGAAATTTAATAAGACAGAAAATCATTTAATAATACGATTATTAAAATCAATTGAAAAAGTTAGTTTGGTTTATTGTGATTTTGCAATCACAGTAACTAAGGCTATAAGAGAAATTTTTATTAAAAGAGCAATTAATGAAAAAAAGATTGATGTAATTATGAATGTTCCTATAATTAGTGGAAATAATCTAAAAAAGAAGATTAATTACAAAAAGAGATTCAATATAGTCTATCATGGTACTATAACTGATTTGTATTCTCTTGAGAATGCAGTTGATGCTGTATCATTAATAAAAAATAAAATATCGCATATTAAATTTCATATATTTGGTGAGGGCCCTTCAGAATCAAGGCTAAAAAAAAGAGTTAACGAGAAAGCTTTACGGAAGTATGTGATATTTCATGGATACGTTAAAAGTGATCAAATGAATAAAGAGTTAGAAAAAATGGATGTAGGTATGCTGCCGATGAAACGTAACATTTTTATTGATTTGTCTTTTTCAAACAAGTTGGCTGAATATGTAAATTTAGGAATATCTGTGCTGACAACGAGGATTCCGGCAGTTCAAGATTATTTTTCTGATGATTCACTCTTTTACTCCGATGACAAACCTTATGATATTGAGAAAACCTTATTCCAGATTTATTCTAATGAAAACATTGCCCGAGAAAAATTATTAAACTCGTATAAAGAGTATAAAAAAATAAACTGGGAAATTATGTCAGCTAGGTATTTAGCTATCATTCAACAATTAGAAAAAGAATAAAAAATTATGAAACTCCCAATCCACAAATTCCTTCTTCTCATCCACGATATAATAATTATAATTAGCGGATTAGTTATTTCTCATTATATCTATTTTCATCATAGATTTTTAAATTACGCAGACGCTTCTTATGTATATTTATGGGGATACATAATTTTAT
>Ga0208905_1001682_pt1 | contig 10979 bp, 9 predicted proteins | sample AntAceMetag02UKS_FD_184776 | JGI IMG/M metagenome (GOLD analysis project Ga0208905, IMG submission 184776) | Saline lake microbial communities from Ace Lake, Antarctica - Antarctic Ace Lake Metagenome 02UKS (SPAdes) (version 2) | ecosystem: Environmental > Aquatic > Non-marine Saline and Alkaline...
ATGGATTTCCTAATCAGGATGAATTTTTTAAATTCTTTTCTCCTCAACCTCAAAGACAGTTGCCAAGTCGAAAAGCACGGGCAATGGGTACAGGATTCATTTTCAAACGAGAAGGTAACAGTGTTTATATAATAACCAATAATCATGTTGTCGAAAAGGGTAATGAAGAAGGAGCTGAAATCACTGTTTCACTGGAAGATAAAGAGGAATATCCTGGTGAGATCGTAGGATTGGACAGTGATAGTGACCTTGCGGTGATCGAAATTGAAATAGAAAGCGATGAATGGGTGACCATTGCTCCTTTAGGCGGATCAGAAAATTTGGAAGTTGGGCAATGGGCAATCGCAATTGGTAATCCTTTTGGTGAAGCATTGAATCGAACCGTCACTGTGGGAGTTATCTCAGCTCTGGGACGATCCAACTTCAATTTCGGAAGTGATGGTGGACCTTTATATCAGAACTATATTCAAACTGATGCTGCAATAAATCGAGGAAATAGTGGTGGACCATTGGTTAATATCGATGGTGAAGTTATCGGAGTGAATGCTGCCATCAGTACTCCTAATCAGGGTAATGTCGGTATAGGTTTTGCCATTCCAGTAGATATGGTCAAAAAGGTAGTTAATGACCTGATGCAGCATGGTGAGGTAGTTCGAGCTTATTTGGGAATTTTGCCCCAGGAAATCACTTCTGACCTTAGAAAGAGCCTTGATCTGGATGATGTTTCTGGTGTGTTGATCGCAAAAGTTGAAGATGATACTCCTGCTTCGGATGGTAAACTGGAACAGGGTGATGTGATCATCAAGTTTGATGACAGGGAGATTGCGGATGTTGCTCATTTCCGAATAATAGTAGCTGAAAGCGAGATTGGGGAAAAACTACCTGTAGAGATCATTCGAAAGCAAAAACATAAAACCATGTACGTAACACTCATGAAAAGACCTGCTGATCTGGCTGAGAGTAATACATCAACTTCTAATATGGACTGGTTAGGTCTTAAGGTAGAGAGTGTAAATAGTGATGCTGCCAAACAATATAAGATTGATGAAAGCAGCGGAGTGTTCATTAGTGCCATAGAAAAGAATTCTCCAGCTGAAGCTAGTGAATTAAGAGTTGGAGATGTGATCCTGGAGATTAATTTCGAGACTGTGGAAGACGTGGAAAACTTTAATGAGATCTATGAAAAAGTGAAAAAAGATGGTAAAGATCAAGTGCTCTTCAGAGTGAAATCATTAAATGGTCAATACCATTATGTGGCAGTGAACACAAAAAGATAAATATTAAAGCAGGGGAGAGCAAAACTGCTCTCCCCTTATAATTGAACTTGGTTTAGAAAAAGGGGCTATTATAGCAATCTGCTTATGCCTTCTGGGAAATTAACAATATTCCTGCAATTTAATTAGATAAACGGTTTGAGATAATTCCACCAGTAATAATTGATTATATTCAAAATATCTGATAATGAATTACCTTGCTCGATCCTGTCTAGCACCTTTTCATAAATTGCATCTTCCATCTGTTCATTTGCCTTCGGGGCACCAGCGGGACTGATATTGAACATAGAGGCAACAATCAAATACAAAGCCCAGATGATCCCGACTGCCAGGGCAAGTTCTAAAAAGTAGACGAATCCACGTACAGATAAATTCAAGCCTTTCATTGATGAATCCGTACCAGCAGCACGTTGTGACTTTCTTTTGTCATATCCCCAAAAGAAAGAAACATAATAATACTTCTTGAATATCTTGTAAGATTTATTGGATTCATAAATCTTTTTAGTAGGTACGACAATACACCGTTTAAGAATGTCCTGAATAGCTCGCTTTTGCTCAAAATTAAGCGTCTTAGAAACTTCAGAAGGAATCAGACTGTAGAAATAACTGAAATCTCTTTCAATGATATTTTCTGATATCGTATTCACTGATTTTTGTTTCCTGGAATTTCTTCTTTTATCCTCACCTACATAAAGCTGCATATAGTACTTTTTAACAAACCAGAATGGCACATTAAGATCAATAACCTTCTTCGATGGAATTCTGATGGCTTTCGCCATCACCAGGCGGATGTGTTTTTCCTGCTCTTCAGTGAAACTGTCTTTTATTCCATGACCCATCTGCTCCATGAAATAATCAACGTCTTTAAGTTTGTTTTTAAATGGCATTCCACTTCTCCCTTATTTATTTAAACCAAGTTTTTCAATTAACCAGTCAATTCCATGACCACCCTGAATTAAATCATAATTTAACACAGTTTTGGCAAAAAAGGCAATAAATATTATCATAAGCAGATAAATCAGCATAGAGCCCATAAAACTGAGAGTATTAAGAGCATGACTGGCGTTTTTTCTTTTACCTTTTCTTCTGTCCAACCCTAGATAAATGCTAAGGTAATATCTTTTTTTAATCTTGAAATTTATATTTGTTTCCAGAACTTTCTTTGAAGGAATGGAGATTGCCCGGTTAAATACTGCTTGAATTATCCTTTTTTCTTCATATTGAAATCCTTTTTGGATATCTTCAGGCAGGGATGCAAAATAGTAATCAGCATTTCTTTCTTTATATACCTTCAGCTTTGTTCTTTCAAATTTATCACGATCATTGCGGGTTTTTGTACGTTTATCTTCACCCAGGTAAATCTGAAAATAAAATCTTTTAATCAACCAGAAAGGAATATTCAAATCTAATAATTTAGGTGATGGAACCCGAACTACTCTATCAAGAACTCTGCGAAGAGAGAGTAGTTCCTCCTCAGCTAATTGCCGATGCAAAGAATTTTGTATATCATCTATAAAGTGATCTTGATCTCTCAAAATTTTTACATTAGCCATCTCATTTATCTCCGGTAAATATCCTTTATTTTATCGATATCAATATTTGAAAAATCTATTATTTTATATTCATTAGCAAAATCAATGAATATCTTTTTATCAAGTATAATATCCATTAAATCTTTATCAATTTCATTATCCTTGGCCATACTGGCAAGGATTTTAAGCGATTTATCAAGGTCATAAGAGGATTTATATGATCTTTTTGACATCAGCGCATCAAAAACATCTGCTATTGCTAAAATGCGTGATTGCAATGGTATATCATCTTCTTTAAGCCCTAATGGATAGCCAGTCCCATTGAGCCTCTCATGATGTGATGAGGCAATTTTAGGGACATTTTGAAATTTCACTGGGAAAGTGATATTGGAAAGTATCTTATATGTAAGGTCAGCATGTTTTTTGATTTCATCATATTCTTTGATCGTAAGAGTTCCACGCCTGATCATCAGGTTTTCCAGTTCATCTTCGTCCAGCAGTCTGTATTCTTTTCCATGAGCGACAATTTTTACTTCAGCTATCTCAGTCAGGGTTTCTAATACCTTTTCTGATACATATTCTGACCCCTTGTTAAGGGAAATTATCAGCTCCATATATTCAGGTAATTTTTCCAGGATGTTATTAAGTTCAGATTTCTCAGAAGCAGTTTTTAATTGCAATAATTGATTAAATATGACCTGTTCCAATAATTCAAATTTGGTTTGAACGAATTTAATCCGATCACAGCTTGACTGCAGTTTAGTATTTTTATTAAGAAGGTTATTTGAGGTTACAATTTTACCAATATCATGCAGCCAGCCTGAAATAGCGATTTCATCAAGTTCATCTTGAGAGAAATTTTTCTTCGAGTAAATTCCGACATCAACAAGATTAATTTCTTTTGCAAGAATATTTGTGAGCAGGGCAACTTTCTGCACATGCTGATATGATTTATCTGATTTCATATCAATAGCATAAGCAATTGCCTGAGTGAAATCGAAGATCATTTTCTCAAGATTATGGATCAGCAGTTTATTACTTAGAGTGATGGCAGCCTGCGATGATACTGATAGCAATATCTCAGTATGCTCATCAGAAAAAGCAACGATATTACCCTCTTCATCGATGCTGTTTGTGAGTTCAATAATACCCAGAACATGGTCTTCATGATCTACCAGTGGGACAGCTACCATTGATTTTGAACGATATTTATCCCGGTTATCCATTGAAATAATCTGATCTATCTGAAAATAATCCTGATTATACACATCATCGAAATGAGCTTCAAATCCTGTATGGAAAACGAAAGTTGCCAGTGAATTCATTATCGGATCACCCGTTATATCAAATAATGCAATCGACTTCCATCTTTTACTGGCGGTTTCTGAGTCCATTTCCATCTGATCAGATAAACATTTCACTCTTTCATACTGAAGAGTTTTTTGATCTGGAGAAGTAATATAGATCATTCCTCTGTCAGCATTAGTTACTTCCATCACCTCATCAAGAATTATCTTAAAGACTTTTTGAATATCATTTTCCAGGGACAATGATTTCCCAATTTTGATGAGCTTTTTAATGAGGTCCAAGTTTCTTTTCCTTATCTTATCTGTGATGAAATTTGACATGAAGCACTCCTAAGAAGATATGACAATACAGTTTTTTCCACAATTTTTTCCTTTATAAAGAGCATTATCGGCTCTTTTAATTGTTTCATCCAGCACTTCACCCTGCTTGAATTCTGCCAAGCCGACTGTGATAGTAACTGACACGCTAAAACCTTTAAATTTAAAGTTATGATGCTCAATTATTGAGCGAACTCTTTCGGAGATGATATCCCCACCTACGGAATCTGTTTCAGGAAAGACCAGAATAAATTCCTCTCCTCCCCAGCGTCCCAGGATATCCTGAGCTCTGACAGTTTCTTTCATCAGTTTTGCGATTTCCGTCAGGACATAATCTCCCATGTCATGTCCATAGGTATCATTAAACTTTTTAAAATCATCTATATCGGCAATTGCCAGAGAAAATGGATTATGATGCCTTTCATAACGAGTCATTTCATAATCAAGCCTGATTTCCACATCTCTACGGTTTGAAATCTGGGTTAGGGGATCAATTCTTGCCAGCTTTTCCATTTCCATATAAGCCTGATTCAGCTTTTCATGCTGCTCTGCAATATATTTCCTGTCGTTAACACTGGCTGTATTATCCCTGATAACCATTCCCAAACGATACCCCTTATCTACTTTGATTGTGAAAAAAGAATATTGCAGGTGAACAATATGCCCATCAGTATGAGTTATCTGGCAAAGATCTTGTCGAACATTTTCGTTATCCAACCCGACTTTTAGAGAATACTTGATAAATTTCTTCAGGATTTCCGGAGGTACTTTCTTATCCTTTATGCGTACATTTCCCCAGGACAATATATCCCAAATTGGTTCTCCATATACTTTCTCCATGGAAATCCCCGTAATTCTGGTAAGACTGTTATTCCATTCAATAACCTGTCCTTTTTCATTTATCAAAGCCATCCCATCATTGGATAAACTGATAAAGGAGCGGAACTTTTCCTCATTATTCAGGATGAAATTATCCATTTGCTTTTTACGGGTAATATCAAATAATTGAAATAGAAAGAGGTTTGCTTGATTACTTATGTCGCATTTTATCGGATTTATGACCACATAATACCATGACTCATCATATTTACCCTCATTAAATCTGATTTCCATTACTCTGGTTTCATTCATTGTACTATTACATCTTTTTATCAGGCTGCCTGGATCATCTATAGTGTCCATTCGTAAGGTTTCCAGATTATATCTGGTGATCCTCTCGGCACTAAGTCCTGTAATTTTCAAAAATGATGCATTAGCATAATGCAGATCTCCAGCCTGATTGATGATAAATACAGGATTCATAGCATCTTTAAATGCCTGCCAGAGCAATTTATCTATTGGCTGACATGGAACCTGCTTATTTATTCGGTTGATCAAACTCTTAAGTTTCACTAACAGATTCGCAGCATTTAATGGTTTATTAAAAAACATATCAGCACCAGCTTTCATGCTGTCCTGCAAATGCTCAGCAGCACTCATACCGGTAATAACAAAAATTATTGATTCAGGATAAATGGTTCTCAGTTCTTTGATCAGTTTTATCCCTTCCAGACCTTCCAGCATCAAATCTACGCAAAATACACTAAAATCAAGTTTCTTCAAACAGTTTTTAATATCTTTCACCCTCTGGCAGGTTTCGCAGTGATAGCCATCTGATTCCAGAATTTCTCTTACCAACAATGTGGTAAGTTCATCATCATCGATAATCAGGACATTTTTATATTCTTTCATCTTTGTAATATCTCAATCGCTTTAGTCATTAATTCACGACTATCAATAGGTTTCACAAGTACATCTTTAACACCCAGTAATTTAGAAGTTTTAAGGTGATACTCGTCTGAATAGGCTGTGATGATTATAAATTTCTGAGTAGGGTCTTCCTGTTGGATCCTTTCAATCATTGTAAGCCCATCCATCTTCTTCATTTTTATATCAGTGATTATCAGGTCAGGGGCAAATTCCCGGTATCTTTCGATACCCTGTAAACCATTACCAGCAGTAAATACTTCTGAAAATTCTGACATAAAAATCTCCTTAAGCATTTCCCTTATTAATACCTCATCTTCCACAATCAGAACTTTATAATCTTTCATCTTAAATAATTATCGTAAACACTGCACCATCTTCATCATTACTGACATCAATATAGCCAGACATCTTCTGCTCAACTATAGTCTTACAGATATACAGACCAAGTCCAGTTCCATCTTCATCTTTTTTTGTAGTAAAATAGGGATCAAAAAGCTTATCTTGAATTTCTGATGAAATGCCTCCAGCATTATCTCCTATCTCAAGAAAACTTTTTCCCATTCTGCGACTTACTCTTATCCAGATCTTACGGTTATCTTCATTCTGGCTTACAAGTGCATCTTTGGCATTGATCAAAAGGTTCATTAAAACCTGGGAATATTCATTTTCATAACCATTTACCTGACAGTCCTCTTCAATCTCAAGATCCAATTCTATTTTGTGCTTCTGAAAGGAACTCTCAACAAATGATAGCGTCTTTTGAACTACAGATAATACACTGAAATTGATCTTCTCATGGTTAGGATTAAAGAAATTTCTAAAATCATCTATAGTCTCTGACATATGCTCAAGAACTACCATGATCTTATTTACTCTATCTTCCAGCAGCTCATCAGATAAATTGGCATTGCGAAAAGAAAAAAGGAGTGACTGTGTGAGAAGTCCGATAGTATTTAGTGGTTGACGCCATTGATGAGCGATATGACCGATCATTTCTCCCATAACTGCCTGACGACTTTGCAGCATCATAATATGATCCTTCAGACGGTTCTCAGCTACACTCTTATCTATTTTATCCTGAAGGGTCTCCTGAAATTCCACTAATTGCTTATTGGCTATTCCCAGCTCTCGAGTTCTTTCGATCACTCTATCTTCAAGCTCAGCATGTGCTTTTTTTAGCTCTTCCTGGGCTTGAAGTTTCTCCAGCTTCTCTGCTTCCACGTTTTTCTCAAGCTGGATCACATTTGCCAATTCTTCCAGGACATTTAATAAATTCTTATATGAAATTGGCTTGATCAGGAAGTTATTAACTCCCAGAGCAATTGCCTTGAGGAAATTATCTTTCTCGCTATAGGCAGAGACAACTACTATTTTTACATTACTACCCAGTCGCCTGATTTGATGGATCATCTCAAGTCCATTCATCACTGGCATCATTATATCTGTTAGCACAATATCTGGAGCTTCCTGCTTAAAGAGCTCAAGTCCTTCTTTTCCATCAGCTGCAAGTAATACGGTTCTGGCATTTTTTTCTAACACATTTTTGATGGTATTGCGCATTAAATCATCATCTTCTACAAATAGAATCTTGAGATCATGTTTTTCCAATATAACCTCCATTTTTAATTACACCATTACATATCCTTTTATTGTCTTTCATATTTTATTGTCAAAGAAAATCATTTATTCATTCGATTACTACCTGGTGAAACTTATTGACTTCTACCCGTGGTTAAGAATAATCCTCTTATCTTTTCCAGTTTGAAATGTCACTCAGGCAACTTAGGTTCAGGGTATTGACAAGCTGAATAGAAATTTGACCAATATAATAAATTATTCTAAATAATAGATATTTCATACATTATACTTAGAAAAAATCATTTACAAAGATTATTACAATAATTTTGTTCCAATATTCTACAATAGTAATATTTTTATTTGTTAATTGATTAGTTATTAGATAATTATAAGTCTATTAAACCTTAACGAGACCTCAAAGTAGAACAACAAAGCACGTACTGACATTTTTTTGTTATATTGTGCTAAGTTGTTCCACCTGTTATACACTTAGAAGAGAGAAAATATATGCGAAAGAGATAAAAATAATAGCAGATATTAGTTCTGTAAGAGTGGGAAATGAGCAATTTCTATTAACATATTTATTAGTGAATACGAGATGAAGATATTGAGGTTGACAAGAAGTAAATAAAAAAAAGAATAAAAGAGATGTAACCGGCAGGATTTTATGCGTTAATAATGCAGAACTGAAAAGAGATAAGGTGGTGTCTTTTGGACGAAAGAGAATTAGTGAAAAGAGCCAAGCAGGATATCCAGGCTTTTGATGAACTATACCGGATATACTATCCGAAGATCAATAATTTCGTATTTCACCGGACGTACGACGAGGATGTGCGAAACGAGATAGTGTCTAATGTGTTTTATAAAGCGATGAAGAACCTTTACAGGTTTAAATTTCTTGATAGCCACCGTTGTTCCTTTTCAGCCTGGTTATATCGTATAGCAGTGAGTGAAGTGAACCAGTATTACCGTGATCGCAAGCGTGATTTCAAGCTGGTGATGAAGAAAAAGAATGATAAACCGGATGATCCCACCGTCTATCCTTATGAGTTTGAATATGTGAAACAGTGTTTAAGTTATTTAAAGCCATATGAGCAAAATCTGATAGCGCTTAAGTATTTTGAGAAGAAATCATATCGGGAGCTGTCAGAGATTTTTGGAAAGAAAGAGAATGCTTTAAAAGTTAAAACGCACCGCAGCTTGAAAAAGCTGAAAAATATTCTGGAACAGGAGAAAGATCATGGACAAGATCAAAGATATGCTTAAATCATTGAAAATACCCTTAATAGATGATAAATTTCAGTTCAATGCCCTCAGGAGCAGATTATTGCAGGCATTTTTCAGCCGGCAGAGAGTATATATGCTTCGTTATCGATGGGCAGTATCAATGGCAGCACTGCTTTTTTTAATTCTGGCAGCTACTTTTATTGTACCCAATTTTACCAGTAGCGTAAACACTCTGGTTTTTGGAGATCAGGAAAAAGGGCAGCCCTTAGTGACAGAAAATGTTGAGAAAAGCAAAGGAATATTAATGCCGGTTGATCAGGAAGAAATTGCAAATTCATCTAACAGATTGATTAATGATGATAAAACGTATTTGATCAGACAGTATAACTCTCCTCGCGCAGGTAAAGTGATGGTTGTTTCAGAATACAATAAGCAATTGCAGAATAACAAGATCAAAAAGGTCTCTGCAAGCAGCTATTAATTTTGGAGGAAAAATGAGAAGTGTAATTATCAGTTTATTGCTTCTGGGAATAATATTAAGTATCAATGCAGAAACAATTCCGTTCCTGGGAGTGGCAACAGTCGATATAAATCATTCCAGTTATACGAAATATGGGATAACAGATGGTTATGGGATATCTATCAAATATGTAGTTGAGGGATCCCAGGCAGAGAAAGCTGGTTTGAAAAAGGATATGATAATCAGAAACTATCAAGGTGAAAATGTATATACGAAGAATCAGTTGGTTCGAATGATCCGCAATTCCACAGTAGGGGAGAAGGTTAAAATTACGATTATGGAAAATGAATCAGAAAAGACCTTTGACGTCGAGTTGGGAGAAAAGGAATATATTGAACAAAAGAAACCGGCATGGATGGGTGTCTCCTTAAAAGATGATTTTGATCTGGAAAACTTTGATTTGAATTATGGCTTGCAGATAACAATGGTATCAGAAGACAGTCCAGCCGAAAAAGCAGGATTGATGGTAGATGATATAATACTGGAGATTCAGGGAGAGAAGCTTTATACTGAAGATCAGGTGCGTCCCATGTTGAAGAAATATCAGCCGGAAGATAAGATCATAGTAAAATACTGGCGGGATGGCAAGCAGGAAGAAACAGAGCTCGTCTTAGGTGAAATGTCTATTGACTGGTATGATCTTCAGGCAATTGATCAGGTATTCAGTGGTCTTGATATACTTGATGACCTGGATGACGTTTATGATATCTGGAATTCACTGGGATTACCTGAATCCATGCACGTGTTTGCCTATCAGGATTCATCCAGTAAAATTCTGGGTGTAATAGTTTCCGGTTCCCATGAAGAAGATGAAGACAACGGCAAAACTGATGGTTTTGTGATAGACAAAGTAATACCCGAAACCCCAGCGGCAGAAGGTGGAATGCAGGCAGGAGATATCATTTTGAAGATCAATGGTGAGGATGTTTCGGAATTTGATGATATTGGTGAGATCATCAGTAAAGTTGATTATGATGATTCATTCAAGGTTAATATCATCAGGGATGAGAAACCAAAGGACCTTATTTTGATCATGAAGCCTGTAACCGATGAAGTCTGGGAAAAATATTATAGTGGACTTTTGGAAAATGACGTGATTAAGATTTTTATGAATAAAGGTAAACCACTCGATTTCTATCACAAGAATTTTGATGACATTGATGATAAATTTTCAGACGAAATTGAGTTTGAATTTAAGCATGGCAGTAATGGATCCATGTAATAACTTATATCCCTCTGAGTAAAAAAAAGAAACCTGCCAGAATAATTATCCGGCAGGTTTTTTAATTTCTGAATCAATGATCAATTAATGATCGCAGAAATTTGCTCCACCCTGAAGGCTATCATTCATAAAATCATTAACCAGTTCAGTAAAGGTTTTACTTGGAGCTCCTACGATAACATCTATATTGTTTGCTTTAAACAGATCCTGGGCTCTTTGTCCCATTCCACCAGCAATGATCACATTTACGCT
>Ga0208905_1001686_pt1 | contig 10959 bp, 16 predicted proteins | sample AntAceMetag02UKS_FD_184776 | JGI IMG/M metagenome (GOLD analysis project Ga0208905, IMG submission 184776) | Saline lake microbial communities from Ace Lake, Antarctica - Antarctic Ace Lake Metagenome 02UKS (SPAdes) (version 2) | ecosystem: Environmental > Aquatic > Non-marine Saline and...
TTCGCCGTCCCAGGACCATCGGCCAGCCGGCAGTCGGCAGGATCTCGCTTTCGAGGCCGATTCGCTTGAGAAGGTCGGAGAGAAACTCGGCCGTCTCGGCGATCCCGATTCCGCGCGCACTGATGCTCGGGCGCTTCACGTAGTCGAAGAGCCGATCGAGAAACGACTCCCGATTCCGATCGATGTGGTCGAAGACCTGGCTCAGATCGTCCATCGAGACCTCCTTGCGATGGTCCGGGCGATTATCGGAGAGCGAGCAGAGATGGGCAATCGGTAATGGACCGATGGCGAGGGAAGAAAGGGAGAGGCTGCTCCTGCGGTCGCCTTCGAGCAGAGAGTCTCGGACATGCCGAGGGCTCTCCAGGCTCTCCGTCCGGAGCCGAACGCACCGACGAGTGGCACGCTCGATGAGCGATCGACCCGCTTCCTGCAGGTTCTCTTCCAGGTCTGCGGCCCTCGATGTGTCTCAGGAATCGTCTCTTGCGAAGACCTGCCGGCCGATCTGCTCAATCAGCGCATCGTCGAAGACATAGGCAACGCTGGGATTCCCCAGGAACTTCGCCGCTTCCTGATAGGTCTGAAGAAACCGATACGGCCTGCTCACACACTCGGTAAGCGCTCGTTGACCGAGCTCCAGCTGGATCCGAAGCGCCATCTCATGTCCGACAGGATGATCCACGGTCGAGTGCAATACTGACGTCACGCTGTGGGTCGCGGGCTCCCCGACGACTTCTCCGTTGAAGATAGATCGCATCGCCTCTTCCAGTTCGGAGAGGTACTTCACGTGTCCTCCATCGTAGACGGAGAGCCATTCTTCGGTAAGCTCGCGCGCCGGCTCGCCGAAGAATCGAATCATCCCTTCCGCCTCGCGCCGCATGGCCTCATGGGCATCCAGCCCATCCCACACCAGCGTCATCGCGATCCCCTCACCCTCCAGCTGTGTCAGTGCCCACACAATCCCCCGATAGCTCTCGTCCGCGGAGTGGGGTTCGGCGGTGAGTGAGCCCCTCCACAGGTGGTGTAGCTCATGTGAGATGAGTTGCGTCAGGTTCTTCAGAGCGTCTTCGGGTCTCAGGATGAGCGACAGGGGGAGGTCGATGAGGAGTTCGTTCCCCGACTGCATGCCTTGTGCAAGACCAACGAGGAGGGTGACGCGGGCCTCTTGCGCGGTGCAGTCCTCGGGCAGGTACTTGCGCACCAGCCGGACGCTTGACGTCGGATCCCACTCTTGCTGCACCTCCTTGAGGAAGAGACGCAGTCTCGACCGGTTCATCCTGGCAAACTGAACGTCCTTCGCCATGAGACCTGAACGTGGATCCTCCAAGTCCAGCATCGAGTCCGGGCCATCTCGCGTTAAGGCTCGTGTGTAGATGTCCGCGACGACCTCCTTGTTGTAGGTGAGCGCGTCGATCATCTTCCGATAGACGGGCAACCGCAGCATTGCTTGGATGTCCGATTCCGCGATGGGGCCGCTCTCCACCAGAGATAGAAAGGCCTCCACTCCGGAAGGATCGACCGTGATCCTGGCAGCCGCCTCACCCTCGGCATGGGATCTCGATCTGGTGCCAGAGCCGTTCGGTGTCATGAATCAGACCACACTCCACGTGTCCTTGGCGACTCGCCCGCTCACGGGCTCATGAACCCGTCGAGGCTCACGAGCGCGATGTAGCCTCCCGAACTGGCGCAGGCGATCGAGCGACCGCACGGATGGAATGCGACGCTCGTAATGGGGTCCATGAATCGGACGATGCCGCTCACGAATGCACAGGGCTCGACACGAAGGAGGTTGATCGAGCCGTCCTCCAGGCCGACGACAATCCACTCACCGTGAGGGCCGAGCGCCAGATCTTCAACGGCGGTCGCGAAGCCCCACTCGCACCGCCCGCTGTTCGGCGTGTAGTCGCCCCACAAGACGACGCTGCCGTTCTGAGATCCGTAGACCGGTACCGCCGGATCCCCTTCGCGTACGGCCAGTGCGGCAACCGGTCCTCCGTGCGTCTCAAGGCCCTCGAGAGCTCGGGCGCTTGGGGGGTTCCACAACTGCAACAGGCCGTTGGACAAGCCTGTCCACAGCAGTGGAGTGCTTCCTGGCCGATAGGTCAGAGACTCGATTCCGCTGGTCGCGTAGAGCGTGGAGCTTGGTGCGGTTGATGTGGCCAGTCCCCGTTGAAGATCCCAGAGGAACACACTGCCGGTGTCGGCTCCAACAGCGAGTTGCCCACCATCCGGTGAGATCGCCAAGCCGGTTGCTGTTCCTCCGGGGATGATGAGGGTGGCGGCTGCGTCGAGCGTCGCCGCATCCCAGAACCGAATCGAGCCGTCCGTTGAGGCCGACACCAGATGCGATCCGTTGGGCGTGAAAGCCACGGCCGCCACGGCAGACCCGTGAGAAGGGGTCAGGAATGTGGGCTCTGGGCCTTCGGCGAACGGATCCCAGACGCTGAGCGAGCCGTCAGCGTGTCCTGCGACAAGCCGGCTTCCGTCTTGGGAGAATGCCAGCGCAGTACAGGCGGCAGTCTGTCCCCTCAACCTCCTTACGTACGGGTGCGTGGAGGGCGAAGTTGGCGGACACGGCGCGTTCTCCAGCTGTCCATCCGTTTCCGGGCTTCCTGCTTCGGCTTGGCCAAGCGCTGCCGGCACGAAGAGAAGGCCCAGCAGAGCCGCCACGGTGACGCACCTCCAGCGAGGCCTCCGCCATGGCGACACTGAAGACCGTCTCAAATGAGTCTTCATGACTCCCTTCTGAAGGATCGGATCGTCGCTCCCAGACGCTTTCCCACTCCATCGAGCGCTTGCACAAGCCCGCGCTACGGCTCACTAACAGGCGGCTCGGCGGTGGTGCCATACGGAATGGGATCCCCGCCTGGATCGCACCCGCATCCGCGGAAGTACGCCTTCACCCGGTCCCATTCGCGGTCTAGCCATGAATCGCCGACGGGAGTACACAGCAACCCGAAGATAGGGTCGCATAGCCACCACTGGCACCACTTCTCGTAGTGCCACAGCTGCAATTCCTCCAGCCCAAAGGGCCACGTAGTGCCACACTGGCTGACGGAGGAAACACAGTTGTACTCCACGTAGACGAGGTTCTTCATGATCACGCACTGCAACTGCGGCACATAGGGATCGCCGAGAGCTGCCAGCGACGTGAGAAGAAGCGCCGCAAGCGCGCCTGCAAGCGCTAGGTTGCGCCATCCGAGTAACGCGTTTCTCATTCTACACCTCCTTGTCGTGTATGTGCATACTATATACGATATGTCGTGTTTGTCAACCCCCCGCATTGCCTCACCAAAAAGGTACTCGAAATGGGATCGTTGCCTCAGCTAAGAAAGGTACTCGAAACAGGAGGTGAGGCTACGGTGACTCGTTCCTGAAACACGGGAGCGAGGAGACACGTATGGGCCTGACAATGAGAGAGAAACAAGCGGTGACCCGTCAACTGGCGGTTGAGTACAAGCGAGCCACGAAGAAGCAGAAGGGCGGAATCCTCGATACGTTGACCGAACTGTCTGGCTACAACCGCTCCTACGCTGCACGGGTACTTCGAGATCGAGCAAGATACGTGGTGGTGGGCCGAGGCGTCGTCAAAGGCGTCAAGGTGACGTTGGTCGAGGATGAGCGGACGAAACGAAGGAAGAAGAAACGGAAGCGGGAAAGGACCTACGGCCGGGACGTTCTTGTTGCGTTACAGAAAAGGGGTTCGAGGGTCAAGTCTTGCATTGCCACATTCCGAGGCTCCCGACTAGTATCGTGGACATGAAGAAGCCTGAACCAGATCGTCTTCGACGCGGGAAGGCGGTTCACGATGAGATCCAGAAAGAGTGGGCGGCCGAGGCGCAGGGCGAGGTCACTCGGGAGAAGCCGATCACGAAACCGAGTGGCGGATCCGGACGCATTGACATCCATGTCCAGGCCCACGAAGGACTCGCTGCCGTCGTCGAGATCAAGAACTTGGACTGTGCGATGCTCGCGGCGTTCGACGCCACGAACTGCTTCTGCTCCGGCCTGACCTCCAGGCGAATCGCCTCAATGAAGTTGCCTGCATCAATCTCTCGAATCGTAACCTGCATCCTCATCCTCCCATCGGCCTTGGTCTGCTTCGCAGTGCTCCGCGATTGCAGACGCAAGACCTCTCTCCCCGTGAGTGTGAGATCCGCGGCAATCCGTTCACTTCAGAGCTCTGTCCACATCCTCCAATGCTCGCTTCGCGAATCTCCCAATCCTCAGCGTTGGTTGTCCCCGGTTGGTTGGTGACGCAAGATTCGTAGTTCCAAACAGAGAAGGCGGTGAGACGAGGCATGTGCGCAGAAGCAGTGATTCGATTGGCCGGAGAGTCCGACGCTGCTGCCGTAACGTCACTTCTGGTAGAACTCGACTGCTCTGTCACCCAGGCAGATGTCGAAGCGCGGCTTCGTCGGTTGCTCGACTCCCCGTCGGACCGTGTGTTCCTCGCTGAGGTGGATGGAGCGGCCGTCGGGCTGCTGAGTCTGCACCTCGCGCCGCTTCTCCATCGTGACTCCTTCGCTCGGATCACGGCGTTCATCGTGACGGAGGCGCACCGCGGGAAGGGTCTCGGCAAGGCGCTGATCCAGGAGGCCGAAGCGTGGGCACTCGCTCAAGGATGCACCCAGATCGAACTGAACAGCGGAGACCATCACGCCTCGTCTCATGGGTTCTACACCCATCACGGCTACCGCCTCGATGACCGCCGCTTTGTGAGAGAGGATTTCGTCTAGGGACCGGTCAAGACTTCACCCGTAACGCAGGACGGTTCCGGAGATGTGCCCGCGCATCGCAAGGGCGAGGGGCCAAGGGCGAGGGGTCGGGTCTTTATTCATGGCGTTTGCTGTGCGCCATGAATGATGACCCCGGCTCAGACTACAGTGCCCGTCTCCTCCAGCCGCTTCTCCAGCTGAATCCAAACGGGCTCTCGAACGAAGCCCAGCTTGCGATAGACGGTCTGCATGGCGCCGTTCTCGATGCCGCTGCTTGTCTGCATTTGCGGATGTCCTTGGCGTCGAGCGACCTCAATGGCCTTGACGTAGGCCGCGGTCGCGATGCCCCTCTTGCGTTCCGGTCGGGCCACACCGGCGAGACCGGCGTACACCGGACGCCCCTCGGCCGCCGATCCGACCTCGCAGAATCCGACAATCCGGTCTCCTGACAACGCGACGGTCGATATCTCGAAGTCCAACTGCGAACCGTCGAGCACCCACTCCTGCCAATCGTCCCGCAAGATCTCGCTCTCTTCTTCCTTGGGAACGTCCTTCCAGGCATCGCAGTAGGCCACGTAGAGCGGCTCGGCGAATCCGCCATCGCGTTCCTGGTGCTCGGCGTACGAGAGGAACTCGATTCCCTCCCTCTCCAGGCGCTCCAGCAACGGCGCGAACGGCGCGGCATCGAACGGCTCGAGATCGAGGTGCGACGGCCCTTCCCGAAAGACGTCCTTGAACCCGAGACTCAGCGCGAACAGCAGACCGGCAGGAAGGTTCTCGTAGGCGTCAGCGCGGAGGACCTTCGGATCGTGCTGCGCCAACTCCTCAAACAGGCGAGCGTACAACGACGCACCGACCCCTTGCCTGCGGAACGACTCATCGACGACGACGTTGACCTGGAACCAGGTTCGGTGGCTCTCGCCCGTCCACTGCGCGTAGCCGGCGAATCCGATCATCTGGTCGTCCACGAACGCGGCCCATCGCCCTGCCGCGTACTTGGAATCTCGTTTCCGCTCAGCCTCGCGTACCTCCTCGAGGGTCCTCGTCCTTGTTGGGTAGACGAGGTTGTGGAGCGCGACGAATCGATCGTAGTCCTCCGGCGTCATGGGTCGAACCATCACGGCACAGTCAGCGTTCTCGGGCATGTTCCTCCGTCTTGTTCTCGGGAATGGGGGGAGCTCACATCATATCGAGCCGGCCCTGTATCTGCAGCAGATCACACGCTGGCGGGGTCGCGACGCCGGGATGTCGCACGGTCAGGCCGCGACGCAGGACAACGTTTCGTTCTGCATACCGGCCGATCAAGTCACCGACACCGTCCGAGCGCTGCACTGCGAGCTCGGGCTCGAGAACGTGCCTTGATGAGCGACTGATCGCGCTGAGCGACGAGATTCTCTACGTCTGGCCAGAGATAAAGTTTGTGTCCCTTGGACTCGCCGGGACAGCGAAAAGCTCTTTCAACTCGGGTATCGACTCACCATGATCGAGACGGTCGGCGATCACGCGGAGGGCCAAGGCCTCCACCTTGGATATGGCCTCCTCGCGGGTCTGCCCGTAGACCACTACTCCCGGCAGGTCTGGCACTTCAGCAATCCAGCGCCCGTCCTCTTCTCGATCGATCTCGATCTTCATCCTGTCGACCCCCACACGGTAATGTATCGGAATCGCCGCTCGATGAGCAAGGCCCTCTTCGTGTCCCTGCGGATTCGATGAGACAAACCTGGCCTCAGACTACGCCTTGAGGAGTCATGGTGCACGTCCCCTGAATTCGACACTGAGCCTTGCCCAACGGAGGAAACACTAAGAATGAAGACCCGCGTTCAAGGCTTCATAGACGCCGGACCCCTAAGAATCAAGATCTGACCCCAAAGCCTCCCAAAGGTTGGGAGCCCCAGGACTGTGCCTCCCCCTCCAGCTTTCCGCCTATCCGACCACGGAAGCTGCAACGAGAACCAGGGGGATCGATCCCATCGCCATCCTTTCTGCCCTATTCATAGACCACATGACCTCTCTTCACAGGTCCCGCTCTCGGATGCGCATGGACGCATTGCCCTAGCGCTCCTTCCAGACTTCCCAGAGGGCAGCCGTCTCGAGCGGCTTCACCTTGTTCTTGACCTCGACGATTCGCCCATCCTCATCGATAGCAGCATGAGACCGGATGATTCCATGAAACGCCTTCCCGTACATCAACTTCTTCCCCCACGCGCCGTAGGCTTCGGCTGCGCTGTGATCCGGATCGGACAGGAGAAGGAAGTCCAGCCCGTACTTCGCACGGAACCTCGCGAGCTTCTCCGTTGGGTCGGGAGAGATCCCAATCACCGTCACGCCGGCATCGCGAATCAGCGGCCCCAAATCCTGGATGGCGCAAGCCTGCTTCGTGCATCCAGGCGTGTCCGCCTTGGGATAGAAGTAGACGATCACCCGCTTGCCCCGGAAGTCGTCCAATCGCACCGTTTCACTCGTGTCCGACAGCAGCTCGAAATCGGGTGCGCGATCGCCGACCTGGATCATGTCAACCACCTCCGAACCAGTGTATCGAGTTCATTGCTTGAAGGTGCTGACGTTCCGCATGCGAGTCCGCCCTTTGTCCGGCCCATCTTATGCTGCCGGGAATAGCGAAGGCAAGGCTGATCTAGGCCGGGCTGGCGTCGAAGTGTCATCCATCACCACGCCACAGCCAGCAAACGCGTTCTTCATTCGGCGTTTGTCGGCGTCACTCATCACCATAGGAGCGATTCCGTAGTTCAGTAGATGGATACATGCGCCTCATGATGCGAGCACAACCCGACCTCTTGAAGAACGACCTGCGAGACCATATCGATCAGGCTACATCTGCTGTAGGGAACGATTCGCCCGAGCGGGCTGATGACTCGGGGATTCCGGGGACACAGTACTCAACTCGATGGCTTCGATCCACGCTTCTTGAGGCGAGGCAAGTGTCGCCGGACTCCTCAGCTTCGAGAGACACGGCCAGAGTTCCTGCGAATCGGGAAGGGTTCGGGTTCTTGCGGGCTGCGATGGGCGGGTTGGGGCGAGGTCGTCTCAGCGATTCAGGAATAGGGGCCTGACCCCGTGGCCTTCCGCGAGTTAAGTACTGTGTCCCCGGAACTCCCCGGAACTCCCCGGAACTCCGAATGACGAAATCCGCCCGCTGAGGAGATGGGTTTTGTGCCCCACGAACCCCCTCCTCCTACTTGGGAGCATCGCCTGTCTTCCTTCGGAAAGTATCCAGAAACTTCCGATCCGGGCGTATGCCGGACTCCTTCATACGGCTAGCCCACAGACGCGCCGTGTTTGCATCTGGGGATCGGCGCACAAGAGATGTGAATGTAACGATGTTTGGCCTAGCGCCAGACGTACTCATTCGTTCGAACCAGCTAGTTGCAGTGTGATAGTCAGGCGCACGGTGGATCAGGTTGCTGAATACCTTGACATCCGGCTTTATGCCACTGCCAACCATCTGGTCAAACCAGTACACTGCGCTCTCGTAGTCAGGCGCTCGCTTGACAAGAACACTCCAGGCCTTCAGGTCTGGCTCAATGTGTCGAGAGAGCATTTGCCTGAACCAACCCTCAGCAGTTGGATAGTCCGGTGCTCCGTTGATCAGCGTGGTATAGGTCGTAACGTTAGGTTCCACATCAGCTTCGAGCATTTGCTTGAACCAACCCTCCGCGGTTGGATAGTCTGGTGCTCTGTTGATCACCGTGGTATAGGTCGTAACGTCAGGTTCCACACCAGCTTCGAGCATCTGCTTGAACCAACCCTCAGCAGTTGGATAGTCCGGTGCTCCGTTGATCAGCGTGGTATAGGTCGTAACGTTAGGTTCCACATCAGCTTCGAGCATTTGCTTGGAGGGAAATGGGGCCAGGTCTTTATTTTTGGTGTTTGTGGAGGTGTTCGGCGTGACCCTGACGACTCGGCATGACGAGGCGCTACCGAGGCGTGGTCTCTGTCCCCGATCTCCTGGATCCTCAGGAGTACCGGCGTACGTGCTAGTCCCTTTGCGGGCGGTACGCGTCGAGAATGCTCGCATCGGCATAGACTGGCAGGCCCATGCTATTCGCTCGCAAGCTGGAAGCTGTCAGCCAGCGTAGACGCTGTACTCCTACCGAGCACAAGAAAAGGAGGACCGCCGGCCATGACGAGCACGTACACAGGGAAGTACACGAAGACCGAAAGTGGCTACATGGGGCAGCTCGTCGAGTGGCCCGAAGTGGTCACCGAGGGAGCCACGATCGAGGAATGTCGTGAACTCCTGAGGGATGCGTTGCGGGAGATGGTCGCGGCGTATCGACAGGAAGGCAGGGAAGTTCCCTTGGGCGGAGCCCTCCTCGAGCAGGTCGCAGTAGAGACGTAGCATGAGTGTTTCTCGGCGAGAACTCGCGGCTTTGAGATCAGATCTCTTCTCCTGAAAGCGTCTTCCGACCAGCAGCCTATGTCTTGCCGCAGCTTGGAGTGGGAAGCTCTCTTGACTTCCGTACGTTTTCGCGTACGCTAGGGGCATCTCACGGGAGGTTCCTCATGCCCTCAATCAAGGCGACGGACGCGCGGGCCAAGCTCTACCGATTGCTTGATGAGGTCGCGGAGTCGCACGAGCCGGTTGTGATTACCGGGAAGCGATCCAACGCAGTGCTCGTCTCAGAGGACGACTGGCGCTCGATTCAGGAGACGCTCCACCTGTTGTGCGTCCCCGGAATGCGCGAATCGATCCAAGAGGGGATGAAGACCCCGGTCGACGCGTGCTCCGACCGACTCGACTGGTGAGCTGGAAGATCGTCTTCACCAAGCAGGCGCAGAAGGACGCCCGGAAGCTTGCCGCCGCGGGCCTGAAACCCAAGGCAGAGGAGTTGCTCGCGATCCTCCGTGAAGACCCGTGGCGATCGCCGCCTCCCGTCGAGAAGCTGCTCGGCGATCTTGCCGGAGCCTGCTCGCGGCGGATCAACATCCAGCACCGCCTCGTCTATCAGGTCTTCGAGAAGGAGCGAATCGTCAAGGTCATCCGGATGTGGACGCACCACGAATGACCCATCGGTCAGACCAGCCTCATGCCGTTCGCGCCGTCGAACGACGCAAGATGATCCACACGATGGTGTGAGCCGCTCTCGGAAGCTCGAGCTGCTACGGCACGAAACAGGTGTCGCCCGTACACTCAAGACCGGTGCTTCCCGAGACAAACGGCAGTAGGGACTGGTTTCCGAACACGTAGGTGGCAATCAACTGGTAGCTGGCCTCGGCGCCTATGGCGGATGGAAGGTATGAGCCGGTCAACGTGAGGCCTGCCTGCGGCAGGCTGAGGGAGAGGCTCACCGCGGCGAGGGCATCGAGTGCCCCGGCGAACTCCACGGTGTTGGTCACGTCGACAATTCCCGCGTCGACCGTGGAGATCACACGCAAGCCGGACACGCTTGGGAGACCGTTCCCGGATCCGATCTGCGCGTCGAATCCGATGGTGGACGACAGCAGCACGTCGCCAAGCGGGAGGACTGCGGTGATGTACGGCGAGAGCGTGAGACCATTGCCGTCGAAGCTCCATTGCGGACCATCGGTGACGGTCGCCGTTACAGTGACGCCGCCGAGCAGGCTCGGAGAGCCCGAATAGAGAAGCCACGCGGGCGGCGCTGCCCGTCCTACGAACGAGATGACGTTCTGTCGAAGCGCCAACTCGCGACTGAGCCTCGCACTGACGGACAACCAGTCGAGAGAGAGCGTGACGGCTCCTCCGGCGGTCGCCCCTAGATCTAGGTACGGCAGGTACGGCAACTCCAGCCACGCTGCCAAGGCGAAGTCGCACAGGCCGGCGGCGGCCTCGATCTTCGCGTTCGCCGTCGTCAGTGGGAACCCGGTCGCACCGCCGGTCATTCGAAGCCCAAAGCAGTCACCAAGATCGCCGGACTCATCGGCCCAGAGCAACGCCGATGCCGCGACCAACAACAGGATCATGACGGCCGCGATGCGGCGCAATCCCTGAGAGGTCCTCATCGTCTCACCTTCCACTGACGTTCCCGGAGTGCCGTCAACGGTACGCGCTCGAATGCGGCCCGACAAGCCCATCGGTCACACCGTCTCAGACTCTGCTGCCAGGTTCGGGCCCTTGCGTCGGAGGGCTGTCACCTCTCGCCATCGCCGCTCGGAGATCTGCGACGAAGCGCTCCACGTCCGACGGTCCCGTCTCGCTTTCGCATCGGCGGACAACGGCGCTGCCGACGATGACACCGTCTGCGAGTTGCGCCACAGCGGCCGCCTG
>Ga0208905_1001690_pt1 | contig 10943 bp, 8 predicted proteins | sample AntAceMetag02UKS_FD_184776 | JGI IMG/M metagenome (GOLD analysis project Ga0208905, IMG submission 184776) | Saline lake microbial communities from Ace Lake, Antarctica - Antarctic Ace Lake Metagenome 02UKS (SPAdes) (version 2) | ecosystem: Environmental > Aquatic > Non-marine Saline and Alkaline...
CTGGGAAGTCTGTTAAGCACCTGAACCCGTGTATAACTGTTTAACAATTGTCGAACGGAATGATCATATTTCTTTGCCCAGAATGAAACAGAATCAGTAATGAAAATTGTTTTGATACCACTTATGAATTCATTGTATACTACAGATTTCTCAATAGCTGCGGAATTCAGAATTTTGCCATGCCGGTAGATTCTTGAATAGAGGTGCTTTTTGATAAGTAAAACATATAGAAAGCCAAACAGAACCACTGCAATGCTTAGTTCAAAAGAAATAAAAAAGATAAATATGACGTAAAACAGGCAGAGTAACAGATTTTGGAGGAATAATACAAAAGTACTGATAACATTCCCTGAAAGATTAACCGCTTGTTGTCCAACATAGATGAGATCCCCCTGTTTATGTTTTGCAAAAAACTCATATGGCTGATTTTTTATCACCTCAAAAACAGACCGATCAGTATAATCTCTTACTGTGGAAAATGTTTTACTTCCCAGATAGGCAACGCCAATTTCAACAACGGCAATGACGAGGGTGATTATTGCAAGAAGAAATGCAGAAGCAACAAAGGGATTTAAACCCTGAGGGAGAATTGACTGAAAAAAAGTATCTATTACTGTTGAACTGGTGTTTACATCCAGTCCATAGTTAATAATTGGATAAATAAGCGAGATGCGGAACACATCAAGAATACTATAGATAATCAGGACTGCAAGATAGATCGTTAAAAGCTTTTTGTGTGGTCTGAAAAGCGAATATAGAATGTGGAATGCTTTATTTTTTTGAATCAATTGCCAATCTCCTTAATGTAAGATAATTCTTAAGAGAATATTTGTATTCCAGTTTATCAATGAAAATGATTTATTCAGATATGACTAAACATCTTCCATCTAATTTTTCTGTAATCCTTTGTCACGGGACTCAGTTGTTTTTCCGCGAGATCATAAATAATTTTGAAATTAATTTTGAAGAATTTCCTTCTCCAAAATGATTACCTTTCTTATTGGCATCATTATTTACATTAAATACGCAGTTTATTACTTTTTTGGTATCTGCCCCGACAAGCACATTCCATCCATCCTCAACCGTCTCCACCCATTCTGTATTCTCTCTTAACGTAACACATGGCACTCTCAAAATATATGCCTCCTTCTGAATCCCGCCGGAATCAGTAAGAATCTTTGTTGCACGGGCCATTAATGAAAGCATGTCAAGATAGGGGAGGGGTTCAATGAGACAGATATTCGAAGTCTTACTTGTGATACTTTCATAGAGACCATACTGTTTCAGGCATTTCATGGTCCGTGGGTGCGCCGGAAAGATAACCCGTCTGTCGAGTGCTGCAAAGGCTTTCATGATGTTTCCCAGGTTCTCTTCTGAGTCTGTGTTGGATGCCCGGTGAACCGTTGCAACATAATATCCATCGTTCTTAAGGTCAACGGGGGAATCAGGTTTAGAACCGGGACGAACAGAAAGGTCACGGGAAAGATCTTCTATGATCGTTGATTTTTCTTCAGCAATCTTTAGATTGTACTGAAGAGCGTCAACCATCACATCACCCGTCAGGTACACACCATGTTCCTCGGTAATTCCTTCCTTTTTCAAGTTGTCAACTGCAGTCTGTGTAGGACAGAAAAGAAGGTCCGATATATGATCCGTAAGAATACGATTGATCTCTTCAGGCATCGTTTTATCAAAACTCCGAAGACCCGCCTCCACATGAGCAACCGGAATGTGCAGCTTAGCCGCTGCAAGAGCTCCGGCCAGAGTAGAGTTTGTGTCACCATACACAAGCACTATGTCTGGCTGTTCTTTCAGGAGGACCTTTTCAATCTCAGCAAGCATTCGCCCAGTCTGCTCACCCTGATCTCCAGAACCAATGCCAAGATTATAATCCGGCTGAGAGATGCTGAGCTCTTCAAAGAAGATATCTGACATATTGGCGTCATAGTGCTGGCCGGTGTGGACTAAGATCTCTTCATGCTCCTTTCTTAGTTCACGGGAAACTGGAGCACATTTTATGAATTGTGGACGGGCACCGACGATTGAGACAATTTTCATGAATCTGAATACTCCTGACTGGGTTTAAAATTCACATACTGCTTTTTTGGGTATTTTGATTTTTGAATTTATTGCTGATTGTATGCCGGGATGAGAATACAGTTATCAGTTGATATATCGAGGATTATTTCTGTAATGGGTGATTGTTCAGATCCCCTTTACCAACCCCTTTGTACACAAATCCTTCTTCAATCCAGCAAATAGGATCCACCACATTCCGGCCATCAACAATAACAGGATAGGAACCCTCTGATGAGATGAGTAATTCTTTTACAGTTTCTGGTTGTAATTGGAAATAATCATGGTGCCCGGTAAGAATGGTAATAACATCGGCACCGGAAAGAACCTCTTCTAAACTATGTGAGATCGTAACACCGGGATAACTCAGCACATGAGGATCATGGACGACAACTTTCGCTCCTTCCTTCAGACAGAGATGATAATAAACCTCAGATGGCGTGTTTCTGGCATCGTCTGAATTGTTGATAAAGGCCCAGCCAAGAATAGCAACTTTCGAGCCTCTAAGGGTCTTCCCAACACGAGCAAGCCCGCTCTTGGTGAGCGTGAGCATATGCTGGGGCATGAAATCATTGATATGGCGGGCAACTACGTAAAGGGAAGGTTCTCCTGTAGGGAAATCAAGGGAGTCTGATTTGGGTCTGGTACTAATTTTTTTGTTGACCTTTTCCTGAGTTTTAGGATCATTGTTTGTGATCGTCTGAAGGCCAAGTTCAAGATGATACGTATCCTTCGTAAGACAATGCCCGCCCACACCGGCACCGGGCCAAAGGATAGCTCTCGTAATCCCCTCACCTTTCAATGAATCAATGCCCTTTCGAACATCATAGAAATTAACACCCATAGCTTCACAGTAAAGTGCGAGCTGATTAGCAGCGGCGATCTGGAGATCCCGGAAGGTGTTCTCGGCAGTTTTTGTGATCTCAGCGGCCGTGGAATCCATGGGGATAAGCGTTCCTTTCGTAAGGACCGGCCGGTAGAGTTCTGCCGTTCGGTGGGTGCTTGGGGAGTCGATGCCACCAATACCGCCGATAATCCGGTCGTGCTCACGGATATTTTTGAGGAGCCGGCCAACCATCACCCGCTCCGGGGCATGGGCCAGAGCAAAATCCTCTCCGGCAATAAGACCTGATTCTTCTTCCAGAATTTCTCGTGCCATGCCGGTTGTTGTGCCTGGGGTTATCGTTGATTCAAGAACGACAAGCGTTCCTGGTGTCAGGTATCTCCCTACGTTTCTCAGGCCTTCAATGAGAGGGGTAAAGTTAGGAATAAGATCTTTCGGGTTTTCAAAGGGTGTCTGGATGGCAAGGGTGACGGCGTCACAGTCTGCAATCTTTGAAAAATCAGGTGTGCAGATAAATTTATTTTCAGATACTACTTTTTTGATGAGATCCTCCAGGCCGGGTTCTTCACCCTTCAGGGGACTCTCACCGTTGTTGAGCATCTCTATTTTATAGCCGGAGGTGGAAGAATCACGCTGAAAGCCATAGACTCTATCAATCGTTGGGACATCGGCAAAAAGGGCTGCTGAAGGAATGCCGACATACCCCATGCCAATAACACCGATGGTTTTAATGGGGCCACGCTCTTCGATCAGTTTTGAAAGTTTTTCTGATGCTGTATCGTTTATATCCGTTGTTTTTATTGTATTCATGGAATCTCTCATTTATTGTGGATTTATTGTTTGCTACTAATGATTAGTTCATATTATTCTTTAAGATCAACAAATGCGCTCTTTCATTTGGTTAGTTGTTCACAGACCCCCAGATTTCTGGTTGCCTCTTCCGGTGTGATGGGGAAAAGTTTTCCGGTCTTTACACAGTCGATGAAGCACATCAGTTCTGCTTTCAGAGGTTCTGTCTTAGGAACAAGGATCTTCTCGATAATGTTCTCCTGAACATATCTATCATCCTCAACCGAATAATTCTCCGGTTTCCAGTATGCAAGAATCTCCTGATTCATGAAGTCTCCCGTAATGGTTCGGTCCTCCTGTTCGATATGAACCGTACGGATCTTCTTGGATGCCTTCCGGCTGGCTGAGAGGTACACCGGTACACTACCAAAGGAGAAGAGAGCAGCACAGAGATCATAGTTGCCGGCTTTCTGTATCGTATAGTCCTGTCCGGCAAAGAGACAGTGGAGCACAATGTCAAGATCATGAATCATCAGGTCTTCGACAACGGAACTGCCATTGATCCTGGATGAAGCCGGGTTATGACGTTTGAATTCCACATAGAGAGGGTCTTTCACAATCCGGCAGATCTCACTTACAATGGGGTTAAACCGTTCGATATGTCCGACACCGACCGTCAGACCCTTTGGAATCATGGCGGTGAGCTCTTCTGCCTCTGCTGCCGTCTGGCACAATGGTTTTTCCATCAGAAGATGAACACCTGATTCCAGAATATGTTGGCCCAGTTCGTTGTGGAATGGTGTGGGAGCACAACAGCTTACGGCGTCCACAGAGTCCATGAGGGCATCGAACGTCGGTGCCACCTGAGCATCGTTCTTTGCTGCGACTTCTTCTGCTGCTGCCTGATTAACATCGTACACATACAGTTCATCAACGTCCCGAAGTTCTGAGTAGACCCGGACATGGTTTCTGCCCATTACACCGGTTCCGATTACACCTACTTTCATGCTTTATTTACTCCGTTTAAAACTTCACATATTATTTTGCATTCCTCTTCTCTAACCCCCGGATGTACCGGCAGACTGAGCACTTCCTTACAAAGGCGTTCAGTTACCGGACAGGAGATCTCAGATGAGAGTTGTTCCTGTTGATACACTGGTTGCTTATGAACCGGGATGGGATAGTGAACTGCTGAGCCAATACCGTTCTGGCGAAGATATTCCATCAGTTCATCTCGTGAAAGAGGACAGCCATTACCTGGGCGAATAACGTACTGGTGAAAAACATGTTCACAACCGGGCCGGATCTTTGGACACACAAAGATATTCGTGTCCAGATGTTCTGAAAAGTATCGGGCATTCTCCTGACGTTGCTTCGTCATCTGATCGATCTTTTTCAGCTGAACCTGCCCGATGGCGGCCATCAGATTAGGCATCCGGTAGTTGTACCCCAACATTGTGTGAAGATATTTCTCACTCTGGCCATGGTTGATAAGCTGTCGTGCCCGTGTTGCAAGTTCCTGATCCTGAGTGGTAACCATCCCGCCTTCGCCAGTGGTCATATTCTTGGTCGGATAAAATGAGAAACACCCGGCAACACCAAAGGATCCGACCGGAACACCATCACACCTGGCCCCATGGGCCTGAGCACAGTCTTCAATCAGAAAGAGATTGTTGGCTTCACAGATTTCCTGAATCGGCCGGAGATCAAATGGCTGACCAAAGAGATGGACACCGATTACAGCCTTTGTCTTTGGAGTAATTGCTTCCTGTACAGCAGATGGTTTAAGAGTATAATATTTCTCATCCACATCTACCATCACCGGCACGGCTCCACACATCGAAACGGCTGTTGCTGTTGCGATGAAGGTAAAATCCGGTACAATAACCTCGTCACCGGGCTGAATACCTGCCGCAAGAAGAGCGGCATGGAGAGCTGAAGTGCCATTATTAGTTCCAATGGCATGGGCACATCCACAGTAGTTTGCAAAGGATTCCTCAAATTGCCGGGTCACGTCTCCCTGAGCCAGCATACCACTTCGGATCACATCTGCAACAGCGTTAATTTCGTCCTCACCAAGCTGTGGTGATGCGATAGGAATCATCGTGAGAACTCCGCAGGAAGTTTCCTGAAGACGGCCGGACTTCCAATAGCAAGCATCCCGGTCGGGACATCTTTCGTTACAATGCTTCCGGCCGCTACGAGAGCTCCTTCACCAATCGTAATTCCCGGCAAAATTGTTGCATTTGCTCCGATGGAAGCACGGTCGCAAATTACCGGACCTTTGAGTTTTCCGCCGGACGGAGGATAGGGATCATTTGTCAGTACCGCATTGGGGCCGATAAATACGCCGTTACCGATGGTCGTATCGGTTGGAATATAGACCAGACTCTGGATGGAGACGTCATCGCCTATCATGCAATTTCCATCAATGACTGTTGCTGTTCCGACAGATGTCCTATCTCCAATGGTGGTCCGTTCACGAATCAGCACATTATGGCCGGTCTGGAAGTTGTCACCGATAGTAACGTCACAATAAATTGTGGTTCCCGGCCGGATGGTAGCGTTGGTGCCGAGAGTTGTGCCGGGAAAGTCTGTCTTACCAGCATGTTCCCGGGAAGGAAAGCCAAGAATGACATTTTCATGGATTGTGGCATGGGTACCGATAGTATTCGTTCCGTAATGGTTCATGGTGCTGTAATTTTCCCCCTGTTGATTACAATATACTAGATTAAACTGAATTATTGAATAAATGTAGTATTCTTAATTATAATATTATGGCAAGCTATAAACGATTTATTAAATATTGTCTGGTTTTTCTGAATGGTTTACAGTTTTAGACATCCTGTAATCGTCTCCTGAAGATCTTTAGGTAAATTGCATCCAATTATCTAGCTAAAGGCTGAGTGTATCGGAAAATGTTGGCAAAAAGTCCCGGGTACCGCCGGAATGCTGCAAAAGTACAGGAACTGAATGATGATGTAACACTTCCAGAAAACTTTGCGGCAACAACCGATCCGGAACAGATCCGTTCGGCCGATTATATCATCGTCTGTGTACCAACGCCGGTGACCAAAGCAAAGATGCCGGATATCTCCTATGTGGCGAATGCCACCCGGACCGTTGGCAAATATATGAAAAAGGGCGCCATCGTCGTCGGAGAGTCAACGGTCTATCCGGGCCTGACCGACGAAATCATGGTTCCTATCCTCGAAGAGGAGTCCGGCATGACATGCGGACCGGACTTCAAGGTCGGGTATTCACCGGAACGGATCAATCCGGGAGATCTGGAACACACCCTGGAACATATCTATAAGATCGTTGCCGGGATGGATGAGGAGTCCACCGCAGAACTTGCAGAACTCTACGGGATGATCACCAACGTGTACCTGGCACCTGATATCAGAATGGCAGAGGCGGCCAAAGTGATCGAGAACGTACAGCGGGATCTCAATATCGCTCTGTTTAACGAACTCTCGCTGATCTTCGAAAAGATGGGTATTGATATGCAGGCAGTGATCGACGCGGCGGCAACCAAGTGGAACTTCATCCGGTTTGAGCCGGGCCTGGTTGGGGGGCATTGTATTCCAGTGGATCCGTACTATCTGGTATACAAGGCACAGGAGTATGGGTACCATCCGCAGGTCATTCTGGCCGGCCGGGCTATCAATGACTCAATGGCCGACCATGTCGGCGAACTGGCTGTCAAGGGGCTGAATGAGGCCGGGAAGGTTATCAGAGATTCAAAGGTACTGATCCTTGGTCTTACGTATAAGGAGAATGTTGCTGATACCCGGGAAGGGCAGGTGTATAAGATTGTCAACTACCTGAAGGAGTTCGGGGTTTCCGTGTACGGGTATGATCCACTGCTGACAAAGGACGAAGTCAGAATAGATGGTCTTGAGTTCCTGAGTGATCTACAAGGAACGTTCGACGCCGTTATTCTGGCCGTGCCACACGATGAATTCAGGAAGATGGGTCTTGATATCATGATGGAGCTCATGGCAGAGAATCCGGTTCTTGTGGATCCCAAACTCCGGTTGAAAATTAGGGGTCATCTCTGAATTTATCAAAGCAATTAGCTATTTTATCGATATGAACGCCATAGCACCCAAAGATCTTTATATATGTAATCCCTATATTATTGTAGAACATGGATCAATGGGTAAAGGACTGGTTGGATGAACAGCGGCAAAGCGGTACGAAGTGCCTTGAGATCAAATACATTCAGGGTAAACCCTATGTGTACCACTCAACATCCAAATATGATAAAGAGAAAAAAGGGCCAAAGAAAGTCTCTGAATATCTTGGACGATTAAACGAAGAACACGGATTTATCCCGAAAAACCAACCGACACCAAAAGCATCGAATCTAAAAGTACGTTCTGTTCATGAGTATGGAAATACTATCCTTCTCAACGAAGAGTTCAGTGAGATTCTCCCTCTGATTCAGGAGTATTTCCCGAACTGCTGGCATGAGATTGTTGCAATGGTATTTACCAGAATTGATGGCTACACCCCGCTTAAACGGATTAAAGATAAGTGGGACAAGCTCTATTCTCCAAAAGAGATCGCACCAAATTGTGATCCCAAGGTCCTCAGTGAAGCTCTGAAATCAATTGGTTCTGACCCTGCTGCCCAGCATAAATTTTTTTCTCATCTCGCAAAGAGTGAACATCAATTGATCTATGATCTATCCTATGTTTTCTCTGAGTCTCAAAATCTACACATTGCTGAATACGGTTTCAACAGAAAGAAATCTGACCTCCCTCAGGTGAACATTGCTCTTTTTAGCAGCGTAGAATCAGGATTGCCGGTGATGATTCGCGGGATGCCTGGAACTATTAAAGATGTCAGTACGCTTGAAACCTCATTTGATGAGATTGATCTCAGAGATAAACTTCTGATAATGGACAGGGGATTCATTTCTGAAGCTTTGCTTCCAGTTTTTAATGAACGGAATATTGAGTATATTCAACCGTTACGAAGAAACAGCACATATTATTCGGAAAGGATTCATCTGACGAAGCATCTGCATTATCACGGCAGGTTGGTTCACTGTGGCCGACGAAGTGTTGACGGCACATGGGTATATGCGTTTAAGGACACCGATCTTGCCCTGGAAGAAGAAAAGTCGCTGTACAGGCAGCTAGATAAAGGAACGATTAACCGGGAAGAACTCAGGGAAAGACTGAAAAAGGCCGGAATGATGTTGATTCTGTCAAATCATAACACTGAACCTGAAAAGATCTATGAGCTGTATAAATCACGGGAAGGTGTCGAGAAGCATTTTGAGACATTTAAATCGGAGTTAGGTGCTGATAAAATGTATTTGAGAGATGCAGATTCTGTATTTGGCCATTTCTTTGTTGCATTTCTCTCATTGTATCTCTACTGCCGGTTGATTCAACGACTTAAGAAAGCAGACCTGAACAAAAAATATTCACCAAAGGATGTACTGTTGAAACTGAGCAAAGTGTTTATGATCAATTATGATACCCGTTCAATCATGACTGAGGTGCCAAAGCAGGTGAAAAACCTGGCAGGGAAACTGGATCTTGAGATAATCCCTAAATTATGACCGGAGTTTGGGGTGGATGTGAAAGGCGTCTTCAGAGATGAAGTGGATGCTGAAAAGATCTGCTATAAAAAGCTCTGAAAGTTTCAATTTTTAATATACTGCAATCGGATGCAATATCATTCGTAAAATCCGAATGTTTTTTGGCTTTTACTGTTGTTGATAAATACTGTTCCGTCAAGTTAGCACCGAATGACCTGTTTACCAACTTTCCAATAAGATTTTATCGATGGCTTCACGCGTAGGGTGCATTCCATCATAGAAATCTGTGGATGAAAGATTCAAAATATTAGGGTCATAGGATCCAATCACTGTAATGTTTTCTGATAATGCAAACTCTCTAAAATAGGACTCAGCTTCTTTAACCATTGAATACTGTGGATCGGTTGTTAATTTATCAGAAACTATGGGATGATAGGGCGGTAAGAACAGAACAATTGTCGTGTTTCTCTTTTGTAAATATTGTATTGTTGATTCAAATAGAAATTTTGATTGACTGTCAATTTGAGTGAAACGACCTAAAGAATAAATTGGATCATTATTAGCATAATTAGTTGCTCCTCTATTAATTTGTTCGACAGTCTTGTTTTTGAAACTTTCTGGATAACTGATTGTTCCATCCTTTAATCGTATAGCTACGTTTAAATTTTCAAAATTTGTTGAATAATAGTTTCCATTACTTGAAAGCAATTGTTGTAATGACTTAATAATTATAGGACGAGAGATTAGTGATAAATATGGGTCGATATTTGTGTCAATGTCATCAAAATCTTGTATTTTAACAATGGACTTAGCAGATATTCTCTCAACACCATTTTCATACTCATTACGAAGCGATTTCCATCTATCCTGATCATTTTTGGAATTTAAAATCCAAGGATCCACACCCAAAATTATTGTGGAAGGCAAAGCATTTTTTTCAAAATAAAGTTCAAGGATAGCAATATAATCTTCGATTGAAGCACCAGATACACAATGATTGAAAAATATTTGGTCGGTAAAAATATCATTTATTGTCTGAGAGTTTATTTGCATGGATCTACTTGAACCAAGAACGATCATGTCAATGTGACGTTGATCGTTTTGAATTATCTCTTTTTGAAGAAGTCTTTCATCATAATTTTCAATGTTTGCAGCATTCTGGCCTGATAATAATATATTAGCTATACCTGTTTCATAACCTTCAGTGAATATGTGACCTGGATCTTCAATATATGCGACTGTTGCAGCAATTCCCAACAATATTGCTACAACAATTAAAAAAATCAGGAAAATTCTTTTCTCGTTCATATTACACCTAGAATTGGAAATATAAAAATTCTGAAGTTGACTGTACAGAGACTATACCAATCACTGCAATTATTCCCACAATTACACACCAACGGACAGATATTGTGTACGAAAGTGGAAATCTTATCGGCTGAATTAATTTCACCCGGTATTGCTTCTTACCTATGAGTGCAGTCTGATATTTCTGTGTCATCTCATATAGATTTGGTAGTAATAGAGCAATTCCAAGTGCAATAATAATCATTACACAACCTACAAGGCTTGCATGTGAAAGAGGTGTAATACCAGAGTGGATGAAAAATCCAAAATCCGGCATACTTACAGGTACACTGATCCCATTACTTCCGGCCATCCCTTTCAATATAT
>Ga0208905_1001692_pt1 | contig 10939 bp, 7 predicted proteins | sample AntAceMetag02UKS_FD_184776 | JGI IMG/M metagenome (GOLD analysis project Ga0208905, IMG submission 184776) | Saline lake microbial communities from Ace Lake, Antarctica - Antarctic Ace Lake Metagenome 02UKS (SPAdes) (version 2) | ecosystem: Environmental > Aquatic > Non-marine Saline and Alkaline...
GTTTTCTCTAACAATTAAATAGCAAAAGACAGTAAAAGCTTCTTCGATAAGATTTTTTGAAAAATTAATAGAACTGTAAATTATATTCTATATTTTATCTATCCATTTAAAAAAATAACCATAAGAGCAAAAATATTTGATTTCATCACACAGTTATCACAATTCACCTGCATAATTAAAAAAATTCTATTTTAATGAAAAGAGGTTATTGATATGAAAAAGAATATTGTTATGCTTACCATTATCATATTATTCTGTAGTATGGGAGTATCATATGCTTATGAATCCCATTTCGGTCCTGCAGGTGTCGTCTATTACGATACAGATAAAGCATATGAGGGATATACGCTTTTTGCAACCCGGGGGAAAAGCTATCTCATTGATATGGAAGGTCATCTTATCAACACATGGCCAATTGGAACTAATCCGCGTTTTTTAAATAACGGAAATTTACTGGATGCCTCAAAAGACGATCCTTCAGGCTATGAAGGTTTTATAGAAATGGATTGGGAGGGAAATATTATTTGGGAATACCAGGAGACCCGGGAAGGTTATTTCCCTCACCATGATTTTATCCGTATTTATAATAAAGCCCTAAATGAAACAACGACACTCTATATTGCAAATCGTGATTTGACACATGAACAATGTATTGAAGCCGGATGTGACCCCGAAAACGGACCATATCATGATGCTCAAATGGATACCATCATAGAAGTCGACATGCAAGGCAATATTATATGGGAATGGTGGTTTTTCGATCATTTGATTCAGGATAGTGTTCCGGATAAAGATAATTACGTAGGCAATAAAACGATTTCTGATTATCCGGGAAAACTTAATATTAATCTTCCGGGCCGTCCGGTTAAAAAAGACTGGCTGCATATCAATTCATTGGATTATAATTCTAAAACAGGACATATTGCATTAAATAGTGTACAGGGAGAAATTTATATCATTGACCATGATGATACATTTGAAGCAAACCAGCTTGAAAAAAGTATTTCCATGGCAACAGATGATGCCGGTGATTTTCTCTACCGGTTCGGAGATCCGGCAAGATACGAACAGGGAAATGCACCATCCATATCAGAAGACTGGACAAAATCAACGGCCGGACAAAAACAAATAGGAGGCAGTCATGATGTTCAATTTATCGATGAAGGACTCCCCGGAGCAGGTAATCTGCTTGTATTTAATAATGGTCAATATCTTTTTGAACGCACACCTCAATCTTATGTTATGGAAATTAATCCCTTCCTTTCCAAAAATGGTATGAGCGATAAATATGTCAATCCACCGGATGCCGGTTATGAAAAATTGACATTTGATAAAGACACCCATAAAGAGGCACGTGATTTATCCAGCCAGGTCACATGGATGTATTATTCCAAAAGCAATCAAAGTTTTTTCAGTCATATTGGTTCAGGTGCGCAAAGATTGAAAAACGGGAATACATTGGTATGTGCCATGACTGAAGGACATATTTTTGAAGTGAATTCAGAAGGAGATGTGGTATGGGAATTTATTAATCCTATAGGAGAAGAAGGGTCACAAGAAATCATTAAAGATGAACTGCCCATGACACGGGCTATATTCCGCGCCTATCGATACAGTTCAGACCATCCGGCACTGACAGGACAAAAACTTACTCCCTTAGGATCATTAACAGAAATTGAAATAGACACCAGTAAAGCGAAAAAAAATGAAATCGAAAAGAGCATAAAACAATCATCTATTCAACCTGAAGGCTTTGTTAATATACCTGGCGGAAGTTTTGAGATGGGGGATCATTTTAATTTGAGCCAGGGTGACCACGGAGACAGCAATTCAGATGAACTGCCCCTACATACCATCAAATTGGATTCATTTTCTATGAGTGCGTATGAGATTAGCAATGACCAATTCTGCATTTTTCTAAATTCTGCAATAAAAAAAGGTAGTATTACTGTAAAAAACGGAGTAGTTTTTGATAAGGAAAGCGATAAAAAGCTTTTTCTGACCAACCAGGCCAGTGAGTATAGTTCTATTACCTACAAAAATCAGGAATTTGAAGTCAATGATTTCAGAGGAGAACATCCGGTAGTCTGTGTCATGTGGGAAGGGGCGGCAGATTATTGCAATTATTTAAGTGAACAGGCAGGACTACCACCACTTTATAACCTGAAAGACGGCACTTGTGATGTTGACCAAAACGGATTTCGCCTACCTACAGAAGCAGAATGGGAATATGCAGCCTATGGTGGCGATAAACATGGTTACAGGTTATTTCCCTGGGGAGATGATGATGACCCGCTTCGAGCCAATTGGCCTGATTCAAAAGATCCTTATGAAATCGGACAATTACCTTATACCACACCTATCGGTTTTTTTGATGGAAACCTAAAAAATAAAAATGATTATGACTGGCCCGGTTCAATGGACACTTTTCAATCGCATGATGGTTCTAATGAATACGGATTATTTGATATGTCCGGAAATGTATGGGAATGGTGTCACGATTGGTACAACAGGGATTATTATAAAAACAGCCCATCAGAAAATCCGGCCGGACCTGAAACCGGCAGCCGTATGCCTGACGGACAAAGCTGGCATACACTGCGTGGTGGAAACTGGTATAACGGTGAATGGGGACATTCCCGAGCTTCCAACCGCAATCCCTCTTACTACAGAGGACCTCAGGATCCGAATCATCCCTATTATCATATAGGATTCCGTCCTGTATTTATAGAAAATAATACTATGAAAAAAACTGAAAAAGTACAAATAAACAAGGAGGAGCAAAAAAAGGAACAACCCCGTAAACAGGAAAACAGAACACCTCAAGTCAAAGATGAAAATCAACTGAAAAAGCAAGATAACGGATTATCCGAAGATGGCAAATCTGAAAAAATGCAGGGCGAAAAACAAAACCAGTCGATAACTCAGGAAAACAGAAAAGGTCAAAAAAAGAATCAACCGGATAAAATAGAAAATCAAGGTAATCAGGAGCGTAAAAAATCATCTTATTCCGTTCAATCTGAAACCGGGCTTCTTCTAAATACTGAGTCAGCAAGCCTTGGATATACCCTTTTTGCTCCCAAACATTTTACGGACACCTATCTCATGGATAATGAAGGAATCATTGTAAAAACATGGGAAAGCAATTATGAACCGGGACAATCGGTTTATTTATTGGAAAACGGACACCTGCTCAGAGCATGTTTTGTAAAAGGCGGCAGCAAGGTCTTTGGAGGCGGCGGTGACGGTGGTTGTGTGGAAGAATATGATGAAAATGGTAAACTGATTTGGGGATTTGATTATAATAATGAAGAACACTTCTCACATCACGATATCGAACCTTTACCAAATGGCAATATTTTAATGATAGTGTGGGATTGTATGAACGAACAGGAAGCGTTAGAGGCAGGAAGAAAACCTGAAATGTTGCCCGATAAAGCCTTATGGCCGGATAGCGTAATAGAAGTAAATCCGGTATATCCCGATGGTGGTGAAATTGTCTGGGAATGGCATGTCCGTGACCATCTGATTCAGGATTATGATGCCTCAAGAGAAAACTTTGGCAATGTAAAAACTCATCCCAAATTAATTGATATTAATTATTGGGCCGAAACAGGAAGTCCGGCACATGCCAACTGGAATCATATGAATTCCATTGATTACAACAAAGAAATGGACCAAATTATGCTTAGTGTACGCGGTTTTTCCGAATTGTGGGTTATTGACCACAAGTACCACTACCAAAGAAGCTGCTACGGGAAGCGGCGGCAAATTTGGAAAAGGTGGAGACTTAATTTATCGATGGGGAAACCCGAATGCCTACCAGGCAGGTGACATTAATGATCAGCAATTATTTCAACAACATGATACCCAGTGGATTGAAAACGGTCTTCCCGGTGAAGAAAATATTCTGATATTCAATAATGGTCCAAGCCGTCCTGATGGCAATTATTCAACCATTGAAGAAATTGTCCCGGAAATGAACTTAGATGGCAGTTACAAGATGTCAAATGGTATTTTTGGTCCGAAAGAAACGGTATGGACCTATCAAGCAGAACCAAAAGAAAGTTTCTACTCCGGTGAAATATCCGGTGCCCAGAGACTTCCTAATGGCAACACACTAATTTGCAGTGGAATAAACGGCATTTTCTTTGAAGTAAATCCCGAAGGTAAAACGGTTTGGAAATATACAAATCCTGTTACTGACCAATTGGGGGAACCTATCACACTGGATGACCGGGGGCACCCAATGAATGCCGTCTTTAAAGTACATCGCTACGAAAAGGACTATGCGGGAATTAATGCCTTGGAACTTGAATCCGGCCGGCAACTCCCTAAGGCAACACCGGGAACACAGGAAAGTACTGAGGAAAAATTAAAAAAAGAAGAAAATAGTCGAGAACAAAAATCCCAACAGAATCGAAATGATAACCAAAAAAGTCCTAAGCAGGGTAAAAATGAATCCGGAGAAAATTTAAGACAAAATCCAAAAAACTCTGAAAGATATATCAATCATGAAGACGGTACAGTAACTGATACGCAAACAGGGCTGATGTGGCAGGAAAAAGAAGTGTACGATATAAGCCTGGAACAGGCAGAACAAGCAGCCGTCAATCTATCGCTGGCAGGTTACAATGATTGGCGTATACCGACAGTGACGGAACTTTTATCTGTTGTAAATGATAATTTAAATAAACCTCCTTTTGAAAGCATTCTGGGAACCTCAAAATCAGAATATTTCTGGAGCGCTGAGCACGTATCAGGAGATAGCCGCAAGACATGGGTATTGAATGCCGGAGGAGGAATTGGAGATAAAAATCCCGAAGAAAGTCATGCATCCGGCGGAGATAAAATATATTCCCTGAAATGTGTCAGAGGAAATTTACATGTTCCGGATACAAGATTTATAGAAAATGGAGACGGCACGGTAACCGATAATTTTACAGGACTGATGTGGCTGCAGAAATCTTCCGGAGAAATGGATTTACAAAATGCACAAACTTATGCTAAATCCCTTTCCCTTGCAGGATATGACGACTGGCGTCTCCCTGATATGACAGAACTTGCCATGTTGTGCGATCGCAACCAAACAAATCCTGCGCTTAATCGTATAGTTTTTTCTTCTATTTTTCCAGGTAAATATTGGACTGCTTCAGCACTAGCAGGACAAATGGATAAACAGTGGTTTGTAGATTTATCAAAAGGAATGTCCGGTTATGAAAGCCCAAATTCCGGACTTTACGTCCCTTGCGTACGTTCTAAATAATATAGTTGAGGAAGATTTAATGAAAAAAATATTTTATAGTTTGATTTTATTGTTTCTAATTCTCCCGGGATGTTTTATTCATTCCGGGAGCTTGTACCAGGCTTTTGCCTTTAATGAAAAGGAATTTGACGGGCACATTATATTAGGCCGCCCGACTAATACAGAAATAACCGCACGTATCATTGCGTCAAATCCAACGAGTGTCTTCCTGGAATATGGTAAGGAATCCGATCACTACACCCATAAAACCGAACAATTTTTAGCAAGTCGGGAAGAACCGGCAAACATCATAATAGATGAACTGGATGAAGGATGCAAATATTATTATCGATTATGTTTTGCAGTTAATAATTTAAATGAAATGGCTTGTACCGAAGCATATTCCTTTACCACTGCACGGGGTAAGGGGAAATCCTTCACTTTTGTCATACAGTCCGATTCCCATCTTTTAAACAAAGCAGATAAAGGTATTTATCAAAAAGTCATGGAAAACATTGCAGCAGTACAACCGGATTTTTTCTTTGATTTAGGTGATACCTTTTTAAATGATAAGGACATGAATGCTTCTTTTGACACCATTAATGATATAACCTATGAACAGGTTCCTTTTTTTAGCACAGCAGCAAAATACTCTCCTCTTTTTCTGGTTATTGGTAATCACGAAGGTGAATATGGTTATCTTTTGGATGGAACAGCGGAAAATATGCCTGTTTATGCCGCACTTTCCCGCAAACAATATTTCCCCAATCCCGTCCCCAATGATTTTTACAGCGGGAATTCTGCAAACGAAGATTTCATCGGACAGCCGGACAATCCGGATACCGGCATTGTTTATTCATATACTATCAGTGAATCCGGCGAATTCGATGTTTTAAAAAGTACGGATGACCATGCCGCCTTTGCGGCCTATTCTAACTACGACTCCGTAAAAAATAAAAAGCAGGGGCAACAAAAGAAACAAGATGAACGGGAAAATAAAAATACAAAGAAGAAAAATAATAAAGAATCCAAAGAAGTGCAAGTAGAATTATCAGAAGACGTCTATGGTAAAACATTTTTAGGCAGACCTACAGACAGAAGCATCAGTATCAGCACTGCTTTTAAAAGAGAAACACAATATTATTATCAATACGGAACCACTATTGATAATCTGAATAAAAAAACCATGGTAAAAACAGCGTCTCCCGGAACTGTGCAGGCAGAAACTATCACTTTCCTACAGTCCGGAACTAAATATTATTATCAACTATGTCAGAAAAACAACGAAAAAGAAAAATATAATCTATCAAAAGTGTTTAGCTTTCACACACAATGCCCTCCGGGCTCGGAATATACTTTTTTGGTTGAAGCTGATCCACACCTGGATGAAAATTCTGATGGTAATATTTATGAATCCATCCTCTCCGGTATGTTAAAACAGGAAGCAGATTTTATCATTGATTTAGGCGATTCCTCTATGGCAGAAAAACTGGCTTCAAATCAGGAAGAAATTGTAGAAAGAAATATATTGCTGCGCTCATGTTGGGATAATATCGCCCATTCAATCCCCTTTTTCATGATAATGGGAAATCATGACGGTGAAGTCGGGTGGAACAATAAGGGTACCAATCCTATTGCTGATTTGGCCGCATCCTCACGGAGAACCTATTTCCCAAATCCTACCTCCGACACATTTTACTTCGGATTAAATGATACAACTTATGCCTGGGAATGGGGTGACGCCTTATTTATCGCATTGGATCCTTTTTCTTTTACTGATAAAAAACCTCAATTTGCAAATTGGCAATGGACATTAGGAAAAGAACAATATGATTGGTTGAAAAATACCCTGGAACAGAGTAATGCGAAATACAAATTTGTATTTATTCATCATCTGGTGGGTGGTGTAGATGAATTTGCTCGAGGTGGCGCTGAAGCAGCTTCCCTATTCGAATGGGGAGGGAATGACTTGAAAGGAATTTACTCTTTCGATAAAATGCGCTCTGGATGGGAGATGCCTATTCACCAAGTGCTAAAAGAAAATGGCGTGGACATCGTCTTTCACGGTCATGACCATTTTTATGCCCGAGAGGAGTTGGATGGCATTATCTATCAATTGGTACCTCAACCATCCTCAAAAGAAAAAAAACAAAATAACACAGTTCTCGCAGAGGAATACGGCTATAAGGATGGCATATTTTTATCGTCTCCCGGATTTTTACGGATCACCGTAAGACCAGACTTTGCTAAAATTGATTATCTACAGGGAACAAAAGGCGAAATTGCTGATTCGTACCGTATTGAATAGTTATCACTGAAAATAACCCGGGATTATGTTAAAATATTTTTATATCGTATAAGTGGGGAGAGTATTTTGTCAGATAAAATTTTATATGCCGATGATGAAAAAAATTATTGCAGAATGATAAAAATGTTTTTGGAAAGTGAAGATTATAGTGTAATCACTGCCAGTGATGGTATGCAGGTTTTGGAATTATTTAATTTGCATAAAGACATTAAACTCATTATTTTAGATGTCATGATGCCAAAACTTGACGGTTGGAAAACATGCAGAGAAATACGAAAAAAATCTGATATGCCCATACTCATGCTTACTGCCCTGGACAATGCAGACAACGAAGTATTTGGAATGGAAAATGGCGCTGATGATTATATTGCAAAACCATTTACCCATAAAATATTGATTGCCAGAATTAAGGCTTTATTGAGACGCTCCCATAAAAACAAGCTAAATCGATTTAAAGACGAGGGAATGGCATTTGATGAAACAGCAAATTCCATTTATATGAATGGGAATATTATTTCTTTAACCCCAAAAGAGTATGAATTATTAAAATGTCTGGTGCTCAACAAAAACCTTGTTTTATCCCGGAATAAACTGTTAGACAAGGTCTGGGGTTATGATTATTTTGGTGACCCCCGAACCGTCGACACGCATATAAAAAGCCTGCGGGCAAAACTTGGACCGGCAGGCTCTCAGATATTCACTCTCAGAAACAAAGGTTATTGCTACAAAGGGGTACAAAATTGAAATCAATAAAACTAAAATTAATGTTTACAGTAACCGTACTTTTGATTCTATTTATTGGAGCCTTGCTACTTGCCAATTCTTTTTTTCTGGAAAGCTATTACATATATCAAACGCACGGATCTTTTGAAAAAGCTTTTAGAACAGTGTTAGAATTAAAAAATGGCCGTTCCGAAGATTTACTTGTCCTTTTCCGGGAACTTAGTTCAAAAAATGGCTATAAATATCTATTGGTCAATCATGATTATCAAATTCGGCTTTCTTCTACCCCTGAATTTACCATGAATAATAAATCAGAATTACCTAAATTTCAAAGAGAATATTTGGATAAAAACAGGCATGAGTTGGATAAGGGAAATATTCTGTATAAAGCATTGAATCATCCCAATAAAGAACAGAATATTGTTCAACTAACCGCTAAACTTAATAAAAATCAATACCTGCTTATCACCCAACCCCTTCAGCAATTAAGTGATAATGCTCAAATAGCCAATCACTTCTTCCTGATCATCGGAGGCATCATGTTAGTGCTTTCCATGCTTGCTGCCTTTTTTATATCGCGAACCATGGTGCGCCCCATACTGAATATCACCAGTATTGCCAAAAAAATAGCTGAATTAGATTTTTCACATAAGTATACCGGAAAATCAAAAGATGAAGTGGGCATGCTCGGTAAAAGCATTAATTCAATTTCCGAAAAATTGGATTCTACGATTAGTCATCTCAAACAAACCAATGAACAACTTCAAGAAGAAATGCAACTGCAAAGGCGTTTTCTAGCCAGCGTGTCTCACGAATTTAAAACACCGGTGGGATTAATACGTGGTTATAGCGAATCATTAAATTTGGGAATAGCAAAAACAACCAAAGAAAAAAGGGAAATTACAGATATTATCATTAAAGAATCAGACCGCTTAAATCGTCTAGTCAATGATGTCATCATGCTTATGCGAATGGATTCCGGAGCTTTTCAAATAAAAATGCATCATTTTGACTTAGCACCAGTTTTACAGGAAACTGCTGAATATTTTTCACAATCTGCTAAAGAAAATCAGGTATCCATTTTACTGGATATTCCCTTTTCTTTGCCCACAATGGGCGATAAAGAAAGAATCATGCAAATATTGGAAAATCTCTTATCAAATAGTTTACGTCATACTAATAAAAATGAAAAAATTCACCTTAAGGCTATAAAAGAGAATGGGGCAATCCGCATAGAAGTGATAAATACGGGGCCTCAGATTCCGAACAGCCATATCTTCCATCTTTTTGAACCTTTTTATCGAGTTGAAGATTCCAGGTCTAGAAAAAAAGGAGGCAGCGGTCTTGGTCTTTCCATTGTTAAGGGAATCGTGCTCGCCCACCGGGGGAACTATGGCGTTAAAAATACTAAAACCGGAGTGATGTTCTGGTTTTCTATTCCTTCAAGTAAAAAAAAGGATGAACAAAAAACCTAAATTTTTATGCTTATTTCCGACAAGCTTTCCAATAAGGATTTTCATATTTTAATATTCAATAATTTAAACAAACATATTTATTGCATAAAATATTATTAAAAATAAAAGCAAACTTAGAATGAATTGAAATGAAAAAATTTCCTAACAATCCAAACTAAGTCTGCCTTTTCATTCAAATAAAATTCAAAGTTGATATTTTTTTTCAATAAATCGAAAAATATAGTAAAAATTCCTTTTAAAATGACACAAATAGAAAATATAAGCTGTCTCTAATTTATTCCTAATTTATTTCCATTTTATTCAACATGAATAACATTATTCTGTCACCAATTTAGAAGTGCAGTTTGGACAGCGTGTGGCTTTAATTGGAATACTTGTAAGACAGTAGGGACAATCTTTGGTTGTTGGTTCAGCCGGAGGGGCTTCTTCTTTTTTCTTGAGTTTATTCATATTTCGTATAACCATAAAAATAGCAAAAGCAATGACGATAAAGCTTATAATTGTATTTATGAAAACTCCGTAATTGATGGTAACGGCTCCGGCAGCCTGAGCATCAGCAAGAGAAGCATAGGGACCAGCAAGTGTCTCGCCTTGTTTCAAGACGGCAAAAAGATTAGCAAAATCAACATTTCCTAACAACAGACCAATGGGCGGCATGATAATATCAGAAACAAGTGATTTTACAATGGTACCGAATGCAGCACCAATGACGATTCCTACTGCCATATCAATCACATTCCCACGCATAGCAAATTCTTTAAATTCTTTCAACATGTCTTATACTCTCCTTTTTATCAATTATCTTTGCTTAATAGCATTTAATCTATCAAATTCCAAGCCCTCTTTTTCCGCTTCCGGTCATTCCTATAATAACAGCATGCGTGGTGAAGTCTTTAGATTTGTAAAGAAAAAGGTTATCTGTTGTTTCAAGTGTATTAGGATCAACTTCTTTTCTGAAATAAAATAACCCTAATTTTTCGGATAAAGATAGTGTCTTTTCCACAATTTATCTCCTTTCAGAAATATTTTTAAAAAGTTATCAGATTTAAATTGCGGTTAAAAAAATCCTATGTTTTTACATCTTAATCACTGAAATAACAATGTAAAATTCAATCAATACAACCCGGAAATATTTCCCGATATTTTCACTGACATATTTAGTATACTTTTCTTCTAATCAATTGAGTC
>Ga0208905_1001695_pt1 | contig 10930 bp, 10 predicted proteins | sample AntAceMetag02UKS_FD_184776 | JGI IMG/M metagenome (GOLD analysis project Ga0208905, IMG submission 184776) | Saline lake microbial communities from Ace Lake, Antarctica - Antarctic Ace Lake Metagenome 02UKS (SPAdes) (version 2) | ecosystem: Environmental > Aquatic > Non-marine Saline and...
TCATCAAAGGCATCTTTTTCTTTCGATTGTGCCCCCATCTCCATAACCTGGTCGAGGGTGAGGATGTTGGTATCATCCGTGGCGATAGGATCAAAGGTTATGATCGTTTCCAGTCCCGGCATTTCGTTTTTGGAGGCAAGTGTCCTTTCCAGGTGGTCCTGGTCGGAGATAAAAACGATTTTTGAGCCGGAATCGTTCACGATGTATGCTGCTTCCGGTCCCGAATTGGTCGCATAGATTGGTGCATCTGACGCAGTGATTGAAAGAATGGCAAGGTCAGCGACCAGCCACTCCCACCTGTTGTCGGAAAAAATCGCTACCATGTCTCCTTTTTTTACACCGAGTGTGATGAGCCCGAGCCCGAGATTCGTGACTCTTTCTTGCATCTCATCCCAGCTGATATCGGTGAATTTACCATTCTCCTTGTACCGTACACAGGCTTCGTGCCTGTACTGTTGTGCCCTGTTGTGGAAAATGCCGGCGATTGATTTTTCTGAGTACTCCATGTAAAACCTCCCTTCTTTTTATTAAGCGCTTCATTATTTTAAATCCTGTGGGATTTAATGTGCACATTTCCTGTAGGGACGCTCAGCTTATCCCCCCTGCTAAGCTTTAGTTTACAGCTATGTCAGATATTCTGTCCCTGGATGATATGTCAAAAAGCGAAATCACTGCTATAGAGAACAATGCCCCGGAAGACCGGGGCATTGTCGTTTATATTATGACGGCATCGTGGTGAACACGCCGTTTGGATCCACACCGGTACGAAGAATGTGGAGTGCCTCTGGAGTAATCATCGGTGATTCGGGTATTTCACCCTCCGGTTTCAGGAGCTCAAAACCAGTGGTCTGTTCTGCGATCTCGAAGGGGATACCCGGAGTGAGTGTTTTTACGCGCATACGTTTGGTCTCTGGTTCAAAGTCGTAAATGCCCCACGGACTTATGACCGCCACAGGTCCCTTTCCAATCAGTCCCGCTTCCTGCCGTGAATTTCCGCCTTCAAGATGACCGACAGAGGTGATGAAATCAACTTTTTCGGGGAATCTTTCAGGTGTCTGGAGCCCCACGAGGACCATTTTTTCAGTAAGTGAAGACAGATCGTTGTTCCCACCTGAGCCGGTTAACCGAGCTTTGGGGTTGGTCAGGTCATTTCCTATATGATGTGTGTTCACGTTTCCATACATGTCGACCTGTGCGAATCCGAGGAAGGCCATGTCGACATAGCCGTTATAGGATTGACCGAAGGAATAGGCCATTTCCATCAATACGGCAGACTTGCGCCAGGTGAGGGGGCATCCTACCGACCAGGGCATATCTCCCAGTATCGGATCCTGTCCCCCTGATTCGTAGACCATGGTGATATTGGGTGCATGTGTCTTTCGCGCCAGTATGGCAGCCACCATGGGAAGCCCTGTTCCCACATAGACGACAGAATCATTCTCAATCTGCAGAGAAATTATATAGGCAAGCATTTCCAGCGGATTTGCCGGTGTATCGCTTTTCATGTGTTGTTACCTCCTTGTCAATCTTTTAATAATAGATTCCCGGATCGTTATCGACGGTGTATTCCTCATAGGAGAAATCGATGTCTTCGTTATCATTTTCTGCTGCCTTTGTCTGGCGTCTGGCCTCGGCAACCCATTTTGCACCGCCGAGTTTCTCGACGAATTCAAATTGGTCCTTCGTTTCCATGACCCATTCATTAAAATGTTCTATGAACTTTTCCTCGTTCGGGCCGGCGTAACGCATGGTCTTTTCCCACCACTGACGCGACCAGTAATAGTAGCCCGGCATATTGCCCGGTACCGCTCCAAAGGGGAGCTCGACGACGGCATCGGCATAAATAAAAGGAATAACAATACCCTTTTTTCCATTGCCATAGCGAAGCGAGGCTTCCGGAACGATTTCTTCCGCCGTGATAATGAGTTTCTTGGCGGCGATTGCCAGGGCACTATCGTTCACCACGGGTCCGTAGATAAAGGCATTTCCGAATTTATCGGCAACCTGAGCATGGATAACGGCGATATCAGGATAGAGTGCAGGAATAAATGCCACGGGATCCGGATCGTTTTTCAGGGGGTTCTGGATCGTTTTGATGTAAGGGTTGTGTCTCATGATGTCGGAGCCGAGCATCTGCTTACTCATGAGGCCCGGTGCTCCAAGTTGGGCCGCCTTGAGGCCGAGCGCAACGCCACCGTGGCTCCACTCGGAGAGGATCTTTACTTTTCCCCCTTTCAACTGGCGGGAGTAGTTCCGGTCGGTTCCCCTCATCTCTGCACCGATATACGAATTGTGGGAATAGGAAACCGTTCCGTAATTGATCATATAGCTCTGATTTGTGTTCGGTGCCCCGATGGCCTGAAGATCTTTTTTCCCCTGACGCATCATCTCGAAATAGGCCTGATGGGGAGTTCGAACATAGGAAAAGCCTGCGTCGCTCAATACATCGCCGTCACTTACGTACTCGGCAATAGCCTCTTTCAACGATATCCTCTTATCGACTTTGCTGCGAGGCTTTTTCAGATGAGCAGCTCTTGCCGATTCAAAATCAACTAAACTATCCAGGATAGAGGTGTCCTCAATATTGAGATTCTTGAGGGCTTCCTGGTTGTAACTGAATTTGCTCATGAGAGTCTCCTTATGATTGATATAACACTATGAAAATATTGGTAGTTACTTGGTGAATTTGCATTCGGCGCCGATTTGCAAAAACCCAACAGCGTTACGCAAAAAAGGTGCCACAGGAGGCACGAATTGCATCTGAGAAAAAAGTGCAGTAATTTAGGTCGGAAATAGAGATACTTACAAAGAATGGTTTTTTGAAAATAGCTTTGATTTCTTGCTGAGAACGGGTTGTCGGTATCAAGACTTTCCCGGAAAGGTGCGATGTTCGCACATTGAATTCATTGCACCGGCATATAGGGGCGTATAGTCTATATAAATGTTAGGTGTGTGCGAATGTCAAACGTTATGTTTGAAAGTCGCACGATCGGCTATATAAATTCCTGCTGGCTCAGTTCCACTGCCCGATCTATTTCGGATTTAAGTTTCGGGGGAAGGCCCGGGATGTCGACGTTAAGGAAGCCCCGCACAATTGTTGCTGTTGCCTCTTCTTCTGTGAGGCCACGCGACATAAGATAGTATATTTCTTCCTGGGCTATCTTTCCCACTGCAGCTTCATGCGACATTTCAACGCCGTCGACTGTGCCGGTCAGCTCAGGGATTGCATGCATAAAGCCGCCTTTAAGGATGAGGCCGTGACATTCAAGATGCCCCTTGACGCCCGGTTTCTCACCTATCAGATCTCCCCGTGCAATAATATTTCCGCCGTTCGTGATGGCGCGTGAGATAATCTCGGCTCTAGTATCTTTGCCTCTCAGGTAGACGCGGCCGCCAATATCAAGTTCCGAGCCCGGACTTCCGACGAGAAGGCTGTAAAAACGGGCAACGGCTCCTCTGCCGTCGAGATAGGTTGTGGGGTAGGATTGAATTGATTTTATCGGTTTCATGCTCACGTAATTACTGAGGAAGAGCCCCCCTTCCTCTACCTTTGCAACTGACCGGGGGCGTACGACCATGTTATCGGCCCAGTGATGAATCATGGTGAAGCTTAATTTTGCATTCTTTTTTACAAAAAACTCCGAGATACCGATATGAAGCCCCTCCGTTACATGGGCAGCAGTTGCACAACCGGTAATAACGTGAAGTTCCGAACCTTCCTCGGCAATAATAATATTATGGACATTCTGGGTGGAACCTTCTCTTTCCAGATAGAGACAGGCCTGAACGGGGAAGGATATTTTGCTGCCGGGGAGGGCTCTGATGACATACCCGTCATGGAGGTCGAGATGGGCGCGGGCCGTATATTTATCCGTGTCGACGGAGGCCAGCTTCCAGTAATAGTCTTTGACCCAGTCGAGTTTTTCGAGGGCCTCCTTTATGGGAATCACTTCCAGACCTTCCTCGTGAGAGAAGGCGTAAATGGAGGATGAATCCTTCTGGATATAGGTCCCCGACCTCTCGCTCTCTTCCGTGTCGATTCCGGCAAGGAGCATCCGCTCTTTGTCCGCCTCGGGGAGACTCTTTAGATCCTGTATGGCTTCATGTACCGGGGGCTTGACCGAGTATGAATCCAGCTCGATATCAGGCCCTATCGCCGCTTTTTTATCCTTTGCCTCTGAGGCCTTATTATCTAAATCGCGCATCGTACACACTCTCCATACCCTTCTTCCTTTATCTGCCTGAAAATTGCCGAGGGATTACTCCTGCAGGCCAAGACGCCGTTGTAGAGAACCTGACCCCTGTCAGCCGTAACGTAATCGAGGATAAAGCCGGTATGGGTAATGATGAGTCCCATCTTGGGCCTCTCCAGTTCGACCTCTTTTTTCGATTTGTCGGCCGTCGAGTGAAGGTTTTTCCGGAGAAGATGATTTATCGTGTTTCCTATGAGCGAAATATTTTCGAGATCGACACCGGATTCCGGTTCATCAAAGAGGTAGAGGTCCGGGTCCTGCGCCATCAGCTGCAAGAGCTCCGATTTTTTGATTTCGCCCCCGGAAAATCCCACATTGATATCGCGTCCCAGGAATTCAGAGAAGTTGAGTTCCTCTGCCAGGGCCTCCGTATCCCCGCCGTTGTTGCAGCAGATATCGATAAGCTGTCTCGTCTTCAGACCCTGTATGCTCGGTGGACGCTGGTAGGACATACCGATACCCATCTCTGCCCTTTCATTAATGCTCATGTGGGTGATGTCCTCGCCTTTGAAGGTTATCTTGCCTGAAACCACCTTATATTGAGGATACCCCATGATGGTCATCAGAAGGGACGTTTTCCCCGAGCCGTTAGGGCCGAAGAGGATATGGGTCTCTCCCGGGCGAATTTCAAGATCAATATGTTTGAGGATTTCTCTCTTTCCCAGTTTAACCTTTAAGTCTTCAATTAATAACATTTTTTACGCCTTTTTCAAGTTTTTGAAGCCCTCCTTTTCCTGCCTTTACCGTAAAATGTCAAGTTAAATCTTCTCATCTCGGGATTAATACTCTATAGACCAAATCATCACTGGAAAGGAAATTTTGATGATATTTCTTGCCTTTTACCCCTTCCTTCACTATAGATGGCAGCCTGAATTGAGCAGCGAGCGCATTCCCCGCTGCTTGCGGCGGGGTTAGCGAGCGAATACAAAATAAACCTTTTCCTTAACAATCGGAGATTCCCCGCAACTTGTTGCGGGGAGCTTCAATTCCATGGGGAGTTGATAGGGAATGAAGGGAAAAGAATTTATCCATCTCTGCCAGCCCGATTCGTGCAAATCCTGCGGGGCCTGCTGCGGATTGTACAACTATGCGGACAGCAGGAGGGAATCGCTTCTTCTGCGTTTGAGAAGAAGGACTGAACTTTTCCGCAACACTGTAAAAGGGAAGGGCGATCTGGCGGCCTTTTCCGATATGATCACAAAAACGGAGTCGCAGGATAAACTCTACGAGGTAATCTATTGCTGTGAATACCTCGGATTTCTCGATAACGACGAAAAAAAGGTGGGGTGTCTTCTCCACCCCCTTGCAAATAATGGCGTCGATCTGAGAGATGTATCCTTCTACGGGAGGGAACTCTGCGATGGGCATTTTTGTCCCAGTTACCACCACCTCTCCCGTGAGGAACAACGCTCCCTTATCAATATAATTGATGATTGGTATCTCTATGGACTCTGCGTTACCGATATCGACATCGTTAAGGAATATTTTCGCTTCATTAGTGAAGGTATCTGTGAGGTACCCGATCCCGACAGGCTCCGTGAGGGGAAGCTGAAGGAAATCGCCCTCGGGTTTTTTTCCCTCAAGGTGTCATGGCCCTTCAGATCGCCCGAGTCGAACCGTTTCGGAAAGTACTATTTTGACGGGTCTCAGTACATGATAAGTCATATAGATTACGATTCGCTCGGTGCCGAACAATCGAGATATGACAAGATATTTTTATCTCTCAGCTCCCGCTTCACCTGCTGTGAGGAATTAAAAGAGGCTGAGGATACTATTGAGAGGAATATCGACGAGTTCATATCCTGTTATTGTGAGAAATGTTGACACTTTTTGATGTTTCAGTTAGTGTTCACAGAATCGGAGTATAGAGTGGTGAAAGATATTAAAAAAAGGTTACTTTACTCAGAGGAAAGTATTGACAGGCGGGTGAGGGAACTTGCCGATACCCTCTCACTTGACTATAAGGGAAGAGACGTTGTCATCGTCTGTGTCTTAAAGGGTGCCTTTATTTTTCTGGCTGACCTCACACGATATCTTGGGATATCCTATGTGGTAGACTTTGTCAGGCTGAGAAGCTACGGTTCACAATCGGAAAGTTCAGGTACTGTTACAGTGACAAAGGATATCGAGGTTTCCGTTGAGGGACGGGATGTCATCATCCTTGAGGATATTGTGGATACGGGGACGACCCTTGTTTACCTGAAGGATATGCTGGAAAAAAGAAACCCCGCTTCCTTGAAAATATGTACATTGATAGATAAAAAAGAGAGAAGGGTTGTCGAGATCGATGCCGATTATGTGGGTTTTGATCTGGATGAAGGATTCGTTGTTGGATATGGCCTCGATTTTGATGAGCATTTCCGGTGTCTTCCCTCGGTGTACGTAATAGAGGAGTAGTAATTTGATCATACAATGCGAAAGGTGCGAGACAAAGTACAACTTCGATGAGAGCGCAATCGAAGGTGAGGGGTTCTGGGTACGGTGTACCCGCTGCGAGAATGTCTTTTTTCAGGAGAACCCCTCGGCAGAGAGCATTCCCCCCCCTATGGATCTGGTTGAGTCGGAGGAAGAAGAGGATGAGCAGGTTTTAGATGATTTGAGCGTGATTATCGATGAAATTCAAAGGGGTGACGAAGGGGAAATAAGTGAAAAAATCGAAGATATTTACGCTCCCGAAGAGAGAGAAGATCACCCGGAGAAGATAACACTCAAGAAGAAAAAGGTGCTCTGGTCGCCTCCTGAGCTCGTTGCCTATCTCATCGTTGTGATTCTTGTTGTGGGGGGTGTTTATATGTGGCTCTTTCCTGATTTTAGAGTGAGAGTTATCGACAGGATTACGACACTTCCCGTCTTCGAGAGGATTGTAGGAACTGACGAGGAAAGCCAGGGTATTGATGTAGAAAAATCGGCCGTAGAGATTACTGATATAGAAGAAAAATATATAGAAAACTGGGTGATCGGCAATCTCCTCGTGGTTGAAGGGATTGCCGTCAATAACAACGAGTACTCCGTTTCCAAGATCAGGGTCAGGGGAAAGGTGCTCGATGGATCGGGTGGTTCTATCATGGAAGCAGAGTCATACTGTGGCACTATCATCAGCGATGAGGAGCTGTTAAACCTGACAGAGATTGAAATCAGGCAGGAGCTTTCGAATCCTTACGGGAGCGGTTTTCCCAACAAGGATATACCGTACGGGGGAAAGATACCATTTATGCTGGTATTTACCAATCCTGCCGAAGGTGCCAGCGAATTTACCGTTGAACTTGCAGGCGTGGAAGAAGAGAAATGGTAAAAGAAGGTATCCTGTGACTTTTCAGGGGGGGTTGCTTGATCCAGAAACGTAAAATCAGATATGCCTTTGTTATCCTCTTTCTCATCGTTTTGGTGGGGACCGTCGGCTACCATCTCCTTGAGGGGTGGTCGATTCTTGAATCGTTCTATGCCACGATCGTAACTCTGGGTACAGTGGGTTATGGAGATTTCTTCCCCAAAAGCATCGAGGGGAGACTCTTTGCCGTTTTTCTCATAATCTTTGGTGTCGGTGCAATGGCCTATACCTTTGCGCTGTCAATGGAATATTTTCTTGAGGGACGGCTTAACCAGATCTTTGGGGGGGGTAAATTGGAAAGACAGATAAAAAAGATGAACGGACACTACATCATTTGCGGATTTGGGAAGATGGGCCACCTTATATGCAGAGAACTGTCCCGCGAAGGTATCAACTTTGTCGTGATAGAGAATGATCCCGCTGTCATTCAGGAGATTGCCGAGGAAGAGTTTTTCTATGTAAAGGGAAGCGCCACAGAGGACAAAATCCTTATCGATGCCGGTGTCGAACGGGCAAAGGGGATAGTCTGTGCCCTTCCTACGGATGCACACAACCTCTATGTGATCCTTGCTGCAAAAGAGAAAAATCCTGATATCTTCGTTCTCTCAAGGTCCGAGGATGATGCCTCGGAGAGCAGACTCAAAAAGGTGGGGGCGGACAGGGTTATGTCCCCTTACAAAGAGGGCGCTATGAAAATGGCCATGGCAATTCTCAAGCCTGACATGCTCGATTTTATAGAATTGACGACGCAGCGGCAGAGCCTGGAACTTCGGATGGAGGAACTGACCGTATGCGACAGCGCGGAGCCTGTTGGAAAGACACTTGAAGAGTCGGGGTTGCGCCAGAAATATGGGCTTATCGTGGTCGCAGTAAAAAAGGAGTCGGGGAAAATGATATTCAATCCGGCTGCTTCCTATACAATAGAAAAAATGGATAAACTGATCGCCCTCGGCGAGGAAAAGAACCTGGCAGGTTTTTCGGGTATCTGTCAGGCATGATCAGGTAATTCGATGGCGGAATGTACCATCGGTCAACATTTCTCGAGGGCGGCACCTCTGACCTCTTCGGCAATCCTCTGGTGAATAGCCTGGAGCATAAAATTTGGAACGATTTCATGCTTGCCCGCCAGGGACGCAAGCATCTCTGCGGCACGGAATTTCATGAGATAGGTGATCCGTGATGCACAGGCGTCAAGGGTTCCGCGAATAAGGCCGGGGAATACGAGACAGTTGTTAATCGTTCTTCCGTCGAGTGCCATGGCAGCCCCTGCATCGGTGGCGTCCTTGATGAATATCTCGGGTACCGGGTTGGCGAGAGCAAAGACAATAGGGGCTTTGTTCATGCTTCGTACCATATCTTTCGAGACAAGCTTGGGTGAAGAGACACCTATAAATATATCTTTTTTTTCTATTACCTCTTTGAGTGCTCCCCTTTCGCATTCCTCGTTCGTGACGCTGGCGATGGCCTTCTTGTAGGGGTTCATATTTTCTTTTCTTCCCCTGTAGATGGCCCCCCTTCTGTCACAGATGACGATGTTCTGAAAGCCGTATTCGAGAAGCATTCTGCAGGTTGCGATGCCCGCGGCACCGGCTCCGTTTATTACTATTCTCACCTTTTGCTTCTTCTTTTCTGTCAGTTTCAGCGTTTTTATGAGTGCCGCCAGGATTACCGTTGCCGTGCCATGCTGATCGTCGTGAAAGACAGGCATGGAAACCCTCTCCTGTAATTTTTCCTCGACTTCAAAACAGAGCGGTGCCCCGATGTCTTCGATCATGATGACTCCGAAAGTCTTCGATATAGCCTCGAGGGTGTCGACGATTCGATCGGCATCATCGCTGTCTATCAGGATCGGTATACAGCTTACGCCGGCCATTTTATTGAGTATGACCGACTTGCCTTCCATGACGGGCATTCCAGCTAGGACCCCGATATTCCCAAGGCCGAGGACAGCGGAGCCGTTGGTCGCTATGCAGACGGAATTCCCGATCGACGTATATTTGCGGGCCTCTTCGGGATTTTCCAGTATATAATTGCATGCCTGCGCGACACCGGGGGTGTAAATCATTCTCAGATCACTCAATGTTTCAATCTTTACCCGGGGGGTCATGGCAATCTTTCCCCCCTCATGTATCTCCATGACCACATCATCGACTGAAAGTACCCTGTAGCCCTTGAGTTTTTCCAGCGCGGAAACAGAGTCCACAATCTGTTTTTCGCTGTCGAAAAATACGATGAGATCACGGGTGATATGATGAGAAGTGACATGTACCTTTCTGATGTCTCCTAGCATTGCCCCCTGATTGCCCAATTCCATGGCGACTTTTCCAAAGGCGCTCGGTATATCGGGCAGCCTGAGCCGAAGTTTTTTCATTATCTTGTGGGCATATTTTTCAACTTCTTTCATACGAGGTCCCCCCTTTATTTTGTTTCAGGAACTGCACCCGATAATTTCATCTATCAAAGATGAAGCTATGATGCCCTCTCTCAGGATAACGGGTGGTTCCATCGATGCATCGATGATGGTGGACCCCGATCCCCCCGGTGCAATGCCACCATCGACGAGAGCATCTATCCTGTCACCCAGAGTTTCGATGACGTCGTCGGCCGATGTACATGCTTTTTCCCCCGATATGTTTGCGCTGGTTGCCGTAAGTGCTCCCGCGAGATTGCGAGCAAGCTCTGCGGCAATGGCGTGACTGGAGTATCTGATGCCGATTGTTCCAGTTTCCGCCGTAAGTATTTCCGGGATCGCAGGGGATGCCTCGAATACGAGGGTCATTCCCCCCGGCCAGAACCTTCTCATCAGTTTTCTTCCGCTCTCGCTGATATTTACGGCAAATATATCAACGTCGTGTGCTGAACCGATAATGATTGAGATCGGCTTTTTATCCTCTCTCCCCTTGATGGTGTAGATTTTTTCAATGGCCCTTTCATTTGTCGCATCTACTCCGAGCCCGTAGAATGTCTCTGTGGGGTAGGCAATAACTCCACCTCTCTTCATGATCTCCGTTGCCTTTTCTATCAGAGATGGCTCGGGATAAAGGGGATCTATTTTTAAAATTTCCGGCATTAGAGGTCTTTTTGTTTTTCTTCGATGGCTTCTGCCATAGCTTTGACGTGCGCATCCAGTTTCTTCCGGAGGTTATTATCTTCCAGTGCGAGTATCCTGGCGGCCAGAAGCGCGGCGTTTTTCGCCCCCGATTTTCCTATTGCCATTGTGGCAACGGGAATACCTCCGGGCATCTGAAGGGTTGAAAAAAGCGCGTCGAGACCGTTCAGTGGGGAGGAATCAATAGGAACTCCGATCACGGGAAGAGATGTGTTCGACGCGATGACACCTGCGAGATGA
>Ga0208905_1001701_pt1 | contig 10911 bp, 7 predicted proteins | sample AntAceMetag02UKS_FD_184776 | JGI IMG/M metagenome (GOLD analysis project Ga0208905, IMG submission 184776) | Saline lake microbial communities from Ace Lake, Antarctica - Antarctic Ace Lake Metagenome 02UKS (SPAdes) (version 2) | ecosystem: Environmental > Aquatic > Non-marine Saline and Alkaline...
TTTATCTACAAAAGGGTATTTAAATAATGAACGAAAAACAAAAACAGGTCATTTATGAAATCCGTAAGGAGAAATTGAAAGCCCGTATACCACTGGTGATATTGATATTCATCTCTTTACTCATTAATAATTTATGGCTTGAGCTGGAATTTCTCAAATATCTGGCTGGAGCTATATTGATCTTTTATTTCTGGGTGGGATTTCATTATCAAAAGAAACTCAGAAAAGAGCTTGATCAGATTACTGAAATTGAAAAGAATGAAACTCAGACTATAGATCAAAATTAAAGATTTCGCACGCTATGTCCCTGAAAACTGTTTTTAACCTTATTTTTCCTGAAATTTGCTTTTGCTGCGGCGATCGCATTGAATATCAGCCATCAGGTGATTTTGAAGACGAAAGAAAACAGAAATTATGGGAGCTCAATCGTTATCTGTGTCCAGCCTGCCTTGAACATCTGGTTATTCTCTCTGCTGATATCTGCCCCAAATGCGGCAACCCTATCCTCCCCTCAGGCTGCCCTCATTGCACTAAAACAAAATTCCTTTTCACTGCTGCACGTTCTGTATTTCTCTTTGATGACCGTACAAGAAGATTGATTCATGGATTAAAATACTACCGTTTCCGCAAAATCGCTCCCATCCTGGCTGCCTATGCAAGCCTTTATCTGGAAAACCACTGGCAGTGGCAAAAGCCTGATATTCTGATCCCAGTACCACTCCATAAAGTGAAATTTCGCGAAAGAGGATTTAATCAAAGTGCTGAAATTGGACGCTGGCTGGCAAAATATTCCACTTTGGAATATCGCGAAGATATTATTACCAGAAACAGATATACCAGAACACAAACCAGCCTCGGAAGACATGAACGGCATAAAAATGTCGAAAATGCCTTCAATATTACAAATGATCAGGCTCTTAAAAATAAAACCATACTTTTGCTGGATGATGTATTTACTACTGGAGCCACTTGTAACAGTATTGCCCAAATATTGATAAAGCATAAAGTTCGACAAGTCTTTGTCTTGACAATAGCAAGACCATCACAAATCTTTACCTAATTGAAAATAATAGATTAAGGTGGTAGATATTGGAACAAAAATCAAGCGGACTCATCCTTGATATCAGCCGCGAAAGGGCTTTGATACTCATTGATAAAGCTGCACGCTTTATCGCTGAACGCAGGCTGTCCCCCGCTGCTTTGATGACCATAGAATCACTCAGACCCCTTAATTTTATTGGCAGCCAGATCATGTATATGATCATGCCCTTTGCTGAGCTGTTTTTTAATTCCCGCCAATATCAGGAATTTGCTGTCCTGATGGAAAATGATGAATACATTAAAATTTTGTTGGAGCGCATTGATGAGGTTGATACAGAAATCTGGCGGAAAGAAAGAAAAATTAAGCAGGTTAAGAGAAAAGTAAGAAAAGAGAAACAAAGAGAATTTTTCAATAAATTATTTAAGAAATAAACGGAGGAATGTATGGCTCAAGAGTTAAGGCGTATTATTGCTACTGATTGCGGTAGTACGACCACAAAAGCAATACTGATTGAGTATATTGACGGAGAATTCCGGCAGACTGTTCGTGGTGAAGCTCCCACTACTGTGGAAGCACCTCTCAACGATGTTACCAGAGGTGTGATCAATGCTGTCACTGAATTACAGGAACTTGCCAGGTTGAAGTATGATAATCCCAATATACTGCTTACTGATGGAGAAACTTTGATTGTACCCCGGGAAGGTGATAATGGAGCTGATGCTTATGTATCCACTTCATCAGCCGGTGGTGGACTGCAGATGATGGTTACAGGTGTGGTAGCAAGAATGACCGGTGAAAGTGCTGAACGCGCTGCCCTCGGTGCTGGTGCCATTGTGATGGACCTCATTGCCAGTAATGATAAGCGTGCTAATCATGAAAAAATTGAACGCATCAGGCAATTACGCCCGGACATGATCCTCATGGCTGGTGGTGTGGATGGCGGAACCACCAAACACGTAGTGGAAATGGCTGAACTGGTAGGTGCTGCAGATCCCAAACCAAGGCTTGGCTCAAGCTACAAACTCCCTATAATTTATGCCGGTAATACTGATGCCAGAGATGCCATTGCCGAAACTCTGGAAAAGAAAGTTGATCTGATGATTACTGACAATTTACGTCCCACTATGGAACGCGAAAATCTGGGTCCCGCAAGAGATAAGATCCATGACCTTTTTATGGAGCACGTTATGAAACAGGCTCCCGGCTATAACAAATTGATGGAATGGACGATTGGTCCCGTCAATGGTAAAATGGAAAATATCCCGATCATGCCTACTCCCGCTGCTGTGGGAAATATTATGCAAACTATTGCCCGTAACTATAAAATAGAGGTTTTAGGGGTCGATATTGGTGGCGCTACTACTGATGTATTTTCCGTATTCACTGATGAGCATGTCTTTAATAGAACCGTTTCTGCAAATCTGGGTCTAAGCTATAGTATCTCAAATGTGCTGGCTACTGCCGGTATCAAAAATATTATGCGCTGGGTTCCTTTTGATATTGATGAATCCGAAGTTCTGAATATGATCAAAAACAAAATGATTCGACCTACAACTATTCCTCAAAAACTGGAAGAGCTTGTTCTGGAACAGGCTATAGCCAAAGAAGCACTTAGATATGCCTTCATTCAGCATAAGGAATTCGCTGTATCTCTGAAGGGTGCTCAACGTCAACGTGGTATTGATGAAGCTTTCTCGCAAAGTACTTCTGGTGAAACTATTGTGAATATGATGTCCCTTGATCTGCTCGTTGGCTCTGGTGGAGTGCTTTCGCATGCTCCCCGCAGGCATCAGGGTGTGATGATGATGATAGATGCTTTCCTGCCGGAAGGGATCACTCGCCTCGCTGTGGATAGTATCTTTATGATGCCTCATCTTGGTGTATTGGCTGAAATATCTGAAAAAGCAGCTACTGAAGTTTTTGAAAAGGATTGTATCGTTTACTTGGGTACCTGCGTGGCTCCTGTGGGTAAAGGCAAATATGGAAAAACAGCTCTCTCTGCTGAGATCATTCTTCCAGACGGCTCCACATTCAAGGAAGATATTCCCTTTGGTGAATTGAGATTATTGAAATGTGGCGTGGGAGAGAAAGCAAAAGCTGTTTTCAAACCATCTCAAGGTCTTGATCTTGGCGAAGGTAAAAACCAGGAAATTACTACTGAATTACATGGTGGCGTTGTTGGAATTGTATTGGATACCAGAGGAAGAAACCCATTCACACTTCCCGAAAATAAAGAAGAACGCGTTGGCTTACTAAAAAAATGGATGAGGGAATTGAATGCCTATCCCGAATCAATCTTGGAATAGGAGGTTAAAATGGCTCAAGCTTATTCCGCTGGATTAACTGTTACCGAAAGTATTACCCTGCGAAAAGAACGAATACTTCCTTTAAAAGGACAGGTTCTGGTCAAAAAAGGTGATAAGGTGAAAGCTCAAGACCTGGTGGCGCAAACTCTGCTGCCCGGTAAAGTGATGCCTTTTAACCTGGCTAATAAAATCGGTGTTCCTGCTGACCAGGTAAAAAACTACGTGAGAGTTACTGCAGGTGATAATATCACTAAAGGTGATATTATCGCTCAAACTAATGGCTTTCTGGGTATGTTTAAAACTACTGTGAAATCACCGCTTACCGGTGAAATCGAAAATATCTCTAAGATCACTGGACAAATGCTGCTACGTGAACCTCGCATTCCAGTGCAGGTGAAAGCCTTCATCGATGGCATTATAGTGGAAGTGGTTCCAGAAGAAGGTGTGATCATCGAAAACCGCTCTGCTTACGTACAGGGTATTTTTGGTATTGGTGGTGAAACCTACGGTCAAATCAAAGTACTGGTAAAAAATCCTCAGGATACTATTGATAAAAAAGACCTGGATGAAAGCTGCAAAGGCAAAATTTGCGTCTGCGGTGCCATGGTGGATTATGATACTATCATCAAGGCTCAGGAAATTGGCGTTAGTGCCCTCATCACTGGCGGTATTGATGATAATGACCTTAAGAAACTGCTCGGTTATAATATCGGTGTGGCTATTACTGGACATGAGAATATTGGCTTATCTATTATCTGTACTGAAGGCTTTGGTAATATCAAAATGGCTGAAAATACCTTTACTCTGCTTAAAAAATTCGATGGACATGAAGCTTCCTGCCACGGTATGACTCAGATTAGAGCCGGTGTAATGAGACCAGAGATTATCATTCCTCTGGAATTCTCCGAAAAAGATCTCGTTGTGGAAGCTCCAAAATCTTCTACTTTAGAGATTGGCTCGCGTATCCGCATCATCCGCCAACCAAATTTTGGCGAAATAGGTAAAATCACTGCCCTGCCCGAAGAACTCACCAAAGTGGAATCTGAAACCCTTGTCCGCATCCTCGAAGCTGAACTCGATAATGGCAAAAAAATCAGTATCCCCCGCGCTAATGTAGAAGTGATTGAAGAATAATTATTCTTATAATATCAGGTAATTGAATCTCATTTTTCTATTACCTCAGATAACAAATAAGGCAGCTTTTTAATTAAAAGCTGCCTTATTTTTTAGCCCAATTCTGATCTAAAAGAATGATCTATTTCAACTTTTATTCCATAAAACACCTGTTTTCTACTCTCATATAAAACACCCCTGACCCAGAACAACTTAGCACTATCTAACAAAAAAATGTCACTACGTGCTTTGTTGTTTCTCCTTAAATCCTCCAGAAGGGTGAGAAGAACTTTTAGTATTAGGGAAATCATTACTATAATGTGAGTTATGAATAGTTAATCCGATAAATTTGCAGATTTAATTGATATTTTCCCTAATCTAGTCAAATTTTGGTCAAAATCGTAGAAATCGGCTAATATGAATCATATTTTAATCTTATTTCTGTCTTTACGTTCTTAATATGATATACCCAGCTAAGCTATACGTTAAGATGATGTATTCATCAGATTGACTTTAGAGCGACCTTTTTTGCAACCTCCGCCCTTAAAAAAATCTTAAGTCAATCTACATTCGTATCTTAACTCAATATTTTTTTCACTTCAGCATCAGTATCTTGCCTGCCTGCTCATTGTTACCTGCCTTTATCCTGAACAGGTAAACTCCCGTAGATGCTCTATTGCCATATTCATCAGTACCATCCCAGACAACCTGATTAATTTTGAATGAAGAATTTTGAATTTTGAATGTGCGAAGACGCTGCCCCTTGATATTAAATATTGAAATCTCTGTGTTCCCTGTGCCCTCTGTGGTTGAAAAAGAAATTGTAACTTCCGGATTAAAGGGATTGGGATATGCCACCACATCAGAAATTAGCTCCACTACCAGTAATTCATCTTCATCAGCTTCCACAAACGGATAAGTAGCTTCCAGTGACATATTTACAAAGCTGGTATCTGCCACATTTACTGCCACAAATATACTGTCATTCTCATAAAAAGGACTGGTCAGATTCAAAGTATATGTCCCTTCCGGCAATCCCATCACAAAGCTGCCGTCTAACCCAGTATATTCCACGCATTCTCCTGCTACTTCTCCCCGGATAATATCCAAAGGGACGCTATCCAGATCAGACACAGTGCATTTCACATACCCGATCGTGAAATATGAACCATACTCCACCGGACCAATATCCACTACTGCCACTCCATCACCATCTCCATCAAAAGGACTATAATTATAATTATAATCCCAATTGCAAAATGTGGTGCCTTCATACCCTGCATCAATACATAAACTGCTGTCTGATAGAGCAAATGTGTGGTTTAAGGTATCAATGATCACTCCCGCCAGAGCAATATCCATATCCTCCAGATTACCCCCGCAATCAGTGATAAAATCAGGTATATTATAAGTCAGGAAATTGTTATAAAAATTTCTATTATATCTATAAAAGTTATTTTCTATGAATCCAGCAACATCATTAAAGATATTATTATAATAATTTGTATCATCACCTTCGTATAAAATTGCACATAATGACCACTTGTCAGTGTAATTATTATATCCATTAAATACGCCACCGTCCAAATGAAATATTATCCCTACATCATCTCCAAATAATATGTTATTAAAATAATTATAATCACCTATTGTTATATCACCACTAATAGAAGATTCATACATAAAATTATTATAAATATTCTGAGTTCCCGCTGAATCGAAATTGCACATTATTGTCATGCCGCTGTTTTCTGATGTATTATTATAAAACCGGCTGTCTGGCATCATATACATATCGATATTAAGATCACTGAAGTGGTTATCGGATACTTCCTCACAATCCGTTAACTCCAGTTCCATTGCGTATCCGCAATTTACTCTATGAATATAGTTTTTCCTGAATACGCCCTTGTCTGTCCAGGAACTGCCCACATCATTTAATGATGAGGATGTTAAATTGATTACTTCATTGCCGTAAAAATCATGATTGTTGGAAATCCTAAAACCAAATTGTTGGGTGATGTTACTAAAAGTGCAATTAATTATATCATTAGTTCCACTAAGTAAATCAATTCCGGCACTATTAAAATCACATGAAAATATCTGAGTAATATTTGAAGCATTCTCTATGCATAGTCTTATTGCTAAATCTTCATCATAGCCATGGAATAAAATCCTGTCATTGGTATCTAGAAAACTACAATTGTAAATATTGGTTGGATAATATAATTCGTTTTCATATTCAAATATTCTTATTCCTCTATAATTATCTTGCAAATAACAATATTGAATTGATATACCAGGTTGTGAATTTATTCCATAAGATGATACTCCAATATTATCATTAACATAGGCTGTGTATTTAATTTCACAGTGCTTGAATTTACTGTTTTCTGGATTTTCACTTAATATTCTAATTCCACCCCAGCGATAATCAGGATAATCCGGATTTCTCGTAAAAAATATACTATCAGCTTCTGTTCCGATAGCTAATATTTTACCATAAATTGTTATTACTTTAGCTTCAGCTTCTCCACTATTGTCCGCTACAAAATTATAGTAATCATCAGTGTATGCGGCTGTAACAGATATTTCAGTTCCGGGTAAAATGGTCAAAGTTGCATCTTCATTCACTATGAGATTATGTGTCACATACCATGGATTTCCATCTGGTCCTATTATTGTATCTTCATCTAAAATACCATAAATTTCTGTGGCTTCTATGCATGATATTCTTATAATTAATAATGCAACAATAAATAAATATCTCATATTTACTCCATAATTTAGTGAGACGCAAGAAAATATCTCACGTCTCACTTATCTCTTAATTCTATTTCAGGTATAGCATCTTAGCAGATTTCTTTTCCTTACCTGCTTTAACTCGATATAAGTATACTCCTGAAGCTACTTGTCTGCCACTTCTATTCTGACCAGTCCAGATTACTTCCTGCTTGCCTTTATCAATATCTAACAATTCCTGCTCCCAGACCTTCTGACCTTTGATGTTATAGATAGACACAGTTACATTTTCTGCAGGACTGCTTAATTCAAAGCTAATCTTGGTCTCAGGATTGAAGGGATTAGGATATGCCAGCACATTTGATATAACATCTACTTCCGACAATTCATCTTCATAAGAACCAACAAAAGGATAAGTAGCTTCCAGGGACATGTTCACATAGCTGGTATCTGCCACATTCACTGCCACAAATATACTGTCCTGCTGATAAAAGGGACTGTCCAATATAAGATTATATGTCCCTCCCGGTAATGCCATCACAAAACTGCCATCAAGTCCTGTATATTCAACGCATTCTCCTGCTACTTCTCCCCGGATAATATCCAAAGGGACGCCTTGTAAATCAGACACAGTGCATTTCACATACCCGATCGTGAAATATGAGCCATACTCCACCGGACCTATATCTACTACCGCTATCCCATCACCGTCACCATCAAATGGACTATAATTATAACTGTAATCCCAATTGCAAAATGTGGTATCTTCATACCCCGCATCAATACATAAACTGCTGTCTGATAGAGCAAATGTGTGGTTTAAGGTATCAATGAGCACTCCCGCCAGGGCAATATCCATATCCTCCAGATTACCCCCGCAATCAGTGATAAAATCAGGCATATTATAGGTTAGGAAATTATTATAAAAATATCTATTATATCTATATGAATTATTTTCTATGAAACCAGCAACATCATTAAAGATATTATTATAATAATTTGTATCTTCACCTTCTTCTAACATTGCACATAATGACCATTTATCTGTGTAATTATTATATCCATTAAATACGCCACTGTCCAAATGAAATATTATCCCTACATCATCTCCAAATAATATGTTATTGAAATAATTATAATCACCTATTGTTATATCACCACTAATAGAAGATTCATACATAAAATTATTATAAATATTCTGAGTTCCCGCTGAATCGTAATTGCAGTAAATAGTCATACCGCTGTTTTCTGATGTATTATTATAAAACCGGCTGTCTGGTTTTACATCAAAATCCAGATCAGTAAAAAAGTTGAATTTATTGGCAGATATGTCTTTATATTCATCAATACCCGATAAATGTATGTGTTCCAGATGGTTTTTTCTGAACACTCCTGCCGTTAAAGTATCACAACGTATTGAATTAAATGATGATGTACAGTTCTCAAGATAATTTCCATAAAAATTCTGATTATTATAAAGACCGATATTTCTGATATGATTGAATGTATTAAAGACAAAATCATTTCTGCCACTTATTGAACTAAAAGTGCAATCATGAAAACTGCACCTCGCAACAATTGAAGAAATATTATAATCGTTATCTGTTATCTGAATGTCTGTATCAGAATCATTCCCATAGTAAATTATTTTATCTCCAGAATTAAAGAAGCTGCAATTATATATTAATGATGGATATTCTGCAATATCGTGACTATATATTCTTATACTTCGATAATTGTCTTTGAATCTGCAATCCGTTATATCAATTCCAATATTAGAGGATATACCGGCAGATGGGTAACTTGCACCATCACTGTAAAAAGCCGTATATTCTACTATACAATGCCGGTAATGTGATACTTCGGGAGTTTGACTATTCATGCGTATACCGCCCCATCTATAATTTCGTGTATTCGGGTAACGGGTGAATAATATACTGTCTGACTCCGTTCCTATTGCTGATATTGTGCCATGGATGGTGATAACTTTTGCATCCGCCTCTCCTCCACCCGTCTCTGCAAAATTCCAGAAATCATCAGAGTTAACTGCTGTTACATATATTTCAGTTCCGGGTAAAATGGTCAAAGTTGCATCTTCATTCACTGTGAGATTATGCGTCACATACCAGGGATTTCCGTTAGGACCTATTGTCGTGTCCTCATCTAATATACCATATATCTCTGTTGCAGAAAGATTTATTGATAGTGATATTATGGCAATTATTAAGGCACAATACCTCATATTTTCTCCTTATGCTGGAGCGAGACGCAAGAAATATTCTTCTCATGTCTCACTCTACACTTAATAATCACTGATAATAAAATCAATATCATCAATACATACTTCATCATAGCTCCAATATTTTCTCCCAGTCAAGACTTCCCGGATGGCGCAAGCCTCCGGAATGGTTGTCTTAGCAAAATCAATAAATATTATAGATGCCACCCTTGCGGAGGTTTTCAACCCTCCGCAAGGTGGCTTCGGATTCTATTTCAGGAATAGCATCTTAGCAGATTTCTTTTCCTTACCTGCTTTAACTCGATATAAGTAAACTCCTGAAGCGACTTGTCTGCCACTTCTGTTTAATCCTGTCCAGATTACCTCCTGCTTGCCTCTATCAATATCTAACAATTCCTGTTCCCATACCTTTTGACCTTTGATATTATAGATAGACACAGTTACATTTTCTGCAGGACTGCTTAATTCAAAGCTGATCTTTGTCTCAGGATTGAAGGGGTTGGGATAATTGAATACCTTCGATATTACCGGTTGAATATTATTTTCATCACTGTCATGATCCATACAATGCAATAGATATTCACAATATTCACCAATATTTGCAGTTTCTATCTCACATTCAGCATAAGTTCCCCGTTCTCCATTTTCAGTAAGAAGCATATAGCTGTATCCCTGCATAATAGAAGCCTGAAGGGAATCGTCATAAGAAGGTGAATATTCTATTATCTCCTGGAAACCATCTATCGCCTCCGAATACTGCTTATCTTCCAGTAAGATATTAGCAAACAATACTTTATCCTGCCAGTACAACAATGTATCAGTCAATGTATAAGGCAGATATAATTCCGAGAATTGGCGGTATCCACTCATGTCAAAATTCGCTCTCTTTTCGGCAAAATAAAGATAGGTCATGGCAGTGTATGCTCCATTGGCATAGGGATATTCTTCCAGGAAATCAGCCAATTCCGCTATAGCGGTTTCATAATCACCTTCCTCAAAAGCCGTAATGCCATCATTATATGATGATCCGCTGCGATCTTCCGTGAAATCATAATAGCTGAATTCGGGATAGAACCTGGTAGTATCGCTATAATCTATCGTATTGCCATATACTTCTATAGAATCCTGAGGAACATCTGATGAAGCCAGAAGAAATACATCCTGATATCCATAATCTCCCCAGATATTTATTTTACATGCACTCGGATAGAAGATATAGCTGGCATCACTGATAGAATTCACACCATTTGCCAACTTGCTTAAGTTTGAGCTTGTAGCATATATTTCTATACCATTGTTATCTTCTATCTCATTCGAGTAAAATCCATATTCTTCTATTACAGATGACACAGCTACAATACCATGCCCCAGATTATCTGAAATTTCATTATGATTGATGTCAAACCGGTTCAAGTAGCAGTATATACCATTTGTGTCATTATTTTGAATAACATTATAATGTATGGTTG
>Ga0208905_1001706_pt1 | contig 10892 bp, 11 predicted proteins | sample AntAceMetag02UKS_FD_184776 | JGI IMG/M metagenome (GOLD analysis project Ga0208905, IMG submission 184776) | Saline lake microbial communities from Ace Lake, Antarctica - Antarctic Ace Lake Metagenome 02UKS (SPAdes) (version 2) | ecosystem: Environmental > Aquatic > Non-marine Saline and...
GTAAGGCATTATCATAAATTTTTGCTATCTGTGCAGCCTTCCACGCAGCTAAATCCTGATCTAAATGACCCCGCCATACAGCAGCTACTTCAGGTACTCCCCCTTCGATGAGCCAGTAACGGTCTAATACTTTAATAACAGTATAATCCGCTTTTTCCGTTCTACCGCCTATATCCATGAAAACACAAAATCTGTTTTTCATATTTACCGTGCTGTCAGGATGTATCCATATACGGAGGTTACCTTTACTATTTTCTTCAATCTTTATATTTTTTAGGGCAGTCTTACCTCTGCTTGAATCTCCATAAATCTCACCTATGAAAGCCGGAGCCATACAGTTTTTACGTGCTTTGAGTACATAAGATGGTGCAAATACCCTTCTTCCTGTGGATGCGAAAGCCTCCGCTGCTGTGGAAGGAAATTCTGACTGCATACGCCATGTGCTGTAATTCTCACTTGATTTTCTATGATTATACCAATTGATACCCTCTAAGGTTGCTCCGAGTTCCCATAATACCAAGTCATATTCAGTCATATTTTTTATGAATGAATTTATATTAGAGATGTCACGTTGATAAATTTCAATTTCAAACCACGGTATAAATATTGGAGTATAACCACTATTACCATTTACAGCTTCCTGCCATTCTCTATGAAAGAAATTACCGACACCTTTTGCAGTACTCTCAAGCGCAATTAATGTATAAGATGTATCAGGTACAGAAGCACGTAAATTTTGTGCAAGGTCTTCGGCTGACTTCATTAGTGTAGAACGCCACATACCTACTTCCGAAAGGTGAATCATAGCAAAGTCAAATGTACGGAGGTTGTCAGGTTTTTCAACAGAGCCAATTCCTATAATTGCTCCACGTTCTTTTATTATCTTGTTCTTATTACTTCCCATGTAAGGTAGGAATGTAACCGGCTGAATATACTCCGGGTGTTGCTTTGCCATTGTAGAAAACATACCTCTGATATGCCTTGCCTGTTCTTCAATACTTGCAATAACAGCCGAGTGCCAATTCTTTTTATGAAACAACTGAATCCAAGCCATGTAAAGCTGTATAAGTGTAGAGCCACCCCATTGTCTCGCTTTTAATAGTATTATCCTTATTGGAACTCCTGCACGTCTTAACTGTTCTAATTTTTCTAATACCTTCCTCTGTGGTTTTCGTAAAATAAAAGGAATTAGCAATTTTGAGATTTTGTCGGTAATGATAACACAAGTCAATCCCCAAAACTCAAAGTCATATTTCACTCTTAGCTTCAATAATGTAGTTCGATATGTTTTGTACATTTTGGAGTTAGAATCCTTACCATAAGTTTCAATAAAAAACTGCTCAAGTGAATCGAATTGTAATACACCCTTAACCATTATTTCGTTTTTCATTTCCACAGGTAGAAAAACAAAATCATTGTCTGTGAAATTAAACTTGAATCTTTCGATAGGTGAACCAATACCCTTAAAAGGATTATAAGGAGAGAATAATTCCTCTTTACGTTTTTTGTTTTCTTTTATTCTATCGGGTATGTTCATAGTTGAAAATTAAACCAATCCTGATTTTAATAACTCCGAAAATTCCTCGCCCATCAATAATTTGCTTGGTGGGTTTTTTATCATTTTCCTGATAATCCTACCTGCTACCGGAGTGGTTATAAAAAATGGCTTACTTGCTTCCTCATATAATTTATTCTTTGAGATGTCCGTAGCCAATTCGCCATAATCTGAGATAATACGTAGGTAATTTTTGAATAGTGCAGCATGTTTACTTGTTATGCAATCATTATTGTTTTTTGCCTTCATAGGAAATATGGAATTATATTTCGACAAACATACAATTAAAATGTTTTAAAAGCAATAAAAAAGAACATAAAAACCAAAGTAATTAATATATATATAATATTTTTGGTGCAAACAACTAATTATTAATAAAATAAATATTCTATAAATTTAATTATCATGGAAGAAACACCAAAAGAGGAAATTAAAAAAGAAATTCCCACAGAAATTAAGGAAGTAGTCAAAGAAGAACAAACCTCAGAAAAAATCAAAGAGGAAGTAGAAGAAAAAATCGAAAGTCTTGGAGACAGGCTAAGAGCAGAGTTTCCAGACAAAGAAATAAGCGATGATGATTTACAGAAAATCGCACTCGAACACATTAAATCTCTTGAAAATTACCGTACCAACAACCGTGAAGCCAACAAAAAGATTATCGAAGTATTGGAAAACGAGCCTGCTGTTGGGGAAATAATTAAAGACCTTTCCAAAGGTTCAGGATTCCGTGAAGCACTTGCACGTAATTTTGATGTTGCTAATCTCCAACCAGTAGAAGGTGACCCTGATTACGAAGCATGGGGTAAAAATCTTGTTGAGCGTAAAAAGAAAAGAGCAGATCAGGACAACCTAAGAGAATCGCTCTTGAAAAATCAAGACAGTTCTATAAAAGCAATAAAAGAATTTGCAAAAGAAAATAATTTATCTGATGATGAAGCCAACGAATTTCTTTCCACACTCGATGGTGTACTCTCAAAAGTAAAAGAAGGTAATATCACTAAAGAGTTTTTAGGAATGATGAAAAAGGCTCTAAGCAGTAAAAATGACATTACCAAAGCCCAAGAATTAGGAGAGATAAAAGGCAGAAACGAAAAAATTGAAACCATAAAACAGGAAGCAAAACCTGCCGGTGATGGATTACCGAATTTAACTTCATCACAAACAAAGGAAAAAGAACCTGTAAAAGTAAAACCCGATCCATTCAACGATTCTTTATTAAACTTCAACGAAAGAAGAAAAGGTCTTGGACTGGGATAAAAGTATAATGCCAATGCGGTATTAATAATCAAATTAAATAATTAAATAAAAAAAAGTAAAATGAAAAAAATTGTAAAAATAATAAGCGTTCTCTCATTTTTTGCTTTTATTGGCTTATCGTTAGCCGTATTGGTAGGATTTGTAGATGTATCAGCCCTTATGGGAGGGTCAACTTTAGCTATAGCAGCCGGAGCAGGTACAACAATCGAAGGTGAAGCAGCAACTACCACAGAGGTAAAAGAAGCATCACCTGAATTACTTGATAATTCGATAAGAAAGAATATAACAAAGATGAAACCATCGGCGACACCGTTGGACACCATCATAAGAAACGTAGGTCTGGTCGTACCCGTTAAAAGTTGGGAGACTGAATGGTATGCTGTGGATTCCCGTGGCATAGCAGACACCGTAAAAACTGAATTTACAGCTTCTGGTGGTACTTCAGCAGTATGGACAACTCATGCTTTAATAGTAACTAATATACATATTTGGAGTATTGATGATAATGTCTTAATACCTGGTATAAATGGTAATGATAGTAAACCTTTAGTGCTTCACGTAGTTGGTAAAGTTGCTTCTACTAATACTCTTACCGTAGTAGCAGTAAACGGAACAGGAACAAATGACTCAGATATACCAAAACTTGTTGTTCCAACAGCATTAACAAGAATCGGTAATGCTAAATCTGAACTTGATGCACAAACCAGTCCTTATGCTGTATTCCCTCAAAAATCTTCTAACTATTGTCAAGTACACATGGCACAAGTAGAAGAAAGTTTGTATGATAGACTGCATGAAAAAGAAGTAAACTGGGATATTACAGATTATAGAGCCGAATCCATTTATGATATGAAACGCTCTATGGAGCTTACTTCATTATTTGGAGCTAAACTAAAATTATATGATAGTGTAGGTGAAGATTGGAAATATTTATCTGGTGGAATAACAAGATACATCACAAAAGGATTAACTTATGAATCCGGTTCATTGAATAAAGCACAATACCTTGCTTGGAATAAATTAATATTTGACGGTAACTCCGGCTCTGATGTTCGTATTTTATTCGCAGGAAGTACACTACTTGCTGAATTACTTGCTTGTGAAACTGTTTACAGACAAGTTGAAGGTAGCAACGTAGAGGTAATGTTCGGAATAAAATTCAATAAGATTGAAACAAACTTCGGTACTCTATTGGTTAAACACCACAAACTATTTAATGATTGCGGTTGGACAACTAAAGGATTAGTATTAGATATTGCAAACCTTGAAAAACATATTTTCAAACCATTGCAAACCAAATCGCTTGAATTACAGAAAACGGGTATCAAGAATGCAAACGCATTTGTTCTTGATGAAGCATTTTGCTTAGCAACTCGTTATCCTGACACTCATGCGACAATTGCATTAGCTTAATTTTTTGGTTAATAATTAGTTAATAATTGGTTAAGGGGGGCTAATTACCCCCTTTTCTTAAAAACTAAAAATCATGACAAAAAAAACACATCAAGCAAAAACATATCAATCACTTGGATATTTAATTTATCAACAAGCTCTAAGAATAGACGATAAAAACGTCTTTTGTGACTTTGTAGGAGGAGTAACCACACCAGTATTAACTATGGGAACTTTTTCAACATCTGATCCAAAAATACAGGAAGCACTTGAAAGCAGAGAAGCTTATGGTACACAATATATTTGTATAAGTGAACCGGAAAAGAAAGAACCGGAAGAAGAAACTAAAGAAACAATTCCCGAAACAAAAGAAGATAAAGAAGAAACATTGGAAGCCGAAATAGTAAAAGGTATTGTAAACTCACAGCAAGCGAGAAACTATTTAGCAAAGAAATATGAAGAAATAACATATTCTATGCTAAAGAATAAAACTATGGTACTCGCTGTGGCAGAAAAATATGAAATTGAATTTCCAGATTGGGATAAATGATAAGAGCAGCCATCATCGAAAAAGTAAGAGGTTTTATTGAAGAAATCACTCCATTTGATAATGATGAAGTGGTTTCCGAAACCTTGATTGACGAATTACTTAATGATAGCGATACTGAGATGAGACGTAAAATACCAATACATCTTATTGAACCCGCTTATTTTAGTACGGTAGCTCTTATTGATAATGCTGATGGAACAGGTTTTATTGGATTACCTGCGGATTTTCTTCGACTGCATTCGTTTAAAATGAGTGAGTGGAAAAGGACAATCTGTGAAGCAATATCCGAAGCACATCCAAAATACAAGTTACAGCAAAGCACAGTAACAAGGGGCGGAACAATAAAACCTGTGGTGGTAATACGTTGGGCGCAATCTTACACGAATATAGGTTGTCTTCAAACCCAAGTATTTGAAGCAACAGCATCTCAGAAAATATTTACTGTTACTGAATTTGTTTTAACTGATGATTATATGGTATGGGTAGGTGGAGTATTAACAAGCTTAGGACATAACAGAAGTGGTAATATAGTAACATTTCCAGTAGGTCTTCCCGAAGGTACGGAGGTTGTAATAGCAAACTAAAATGAAATGAACGCAAAAGTCTTAGAATATTATTCAGTAGTAACAGCCCATACGGTTGATACATCTTTATACATTAAAAGGTTGGCAGCAGCCGAATTAGAACAAGATGATCTTATAGATGTATTAGCTTGGCAATGTGCAGCAAATGTATTACAAGTAATGGGAAAAGAACAATCGGCTCTTGCCACAAAGAAAGTGGATGAATTTATAATGATAAATTCGATATAATGTATGAACAGAGATTCACAGCGTCAGAAGGGCAGACAGAATTTGAAGTGACAGAGTTTACGTTGACTGTGGGTTATTTAGTATTTGTAGGTGGGATACTAACAAAGTCAGGACAGAGTAAAAGTGATAACATAATAACATTCACAACGGGTCTTCCCGAAGGAACAGAGGTTGTAGTAATAAACTAAAAAGATGAAGAAATATATATTAATATTTGCACTTATATTTTCCACAACAATAATATTTGCGCAGCGAGTAGCTCTTTATAAAGTAGCGGATAAGGCACAAGTTTTTGTTTACACGATGCCGGTCGGAACAATAATCTTTGAAGTTGATAGTCTTACAATGTACCGCCTGACAGCAAAGTTTACCGCAACAGATAACATGAATGATGTATTTACAGCCGGAAGTTATGAGGTTGTAAACGACCAAAACAAAACAGGAACATTAAGATTCTCTCATGAAATAGCTACAAAAAATGAGAAGGCTGTAAATATTGGATTTACACTTAATGCAACAGCTTTAGTATTGTATAACGGAAATGTTATACGAGATAGCCAATGGTCTGGCGCAGGTACGAATATTATAACTTTAAGCTTTGAAACACAACCATACGATCATTTAATAATAAAAAAATGAAAACACTAAGACAATTAATTTTAATTTTGAGTTTAGTCTTGATCGGAGTATCAGGATACTCACAGGGGGTAACACCCGTAGAAGTGTTGCGTGTTGCTAATGCAACCACTACTTTTGATGTCAACATAGCTGTTGGTAAGCAAATATACGATATAGGCACGGATAAACTTTACGTTTGTAAAACTGCTTCCGTAAGTACTTTAACATTAACAACCGGTACAGCAAATTTCACACTTATAGGAGGTAGTGCTTCTGATTATGCAACAACAGCATTAGATAATCTTGCGAGTGTAGCAATTAATGAAAGTTTAATTTCGGATACAGATAATACAGATGCTTTAGGTAGTACAGCAATTAATTGGTCAGATTTATTCTTAGGAGATGGTGGAGTTATTGATTGGGATAACGGTAATGTAAAAATAACACATTCGGCTGGTTTACTAACTTTATCAAGTGATTTAACTTTAGCGGTAAATAACAGTATAAGGTTAAGTGGTGCAGGAGGTATTGAAATACTAAGTAGTATAGGCAGAGATGCTGATAATTATATTTCTTGGGATAGTGATGATAAACTTGCTATTATGATAGGTAGTGAACGACATGATTTTAGGTCTATATCAGATGGTGCTGCCGATAAAGATAAATTAGTAACACAGGGATATGTGGATGATGCTGTTCTGACAACAGTGAATTGGACTACATGGACACCATCCATAGTGTGGACATCTACAGGTGCAGACCCAAGTTCAGTAAGTGGTGTTTATCGTTATAGTCAAATAGAGAAAACAGTAAATTTTACAATGGCAATAACAGCTACTATGAATTCTGGTACTACACAAGTTACTGCTACACTACCAGTAACTCCAAAAGATGTTAATATATTAGTGCCAGTAATAGCAGGAAGCACAATTGATGTAATAGGATATGTTGATGCTGCAAATAATGAATCAAGTTTAAGATTATTGACACTTGTATTTACTATACCAAGTGGAACAATTACTTTTTATGTAAGTGGTTTTTATGAAGTGGAATAAATATTTAAAAACAACAAAATGAAAAAATTATTATTATTATTATTTATCGGAATTGGGCTTAGCATGTCGGCTCAACAGATGGACGTTGACTTCAACAAAAAATATACATTGCCAGCATATACAATGGATGGTGATAGTTCGTATGTGTTTAGAACATTTACTCAAATGTATTGGGATATTCAGTTTATCTGGGCAACTCTTGATCAAACTGATGGAAGTGTAAAGATACAAATATCCAATAACGGAGTAAATTATGAAGATTATCCAAATACGGATAGTTTATTATTTAATTCCGCTTCAGGATCCGGAAGGATAAGAGACACATTTAAAGGAACTTCAAGTAAGTTCTTAAAAATACTTGTTGATTCCGGTACATGTACTTCAGGGACTTTAGTAATTAACGGAAATCTTGCATATAAACAAAAAAGATAAATCACAGATGAAAAAACTACTATTAATATTTATGCTTTTACCTTTTTTGGGATTAGCACAAGACGGACTGGTAATTGAGCCGAGAATTGATGCTCAATCATTAGGTGGATTTTTGCCAGATTACTATCTTGATACAACCGATTTTGCAGCTATAACGATTCAACATGTTAATACTGCTTATGTTGGAAGTATAACCTCAGACGGGTCAATAAAAGCACCTTTTACAACAATTCAAGAGGGAATAACATCCGCTTCGAGTGGTGATATTGTATTAGTATATCCTGGAAGTTACACCGAACATTTAACAATTACAACTGATTCACTTAAAATAATTGGATACGGTGCAAATCAAACATTCTTAGAAACAACCGTAACTGGTGGAACTGGAATTGCATTGACGGATTACACAACTTTTCAAGGGATTAAATTTACAGGTGATGCTGCCGGTGCTATTATAGAACTGGATGCAAACGAAACAAACGTTTTTATAAAAGATTGTATTTTTGATATTACAGGCTCAAATACTTTTGGAATTTCAGGCGGAGCGGCGGGTTCGGATTCTTTATTTGTGGAAAATTGTACATTTTATACTAATTCTGGAGATGGTGCTATTTGGCTTGAAAAAACAAATACTAATACAGTAATTGATAATAATATTTTCTACGGAGTAGATTCAACTTCTGGATATGCAATACAAACCGCAGGAATTGACGGAGCAAGATTTACAAATAATCAAATAGAAGGTTTTGCAAGTGGAATATTTCCACATACAGTAACGACAACAAGCAGCGGAACTTACAATGTATTAATTGAAGGAAATACCATAAAAGATTGTTCTAAAGCAATAAGATTAGGACATAGCTCTATGACCGTCGATATGGATTCAATGTTTGTTTTTAATAATACATGTTATTATAATTCCTTTGGGATTTATATAGAAAATGACGCTCAGGTACTTTCAGGAACTTTTGAGGTAACCGGAAACACTCTGGCAGAAAATACAGTTAATATAAGAAATGATGGAACTGCACCGGCTTATTCGGCTAATATAGAAAATAACCATTATGTTGCTGTTGCAGCTCCCGTTGTAGGTGCTGATTTAACAAATAAAACTTATGTTGATGCACAAATTACAGTGCAAGATTTAGATTTTGCTGGTGATGCTGGAACGGGTGATGTAGATTTGGATAGTCAAACTTTTACAATCGCAGGAACGGCAAACGAAATTGAAACAGCCGCAAGTGGGCAAGCCTTAACAATAGGATTACCAACTTTAACAATTTTACCAGATGGAACAACCGCTACAACTCAAAGTTCAGGCGATAATTCAACAAAAGTAGCTACAACGGCTTATGCAGATGGGGCAGTTTCTGGCAATATAGATTTTAAAGTAGATGCAACTAACCCGTCACAAGTAATCTTTATTGTGGAAAACGACACTATAATAGAAAGTTTCGGACATAATCATAATCAATATCTGTTAAAAACAGGCGGAACTATTTCAAGTGATGTAAGTATTACGGGAAATTTAGATATAACTGGGGCTTTCACAGTAGCAGAATTTACTCAATATATATCAATTCCATCTGGACAAGCAACTGTTGGAGGAACAGCCCCAGCTCCCACAACTATCGGAACTTGGAGAGCTTTACGATTTAATGCAAATGCTGAATTGGCTTTTATAGAATTTGAAATACCAGACGACTGGATAGGAACTTCCGATATGACTATTAAAATATACGGTTATCCAACATCAGGAGATATTGTACAAGCAGGGGAAATTATAGAGTTTGACGCAGAATATCGCTCAATAGCAGAAGGCGAAGCGTACGATAATGGAACTTCTGTTACTATTTCTCCAACCTATACACAATCAGGCGTTGGAACTGATAAGGCTTTAATTGAATTGACAGTTCTTATTGATTTTGATAATGCGAACCAACCGCTTACAAAAGGTGACGTGGTAGGAATTAAATGTTTTAGAGATGTAACGACAAGCGATACATATTCAGGAGATTTTGACGTAGTTAAGTGGGAAATACAGTATCAAGCAAACACATTTCCAATGCACCAAAATTAATTAATAATATGAATAAAATAAACAAAATGAAAAAGATAACAACATTAATTTTAGCAATTCTATTTTCAATAATAGGATATGGACAAGGTGACTTCCCAGTTTCACCAAATTACGGTAGTCGAATCGCCTCCGAATTTCAATCCCGAGTAATTGACAGCGGTGGGACGTATTATCCGAACATAGCCGCTCATCAAATTGACCAGACGCATTCTTATGGCTTAGTGCCTATATTTAGGATGATACCAGCAGCAGCTGGGGCTTCTGTTTTATTCTCTCAGTCACCTATAAATGGGTCAGGAGATTTCACGGTAACAAGGGCAACTCCAGCCACAAGGGTTAATGAATATGGATTTAGCGAAAATGTAGCTGTCAATTATCCAGTCATAGATTATACCTATGGGACGCCAGTTTTAAGGGTTACAACTGATAATATTCAGGTTGCATTACCTGCTGGTGTTATAAGTATTATTTTAACTGATAAGGATGGAGCTGAAACGGTGAACGGTTCACCTGCTGATCCATATATTATCCCCACAGGAGAATGGATGTCTATAGTTGGGTTTTCTGAAATTCAGGGATTAAGTTGGGATTCTAGTTCTGATACTTATACAAGATTAGGTTCTATTAGTGCAATAGCAACTTCTATAAGTGCAGGCGATGCTAATTTACCTATTCAGTCGGAAATGAAACGCTGCCTGTTAGAAGATGATGGTACTGTTAATTATTATGTAGATGTAACAGACCCAATAATGAAATCTGGTACAAGCGCAACTACTTCGGGAACTACTGATGGAACTACTGCTAATAAATTAGTGGATAGTGGAGCAGACTTTGTAACTGATGGAATTGCAGCGGGTCAATTTGTTCACAATACGACTGATGATACTTATTCAATTATTACAGCGGTTGACGATTTGAATACCCTTGCACTTGAACGTGATATAATGGTAAGCGGAGAAGTATATGACATAGGTACTGCCAACTTTGGCGGAACTGATGGTCAAGTGATGGTTGAAATTCCTAAATATTGGTATAAAGAAACATTAATAGGAACTGTTAAAAGTTGGTATATTTCTTTATATAATTTAGAGGGTTATCAAATTCATCCCGCTTTCATTAAAGATGGTGTTGAAGTTGATTA
>Ga0208905_1001708_pt1 | contig 10885 bp, 9 predicted proteins | sample AntAceMetag02UKS_FD_184776 | JGI IMG/M metagenome (GOLD analysis project Ga0208905, IMG submission 184776) | Saline lake microbial communities from Ace Lake, Antarctica - Antarctic Ace Lake Metagenome 02UKS (SPAdes) (version 2) | ecosystem: Environmental > Aquatic > Non-marine Saline and Alkaline...
TAGAAAGAGACCTGAGAGTTCCTGCAGACTATTGTATCCTATTTTTCTTTTGGCGCCGCTTATGCCGACGATCATGGCACTCTTAAAGAGGCCGTGAAAGTCAATGACCATATCGTATCTGCGTTCTCTCAGGGCAGCGATGAATTGGCGAATTTCTTTCAGAGCAGATCCTATCTTTTTGATGTTTTTGAGATTTGTTATCCACTGCTTCCTGTGGGAGACGATGACCCTGTCAAGGTAGGGATGATTCTTGATTAAGTCGGCTGCGGCCTCCTCGATAACCCATGTAATGTGGGCATCGGGAAAATGCCCTTTCAGTGCCGCGAGAGAGGGAAGGGTGTGTACCACGTCTCCTATGGCGCTCAGTTTTACGATGAGAATGTTCAACGCTCTCTGTCCTTCAGTATCCAGTTCACGGCATCCAGAAGATCACGAGCGACGTAGGCCGCTCCTCCCGTGTCTCTTATATCTTTGCCATATCCCGTTTGTACCAGGACGCCTTTGACGCCGGCATTCAGTGCCGTTTCGAGATCCCTCTCCGTATCGCCCACCATGTATGAGCGGGAAAGATTGATGTCAAGCTCCTCGGAGGCCTGCAGGAGCATTCCCGTCTTCGGTTTTCTGCAGTGACAGTCGCGAACGTATTCGCCCAGCCCTTCCGTGGGGTGGTGGGGACAGAAGTAAAACCGGTTTATCCCGGTTCCCTCCTGAGAGAGCATGGCATTTATGCGCTCGTGGAGGGCTCTCACAAAATCCTCGTCGAAAAAGCCCCGTGCCACACCGGACTGGTTTGAGACGACCACGGCCTTCATGCCCGCTTTGCGGATCATACCGACGGCCTCGGAGGTGAAGGGGAAAAGTCTCAGGTCATCGAAATGTTTGAGATAACCGACCTCCTCGTTGATTGTCCCGTCCCTGTCGAGAAAAACCGCCCTGTTTTTTTTCATGATACGATTGTTAAAGTTTCAAGTTTCAAGTTTGAAGTTTTTAGTAATCCTCTGATCCTTAATCCCGTGATGTCTCTTCAGCAGTTTCCGCGCCTCGTTGTATACGTCATCGATTCCTATCAGGTCCATACACCGAAAATCAGTGGGGCATATTTTTTTCAGACAGGGACTGCAGTTCACGTCCCTGTGAACGACGATGCTTTTTTCACCCACCGGAGAAGTCGCGACTGGATTCGTGGAGCCGAATATGGCCACGAGGGGTATGTCAAGTGCTCCTGCGAGATGCATGAGGCCGGAATCATTGGAGATAAAAAGATCGCATCCCGCGATGAGAGATACTGCCTCAGCAAGACCCGTTTCACCCGCCATATTGATGAGATTACGGTGTGCATGCCCCTCCACGAGGCTAGTCCTTTCTCTGTCTTTTCCGCTCCCGAAGAGCATCACGTCTGCCGAGAATTCGTCGGCGAGACGGTCCGCCACGGCAGCGAATCGCTCCGGATACCACATCTTGGCCGGTCCGTAGTTAGCGCCGGGGGCGATTCCCACCAGAGGGCCTTCATCTTTGACATTGTACTGCTTTCGCAGTTTCTCTGCCCGTGTCCGGAGGTCGTCGTTGATGCTCAGTGTGATATTCCTTTTTCCCCCGCGAAAACCGAGGGCCTTTACCATCTCGAGGTAATAGCCGACCTGATGTATCTCCCTGATTTCCTGAGTCCTTTGTACGGAGTGGGTGAGGAGAAGGCCTCTGCCGTCTGAATTGTAGCCAGCCCTCACTGGTATTTGGGCCCACCATGCTATAATAGCGGCCTCGATCGCATTCTGGAGGAGAAGGGCAAGGTCAAAGTTCTTTTTTTTGATCTCACCGGCGAGGTGTATCTTACCACTGATTCCATCATGAATTCCGGGGCTCTGAAAGAGAATGACCTCGTCGACATCGGGCGAAAGCCGATAGATGTCCGCCACCCAGGGTTTTGCGAGAACCGATATCCGTGCGTGGGGGAGTGTCTCCCTCACCGCGGAGATAGCAGGAAGGGACATGATAACGTCTCCGATCCAATTCGTTCCACGAATAAGGACCCGTTTCACATCCTCAAAGGGTATTTTTTTTGATCCTCTTACGTTCATTTTTCACTCTTAGTTGCAAAGGCACAGAGTTTTTCAGGCACAAAGGGACAGAGTTACAGAGGCACATAGGAATAGCTTTATTCCTTCTCTGTGCCTTAGTGCCTTTGGTACTGTGTGCCTATCTGTATCCATGTTCCTTTTTACCGGTAGCGCGGGGCTTCCCTATCTGACATTTTTTCGTTTTCCACCTCTGGTGGAGCCAGAACCAGTGGTCAGGGTGCTCGCGGACGACTTTCTCAACGATGGTGGTAAAGTTCTGTGTGTTGAGGAGGATGTCACGGTCGTAATCACCGGTACGGATTATCTCTGCCTCCTTTACGACAATCTTGTATCGTCCGTCATCCTGCCTGAATATAAAGACAGGCAGTACGGGAGATCCTGTCTGAAGGGCGATCTCTGCAAACCGTCGTGTTGTGCATGCCGGTCTTCCGAAAAAATTGACAAAGACACCCTCGCGCCACGATACGTTCTGATCCATCATGATTCCCACTACCTTGTTTTCCTTGAGGATATCGACAATCTTTCCCATGATGCCCCCCTTGGTAAGGAGCATGTTTCCCGTAATGCTTCTCTCTGCCAGAAAGAGGTCTTCCAGGATGGGATTATCAAGGAGTCGGTAGATCGCATACAAGGGTTGATACCCGAGGGCGAAGGCTGCCGCCCCCAACTCCCAGTTTCCGAAATGGGCCGAGAAAAAGAGGAGCCCCTTCCCCCTTGCGAGGGCCTTTTTGTAGGTGTCACTTCCCTCAAATGTTACCCAGTCGGTGATATTATCCCTGGTGAAGCCGAAGGCCTCGAAAAATTCTGCCGCCATTATCCCGAGATTTCGAAAGGAACCCTTGGCAATCCTTTTTATCTCAGAGATGTGTTTTTCGGGAAAAGAGCGCATGAGATTGTGCAGGGTAATCATCCTGTGTTTGAGGGAGAAATGATAGAGAAGAAGGGCGATGCCCTTGAAAAGGGCCCTTCTGGCACCCAGGGGTATTGTCCCGAATACTATCAGAATGATTCTCGTCGTGGGTCTCTTTTTCATGCCATCAATCTTTCCAGAATCAGCGTGGTGAATTCGTGATTGGAAGGGATTATTTCCATTTTTATCTTCAAGAGATATATGTCCTGAGAGAAGCGGGGAAAGTCAATCAGTTTCACGCCGTCTTTTTCCGTGGTTATTACTATCTCTGCCGACGATTCGGCAACCCTTCTGCCTATCTCCTCGATGTCTCTTTCCGTATAGACATGGTGATCGGGGAAGGGGATGAATGATACGATATTTCCTCCCAGGTTTACCAGGGATTCTCTGAAGTTTTCCGGCTTTGCTATACCTGAAAAGGCACAGACCCTTCTCCCCTTCAGATAGTCAAGGGGCAGCTTCTCTCCGGTTTTACCGTCGATGAGGGAATCCGGTTTTCGGGAGGCAAAAAAGAGGGGGGCATCGGTGTATTTTCTCAGGGTTTTGACAACCCCTTCCGATTCTTTTCTATCCCAGTCGTTTCCAGTGAGAACGACGATATCAGCCCGTTTCAGTGCCCTTTTTGATTCCCTGAGCATTCCCCTGGGGAGCATGTAGTCGTTTCCGAAGGGTCTTTCTCCGTCGAGAAGGACAATGTCGAGATCTCTCTTAAGTGAACGATGCTGAAAGGCATCATCAAGCAGGAGAATGTCTGCCTTCATCTGATCTATGGCATATCTCCCCGTACTGTATCTTTTTTTGCCGGTGATGACGGGCACATCACCCAGGGATTGCGCCATAAGAAGGGGCTCGTCGCCAGCTTCCTGAATGCCCATGAGGACATTTTTCCCATCCGAAACGACGGTGATCCTATCTCTTTTCTTTCCGCCGTATCCCCTGCTCAGGATAGCCGGCCTGAAGCCCTCTTTTTTGAGTGTCTCCGCAAGCATGATGACCATCGGGGTCTTCCCCGTTCCGCCCACGGTGATGTTTCCTATGCTGACGACGGGAGAGCCGAGTTGTCGACTCTTTATCATGCGGGTCTCGTAACAATAGTTTCGAAGGCGCACGATATTTCCGTAGAGGATGGAAAGGAAAAAGAAGGGGGAATACCTGCCCCTCTTTTCATCACTTTTCATCATGTCAGTTATGAATGTTTTCAGGGTTATCATTGTGGGTTTCGCCGTTCGTCGTTTGCTTGTCCTTGAATTGCATATTGTAGAGCTTGAAGTACTCTCCCTGTTTTGCAATGAGGGTATCGTGGGTCCCCTCCTCGATAATGATTCCGTTGACGATGACGATAATCCTGTCTGCGTTTCCTATGGTGGAAAGACGATGGGCAATAACGAGGGTTGTCCTCCCCTTCATCAGGTTTTCAAGTGCCTCCTGGACCTCCATTTCGGCTTCCGTATCGAGGGAAGAGGTGGCCTCATCGAGAATAAGAATGGGTGCATCTTTCAAGAGCGCCCGTGCAATGGAAAGTCTCTGCCGTTCTCCCCCGGAGAGTCTTACTCCCTGTTCGCCGATGACCGTATCATACCCCTTCGGCATATTCATGATGAAGTTGTGGGCATTGGCCATTCTGGCCGCATGCACTATTTCGTCATCGGACTTCTGTATATCCCCGTAGGCAATATTGTTTCTGATGGTTTCATTAAAGAGTATCGTCTGCTGCGTCACGATGGCGATCTGTTTTCGCAGAGACTCAATGGTCACATCCCGTATATCATGGTCGTCGATGAGGATGCTCCCCTCGGTGACGTCGTAGAATCTCGGTATAAGATTGACAAGAGTTGTCTTTCCACCGCCGCTCATCCCCACGAAGGCGACGATCTCTCCCGATTTTATGGCAAGATTTATATTTTTGAGGACGGGCTCCTTATCATAGCTGAAGGATACGTTTCTGATTTCTATGCTTTTTGAAATCGGCGGCAGGTCATAGGAGTCCTCACGGTTCCTGATTTCCGGTTCCCGGTCCATGATACCGAATACGCGTATTGCGGCCGCTATCCCCTGCTGTATGGTATTGTTCACGTTTGTCAGCCGTTTTACTGGTTCATAGAGGAGGAGAAGGGCTGCCATAAATGAGAAGAAGGTTCCCGGAGACGAGGTCCCTTTTATTACCTGATAACCGCCGTAATATACGATGGCGGCGATTCCGAGGCCGCCGAGAAGCTCCATGAAGGGACTCGATATGGCCCGTACCGATACGGTCTTCATAAAGAGGGTGAAAAGTCTTTCGTTTTCCTTGGAAAATCGCTTTCCTTCATGATCCTCCATCCCGAAGGCCTTGACGATCCTGGTTCCGGAAATAGTCTCCTGAAGGAGGCTGGTAAGACTTCCCATGGTGACCTGTCTCTTTGTGGCGTACTTCCTCATCTTCTCGCCGAATTTGGTGATAGGATAGATGGTGAGCGGAAATACGAAGGTCGCTATTATGGCGAGTTTCCAGTCACGATAAAAGATGACAAAGATGAGTCCGAAAAGGGTGAAGGAATCCTTCAGAAAACTCGTAACGGCTTCTGAAACAGCTCTCTGGATGAAACCGACATCATTGGTGATCCGGGACATGAGAATCCCGGTGGAATTGTTGGTGAAAAAGGCGAGGGGCTGTCTCTGTATATGGTTGTAAAGCTGGCTTCTCAGGTCTGTCACGACCCGCTGGCCTATGAAGCTCATAAGCATTGTCTGACCGTAACTGCACCCCCCCTTTATGATATATATGACGATAACGATGATGGGGACCAGCTTCAGCATATCGGCATTTTGCTTCAGGAATATCTCATCCAGCGCCGGTTTGACGAGAAACGCGAGGGCCGAGGTTGTGGCACCCACGGCGAGCATGCAGGCCATTGCACATAAAAATTTTACGATGTGCGGTTTAGCAAGACTTAAAAGCCTTCGGTATATGCCCATAGAATTTCTTTCTCAACTCTGCAACAGTTCATATGCCAACCCGGCCGTTTGTTCCGCTGCGCCGGGATTGCCAAGCCTCTGTCTCAGATTCCTGAGGTCACCTTTTATACGATCCGCCAAGGTCCTGTCGGAGAGGATTTTTTCTGTTTCTTCCGCTATCTTTTCGGCCGTCGCATCGCCCTGAATGAGCTCGGGGACGATCCTCTTTCCGGCAATGATATTAACAAGTCCTATATGTTCAATGTCTATAAATATCTTCCCGACATAATAGGTAAAGGGAGAAACCTTATAGACTATTATCATGGGAATTTCAAGGAGGGCCACCTCGAGGGTTGCCGTTCCCGATGCGACTATGGCCATGTCAGACTCGCCCACTGCGTCATAGGTGTCGGTATTTTTCACTATTTTTATATCGACAGAATAGTTTTCTGCAATCGTCGTTATCATCTCGATGGGGAGAGTGCCGGCAAGGGGAAGCATAAACTGAACAGAGGGTATCTTCTCTTTGAGTATCTCAGCTGCCCCGAGCATTTCGGGGAGGAGTTTCGTGACCTCCTTTTCCCTGCTTCCCGGAAGGATTGCGACGGTTTTACGGTCTGCATCGAGGCCCAATTCGCTTATGATTTCACTTCTTGATCGTGTCCTTTTTACCGTATCGAGAAGGGGATGACCTACAAAACCGACATCGAGGGGCACCCTTTTGTAAACCTCCTTTTCGAAGGGAAGGATCACGGCCATCCTGTCCACACACCTCGCCAGATCATCAATCCTTTTTTTTCTCCATGCCCACACCTGCGGGCTTATATAGTAGAAGACCTTGACGTTGCTTTTTTTTGCGACCTTGGCGAGAGAGATATTGAAGTCGGGATAATCGATAAGAATAAGGAGATCGGGATGTTCCTCTCGTATGGATTTTTTCAGTCTGTGACGAACCTTGAGGATAAAACCGAGCCTGGAGAGGACCTCCGTTAACCCGACCACAGCCATGTCGGAAGCATCCGCGATGATATCAACACCCGCAGACTTAAGCTTTTCTCCCCCTATGCCGTAAAATTTCAGGGAGCTATCTATTGAAAGCATGGCCTTTACAAGATTGGAACCGTGGAGGTCTCCCGATGCCTCCCCTGCGACGATCATTATTTTTTTGAATTTTCTATTCCGATTCTCTCGTTCAGGATACATTATTTATCACATCTGAGATATGATGTATTTCTTCTTCCAGGAGTTCGGGAAACATCGGCAGTGACAAAACTTCTGAAGCGGACGTCTCACTTTCCCCGAGATCTGAGGCACCACTCATCAGGGAGGCAAATACCTCCTGCCTGTGGAGCGGAACGGGGTAATAGATTGCCGAGGATATCCCCTTTTCTTTCAGGGCTTCGGCAAGGGAATCCCTCTTTTCCGATCTCAGTGTGAACTGGTGATAGACATGCCGGCAGTCTTTCTCTTCTGAGGGAAGGGTGATGTCATCGCGCCTGATATGAACTCTGTAGAGATCGGCGTTTCTTCTCCGCAATTCGTTTAACTCGTCGATTCTCTTCAGCTTGACCCGTATAATGGCTGCCTGGATTTCGTCGAGACGGCTGTTGTAGCCGAGGATAGAATGGTGATATTTAACCTTGCTTCCATGATTTCGAAGCATCCGGATCGTCGATGCCGCATCCCCGCTTTTGGTGACGACCATCCCGCCGTCGCCGCAACAAGCGAGGTTTTTGCTCGGGAAGAAACTGAAGCATGCTGAGTCTCCGAAGGTACCCACCTTTCTCCCGCGGTATTCAGCCCCGAAGGCCTGGGCGCAATCCTCGATAATTTTGAGACCATATTTTTCGGCAATTGTGACAATGGGGTCCATATCTGCCGGATGACCGAAGAGATGGACCGGCACGATGGCCCGTGTCCTTTCAGTGATTTTTTCCTCTATTTTTCCCGGATCTATGTTGAAGGTGTCCGGTCGTATATCGACGAAAACGGGGATCGCCTGGAGCTGGGCAATGACCTCCGCCGTGGCGATAAAGGTGAAAGGGGTGGTAATGACCTCGTCACCTGGTCCTATGCCGCACCCCTTGAGTGCCAGAAGGAGGGCATCCGTTCCGTTTCCCACACCGATCGCGTGAGATACGTTATGGTAGGCGGCGATCTCATTCTCAAGAGAAGAGACATTTTCTCCCAGGATGAAACTGGTTTTATTGAGTACATCCTGTATCGCCGCATCAATCTCGGTTTTCAGGGAGCTGTATTGCCTCTTCAGATCAACCATCTGAATCATTATAGAATTCCTTCCTTTCCTCTATTTTCTCGACAATCCGAAGGGCCAGATCGAGCGATTTTCTTCCCTCCCTCCCCGATACGAGAGGAGGTTTCCTGGTTGCAACGGATTCGATAAAGGCTCGTACCTCTTCTTCAAGTGGATCATTCATTATGACCTCGATCTGATTTTCGCTGATTTCCGTTCCCGAACCATCAATGTTCTTTCTTCCCAGCGAGACCAGTTCTTTTTTTGCGAAGTCGACGGAGTGATAGCCTTTGACTTCGAAGATCCTGATTTTCTGCATCTTCTTGTTTGTTATCCTGCTTGCAGTGATGTTGGCGACGCAGCCGCTCTCGAAGGTAATTCTGACATTGGCGATATCGACCTTGTCCGAGAGGACCGAAACCCCCACGGCATCAATGGTAGCGACGGGCGACTTTACCAAATCGATGATGATATCGAGGTCGTGGATCATCAGGTCGAGAATGACATCCACATCGGTACCACGGCTGAAAAAGGGATGGAGCCGGTGCGTTTCTATGAAAAGCGGATCGCCAATAATTTTTTTCAGGGCCACGATGGCGGGGTTAAACCGCTCGACAAAACCTATCTGGAGTATGGAGTCCTTCTCTTCGGCGATTGATATGATATCATCCGCTTCTTCAAGGGTGAGGGTTATCGGCTTTTCAAGAAGCACATCGATTCCCTCTTGAAGAAAGTCTCTCGCTATTAAATGATGGGATACGGTGGGGACGGAGATGCTGACGGCATCGACCTTCCCGATAAGGTCCCTGTAATCTGAAAAGGCCTCACAGCCGAATTCCCCGGCAGCGGCGACGGATCGTTCCTCTTCGATATCCGAGACCCCGATTATCCTGCAGCCGGGCAGCTTTTGATATTTTTGCAGGTGATAGGTGCCAAGATGGCCGATTCCCACCACGCCTACCTTTATTTCTCCCATTTCAAGTGAGACGACGCGACATCAGGCATGACTCTTGTCGCGGCATACCCCCCTTTCCGATTTTTCTATAAACTCTATAAAATGATCGACCTCCGGTGAATTTGTGACCTCTTTTTTCACCTTTTTGATGGCATCAGCACGGAGCAGTGACGACCTGAAGATTATCCTGTATGCCTCTTTCAGGTCTTTTAGGGTTTCCTCCGAAAATCCCCGTCGTTTCAGGCCGATAAGGTTGAGACCAAAGAGGGTCGCATGATTGCCGGCGGCCAGCACATAGGGCGCCACATCCTGAGTGACGGCGGATGCCCCGCTTATCATGGAGTGACAACCTACTTTCGTAAACTGATGAATCCCTGTCAATCCCCCTATGATGGCGTGATCTTCTACCTGAATGTGACCTGCCAGATTAACGGCATTTGACATTACGATATTGTTTCCCAACTCGCAATTGTGGGCTACGTGGCAGTACGCCATAAGGAGGTTGTTGTCTCCTATGATCGTCTTTCTGATGTCGGCTGCGGTTGCCTTATGGATCGTTACAAATTCCCTTATTGTATTGTTGTTTCCGATAATAACCTTGCATTCTTCACCCTCGAATTTGAGATCCTGTGGAACGGCACCGATGGCGGCAAACTGGAATATCCGGCAATTCTCGCCTATCTCAGTGGGGCCCTCAATGACCACGTGGGGTGCAACGGAGGTGTTCTTCCCTATACTGACGCCGGGGCCTATTATGCTGTAGGGACCGATTTCTACGCCCTCCTCCAGTGATGCCCCGGGCGATACGATGGCGGTGGGATGTATGTTCATTTCTTTGAGTCCTTTAATTTTTCTATTTCCCTTTCAAGCTCCCCTATCTTTTTCAAAAGAGAGCTCATAGTTTTTCTCATTTCCGGAAGTTTCGGGATCGAGGCCTGGATTCTCAGCCACTCATTGTGTGGCATATTCGGCGAACCCGATATTATCTGATACGGCGGTACGTCCTTGTGGACGCCTGACTTGGCCGCCACCATTACATTGTCGCCGATGCTGATGTGGCCGACGAGCCCTGCCTGGCCGCCAATGATCACGCTTTTGCCCAGCTTGGTGCTTCCCGAAATACCCACCTGGGCGACAATGATGGAATCTTCTCCGATAACGACATTGTGTCCAATCTGAACCAGATTGTCGATCTTGACGCCCCGTTGTATCCATGTCTTTCCAAGAGTCCCCCGATCGACTGTGGAGTTTGACCCTATCTCCACATCGTCGTCTATCTGGGCAAAACCTACCTGGGATACCTTGAGGTTATCCCCTCCCGGATTGGCAAAGCCGAACCCGTCGCTCCCGACGACGACACCGGCATGGAGTATGACCCGGTTTCCGATTCTGCATTTCCGGTAAAGGGTGACATTCGGGTGTAAGACGGAATCCTCACCAACGATCGAATCGTTGCCGATAACGACGCCGGGATAGAGAACCGTTCCCCTCCCGACCCGTGCATTGTTGCCGACGTAGACCCCGGGGTAAACAACGGCGCCCTCGGCGATCTTCGCATCACGTTCTATCCATGCGTCTTCACTGATTCCCGAAATGAGCTTTTCCTCGGGATAGAGGAGTACAAGGGCCCTCGCCATGGAGGCGTAAGGATCATCGACGACAAGGAGGTTTTTATCGGACGCTCCCGTATCGTGTCTGACGATTACGGCAGATGCGCCGGTACTTTCAAGTTTTTTCCTGTATTTGGGATTGGCAAT
>Ga0208905_1001709_pt1 | contig 10885 bp, 6 predicted proteins | sample AntAceMetag02UKS_FD_184776 | JGI IMG/M metagenome (GOLD analysis project Ga0208905, IMG submission 184776) | Saline lake microbial communities from Ace Lake, Antarctica - Antarctic Ace Lake Metagenome 02UKS (SPAdes) (version 2) | ecosystem: Environmental > Aquatic > Non-marine Saline and Alkaline...
TGAATATCTGGTTGAAAGAGAGAGACCCTCGGAAAGAGTATCTCATTTACGGCCGGGCGAGAGGCAGGATATGCTACAGCACTGCCCGGTCAAGGGTTGTAAAGTATTTTGTGAAAGCCGGTCTTTCGCACAAAGGATATACGGTACATACCCTACGGCATACCTTTGCCACGGAGCTTCTCAATGCCGGTATGCGTCTGGAGTGTCTTCAAGTATTACTGGGACATCGGTGCATAGAGGAGACACGACGATATGCCCGGCTTACCGATAAGACACGTGAGACAGAGTATTTTAAAGCCATGTCCAGGATAGAAAGGGGGAACAGCGATGATGACCGACACAATAGTGAACTGGCGGCGATTTTTAAAGAGGAGGAACTGTGCACCCAATACCGTTAAGAACTATCTGAATGCGCTTCGGCACTTCATACTCTGGCTGAATATACCGGCGGAAGATGTGACGCACACAACGATCTCGCGCTACATCGATTATCTCATGGCAAAACGACTGAGACCCAAGACCATCAACTGTCATGTGAACAGCATCCGTCAGTTTTATCATTATCTTCGAGAAGAGGAGCATCGAGACATCATCAATCCCATTCGAAAGAGTCATGCCCTGCGAATGTCCAAACCCCTCCCCAGGCACTTACGAGATGAGCAGGTGGAGCTGTTCTTTCATGTTGTAAAGGGATCTCGAGATCTGGCCATGTTCATGCTGATGCTCAGATGTGGTCTGCGGGTGGAGGAAGTTTCGTATCTAACACTGAACGTCATTGACTTCAAACGCAGGAAAATCCTCATCGAGGATGGCAAGGGTTCTAAGGACCGAATCGTTTATATGAGCAACGATGCCCTCCGTGCCCTGGCAGCATATCTGAAGGCACGGCCTTCATCCAGATCCAGAAGAGTCTTTCTGGTAGAGAAGGGGCCATGCACGGGGCATCCCCTCTCCATTCGTGGTATTCAAAAGCGTATGGAGTATTATGCGCATAAAGCGGGGCTCAGGATCTCCTGTCACCATCTTCGGCATACCATGGCAACCCAGATGTTGAACGCCGATGCCGATCTGTCTACGATCCAGGATATTCTGGGACATACGAATGTAAAGACCACACAACGGTATTGCAGAGTATCAAACCTTAAAGTCCAGAGAGATTACTTCAATGCAATGGAGGTGATTATGCAACGAATGGCTTGCAACCCACATAATCCTTGACGAGAAAGAAAAACTATGGCTTAATAAACACTACATAACACCCTAATATCAATAGGTAATACAGGATATGTTACGTATAGCAATAAATACTCGGTAATCTCACGTTACAATCAAGAGCATTGATAAGGTAGATGTAGCCGACAACGAGAATAACCCCAAAACTGCCAAAATTCTTGTTATGTGTGGGGTATAGTGTGGGGTAAGGCAAAAACTAGAATTGATAAGGGGCTACGATAGACTCGTAACCCCTTTGTTTTATTATGGTGGGCGATCTGGGACTCGAACCCAGGGCCTTTGGCTTCGGAGGCCAACACTCTATCCATCTGAGCTAATCGCCCGCATGTCTGTCCGGAAATAATTCCGCGGTGGAAAGGCCGAACACTATTCTAATATGGAATTATTTTCAAATGATTTCTTGGGGAGCTCGCGTATTATTTGTATCACGTGTCTGCTCCGGTTCATGCTGTAGAAATGCAGGCCCGACACCTCGTTCCGCAGGAGGTCTTCGCTCTGGCGGATTGCGTGTTCTATGCCGTACTTTTCCACCTCTTCGTTTTTTTCGCTTACCCGCGACAGTTTGTCGTGCAGTTTCGAGGGTATCTTCGCGCCGCAGAGCGCGGCTACGCGCGATATCTGCTTGTAGCTGAAGATCGGGAAGACCGCCGGGACAATGGGGACACGTATCCCCGCCGATATCACATTGTCCCGGAACCGGTAGAAATCTCCGTTGTCGAAGAACATCTGGGTTATGATGAAGTCCGCCCCCGCGTCAACCTTCCTCTTAAGATTGACGAGGTCATGCTCCATATCCGGCGCCTCCGGGTGTACCTCGGGATAGCCCGCGACCCCGATGGAGAAGTCGTTGTTCATCTTGATGAATTCCACCAGCTCGTTGGCGTATCCGAAACCGCCCTTCGTCTTGACAACACGCTCCTCCCCCTTCGGCGGGTCCCCCCGCAGGGCGAGGATGTTTTCGATCCCTTCCTCTTTCAGTTTTTCCAGTTGCTCTTGTATATCGTCCCTGGTTGCCTGGACGCATGTCAGGTGGGCGAGTGTCTCTCTGTCGAATTTGTTCTTGATGGTGGAGGCGATCTCCACAGTCTTTTCCCTCGTGCCCCCTCCGGCGCCGTAGGTGACGGAGATAAAGTCGGGATTTAGTTCCGCGAGCTCCCCGACCGAGCGATACAGGTCCTCGATGTTCCCGTCCCGTGAGGGTGGGAAGACCTCGAATGAGAGGACCGTTTTGTCCCCGCCCAATATATTTCCTATCTTCATTGAACACCCTCAGCGATTTTTCGGGTTATACATGTCATTGGAATGTCTCGTTGTCAACCTCTTTTCCGATGGGGTTGTAAACTTTAGATAAAGCTGTTAAGCTCGCGCCACAAAGAGTGGGGGGGGATATATCCAGGGGATAATGAGAAAGATATCGCGTGCCACTTTTCTTTTGGCGTTACTTGTAATGCTGGTGATCTGTTCGGATGCACTCGCTTCGGTTGATATCCTCAATATCAGGCACTGGACGGCCCCCGATCACACGAGGGTAGTCCTGGATCTGACCGGTGAGACGGCCTTCAAGGTCGTACAGGAGGGCCGCAGGATATATGTCGACCTGGAAGGCGCGGTCCTGACCGGAACAATCCCCTATACCTATGATATCAACAAACCCGCGGTTACAAAGGTCTTCCTGGCTTCCCTGCCTGAAGGGGGCACCAGGGTAGAGTTGCAGGTAACGGACAACGTCAGGACGAATGTGTTTAAGCTGGGGATAATTCTCGATAAACCCCATCGCGTCGTCATCGATGTCATGCTCCCCGATGTTGAAAAGAAGGAGAGCGAGGAGCGGGAAAAAGTAAAGGTCCTGAAAAAGAAGGTTGTGGTGATCGATCCGGGGCACGGGGGAGAGGACCCGGGCGCCGTGGGCCGCAGGGGGACGCATGAGAAGACGGTAGTCCTTCGGATAGCTAAGAAATTGCAGCGGATTCTCAAGGCACGAGGATACGAGGCCTTTCTTACCAGAAAGGGCGACTATTTTATCTCTCTGAAAAACAGGGGGAAGATAGCCCGGGAATACGGGGCGGATATCTTTCTCAGTATCCACGCGGATGCCTGCAGGAGCAGGGGCGCGCGGGGGACGTCCGTGTACTGCCTGTCGACGAGGGGGGCGAGCAGTGAAGCCGCACAACTCCTTGCGCAGAGTGAGAACTTGTCGGATATCGTGGGTGGTTCCGAAAACGGAAATGGAAACGGGGATTCCGACCCAATAGCCCTCAATATGTTGCAGACGGAAACGATCAACCGCTCAAGGGCCTTCGGTGCGATTGCTCTGAAGAAGATGAAACAGGTAAACCATTTAAGGTCTTCCCGGGTACAGGAGGCACCCTTCAGGGTCCTCAAACTCCCCGATGTCACCTCCCTGCTGATAGAAACCGCCTATATATCAAACCCGAGAGAAGAACTGATGCTCCGGAGTTTCTCCGGTCAGACCGATATGGCGTGGGCGATAGCCTACGCGGTTGATGAATTCCTCCCCCTTTCCTATCCGGCGGATGAAGGATGGTGCAGGGCGGTCCTCACCCCGGAGAAGCCATCCCGCACCGGGTCTGCCACCTATCGGGTACAGAGGGGAGATACACTGGAGAAGATCGCCAGGAGGAACGGTACGACGATGAAGGCCCTGATGGGGGCCAACAAGATCAGATCCAAGAACAGGATATACGTTGGCCAGAGGCTGAAGATACCCTCAGGATATGAAGAACCCGTGATACCGTCGGTGTATGTGGTGAAGCGGGGGGATATACTGGAAAACATAGCCGCACAGCACGATACGACGATGAAGGCCCTGATGAAAGTCAACAAGATCAGGTCCAAGAACAAGATATATGTTGGCCAGAAGCTGAAGATACCCTCCGGTACCCCTGCTGGCCCTCCCGCGAAGCCGTCGGTGTATGTGGTGAAACGAGGTGACATGCTGGACACGATTGCCTCGAGATACGGCATGACGACGAAGGCCCTGATGAAGGCGAACAAGATCAGGTCCAAGAACAGGATCTATGTTGGGCAGAAGCTGAAGTTATATTCCGACGCCCCTGCCAAACTTCAAGCGAAGCCGTCGGTGTATGTGGTAAAACGGGGGGACATACTGGAAAACATAGCCGCACAGCACGATACGACGATGAAAGCCCTGATGGAGGCCAACAAGATCAGGTCCAGGAACAGGATCTATGTTGGGCAAAAGCTGAAGTTATATTCCGACGCCCCTGCCAAACTTCAGGCCAAGCCGTTGGTGTATGTGGTGAAACGGGGGGACCGGCTGGAAGATATCGCCAGGAAGCACGGCACGACGATCCGGGCCTTGATGCAGGTCAACAAGATCAAATCCAGAAACAGGATATATGTCGGCCAGAAGCTGAAGATACCATACGTGTAGATACTGTTTAGTGTTGAATTTTTAATGTTGAATTAAAAACTCAGCATTCAACATTCAACATTGTCTTTCGAATTCCCCGGAAGCCTCATAATAGAACAGCCCACCCCCATGTCCCCTTTAACTTCTTCATCAGTTTATAATAAATGCTTTCTTCCTGAGTAATAATCAACATTATCATGATCCCGAATACTCCCGGGATGACGATATCCAGTCATAACGCTTCAATGATTTTAGGTGTGACAGAGAGGTCTGTCTGAATTCCGCCTAAAATTCACATTTTCAGGCGATATACGTCGGAGAGAATCAGACAATTCTAAAAGTGTCCAATATCACGACTCGGCCTGCCCATAATCGCCTCTACCTACCCCATATTTTGCGGTCAAGATATTGTTGACATACACGGCTCCGTTTCCTATAATCCCTTTTAGAAAAAGCAAGTTCTTATAAAATAGAAAGTTTTCTCTTCATATACTTTGCACACAAAAAAGCTCTTATCAAATTTCATACAATGGGGGGTTGACATGAAAACAGATTTGGACCAGCGTGACTTTGATTTCGATTATGTCGTTATCGGATCCGGATTCGGGGGCAGTGTTGCGGCCATGCGCCTTTCCCAGAAAGGATACAAGGTCGGAGTCATCGAGTCCGGCAAAAGATGGCATGCCGATGAGTTTCCCAAGAGCAACTGGAATGTCAAAAAATTTTTATGGTTTCCGAAAATCGGCTGTTACGGCATTCAGCGAATGCATCTTCTGAGGGATGTGTTCATCCTGGCGGGGGCGGGTGTCGGCGGAGGAAGCCTCAATTATGCCAACACGATGTACACTCCCCCCGATGTCTTCTTCGAGCGCGACACCATCAAGCGTCTGGGCGGAAAAGAAGAATTCCTGCCTTACTACGACATTGCCAAAAAAATGCTCGGCGTTGTTCCCAACCCTGTTTCTACACCGCAGGACGAACTCTTAAAAGAAACAGCCGCGGAAATCGGCCGTGAGCAGACCTACACCACAACGGATGTCGCCGTCTTTTTCGGCAAGGAAAAAATGCCTGCCGAAGATCCCTACTTCTTCGGCGAAGGGCCGGACCGCGTCGGATGCGAACTGTGCGGCGAGTGTATGACGGGATGCAAAAAGAACGGGAAGAATACGCTCGACAAGAATTATCTTTATTTTGCAGAGAAATTCGGAACGCAAATCTTTGCCGAGCAGAAGGTCTATGACATCATCCCGCTGTCGCCGGACGGTGATCAGGGATATATCGTCAAAACCAAAAAGACCACCGGCATGCTGGGCCGGCTGGCCGGCAAAACTTTCAAGACCAAAGGCATCGTCCTTGGCGCTGGCGTCATCGGCACGCTGTCCCTTCTGATGGAGCTTAAGCAAAATGGCCGCCTGCCAAACATTTCCGACCATATCGGCGAATTTTCGCGTACCAACAGCGAATCCATCATCGGGGTCAAGGCGAAATCCAAAGACGTGGATTTCAGCAAGGGCGTCGCCATTACATCAAGCGTTCATCCCGATGAGAACACCCATATCGAACCGGTCCGCTATGGCATGGGCCACGACTTCATGGGATTGCTCACAGGCATCATGACGGAGGGCGGAGGCGTCCTGCCTCGCCAGGTGAAGGCGTTTTTCAATGCCTGCTTCCATCCCATCACTTTTTTGAGAGTATGCAATCCTGTCGGCTTCGCTCGTCGGTCCATCATTCTTCTCATCATGCAGACCCTGGATAACTATATCATCATCGAAAGAAAACGGAGACTCCTGTGGCCTTTCTCGCGCACATTGACGTCGTCATACGCTACGGAGAAAAAGAATCCCACCTGGATACCCATCGGCTACGATTTCGGACGGCGTTTGGCTAAAAGAATGGACGGCGTCGCCTGCAATATCACGACGGAAAATTTGATGGACGCGCCGATTACGGCCCATATCATGGGTGGCTGCACCATCGGGCAAGCCGGCGGCGACGAGGTTATCGACGAGGAAAATCATATTTTAGGTTATCAAAATATGCTGGTGTGCGACGCGTCGCAAATGCCCGAGAATCTGGGCGTAAATCCGGCACTATCTATTTTAGCCTTTGCCGAGCGGGCGATGTCATATATCCAGCCGAAGAGCGGGAAGATCAGATATCTTAAAGCCGAGCAGGAATGGGGCGTAAAGGATTACCTGTCCAAGGAATCGAGGCATCAAACCCATCACGCAATCACTTAGCCGGAAACATCAATTTTCTGGAGGAGGAAATTATGGCAAACGGATTTATGGGAAAGATATTGAGGGTGAATCTGACAGCGGGTTCAATCGCTGAAGAAGCCTTCCCGGAAAATAAAATGAGAAAATTTCTCGGTGGCGTGGGAATCGCCACCAGTTATCTCTACGAGGAAGTCCCTGCAGGTGTGGACGCTCTGGGGCCGGAAAACAAGCTCATCTTTATGACAGGTCCTCTCACCGGGACGGCGTCGGCCAGTTCGGCGAGATATTCTGTTGTCGCCAAGTCGCCTCTGACGGGCATCTGGGGTCATGGCAACTCCGGCGGCAACTTCGGCCCCATGATGAAAAGGAGCGGATATGACGGCGTCATCATTGAAGGCGTATCGCCAAAACCCGTTTATCTGGAGATTACCGACGGCAGAGCGGCCCTCAAGAATGCGGACCATCTCTGGGGGAAGAGCGTCAATGAGACGGAGGACATCATCCAACAGGGGGCTCCGCGGAAGCCGATTCTGGCCTCCATCGGCCCGGGAGGAGAAAACCTTGTTCGTTACTCCGCCATCATGAACAATCGACATCGCGCCGTGGGCCGCTGCGGCCTGGGCGCCGTTATGGGTTCCAAAAAACTCAAAGCCGTCGTCTGTTCCGGCAAGGAGCGGATCGGGCTTCATGACCCGGAAGCGTTCAGGGAGGTTTCCAAGAAGCAGATCGGCTACTTGAACGAATCGGTGCTCAAGGTGGGTTTTGAGGCGTTCGGAACAAATCTGGTCGCCGACATGGTCAACGCGCGGGGCGGGTATCCCACCCGGAACTGGCAGCGCGGCGTTTTCGATCAGATCGAGGAGATGAACGGCCAGGCCATGACGGAGAAGGTGTTGGTCAAGGAGTTGGCCTGCTTCAGCTGCCCTATCGCCTGCGGTCGTGGGACGGCCATCAAGGAAGGCAAATGGGCCGGACGGAGCGGCGAGGGGCCGGAATATGAAACCACGAACATGTTCGGTGCCTGCTGCGGCATTGCGGACATGAACGCGGTGACCATGGCCAATTACCTGTGCAACGATTACGGCCTCGATACCATTTCGACGGGGTCGACCATCGCCTTTGCCATGGAATGCTATGAAAAAGGAATTCTCACCAAAGAAATGACGGGAGGAAAGGAAATCCTGTTCGGCGACAGCGATATCATCGTGGAACTGGTTGAAAAAATAGCCAAGCGGGAAGGCATCGGCGATCTCTTGGCGGAAGGGACGAAGGTCATGGCGGAAAAGCTCGGCGGCGGTTCGTCGGCATTCGCCATGAACGTGAAGGGTCTGGAGCTGCCGGCCTACGATCCCCGCGCCGCCAAGATTTGCGGATTGGGGTTCGTCACGGCAAACCGCGGTGGCGACCACATCACCGCCTTTATCGAAGCGCCGACGTTTATCGACGCCCCCATCCTGATCGTCGAAGAAAGCTACATCGAAGACCCGCTCAATGCCAAGCCGGAAGAAGCAAAGATTCTGGTGGACATGGAGGACGCCCTGACGTCGCTCGACGCCCTCGGGGGATGTAAATTCATGGGGGTCCTTCTCAAAGCGGAAGACCTCGTCGAGCTCATCAGGAGCGCCACGGGATGGCAGGATTTCAGCACGGATGAATTCAGGAAATGCGGCGAGAGGATCTACAACCTCATCAGGGTCTACTGCAACCGGGCGGGCATCCGGAGAAAAGACGATGTGCTCCCCGAGCGGATCATGAAAGAACCGCTGCCGGATGGGCCAGCGGAGGGAATGGTCCTTGACGCGGATACGCTCGAGATGCTGAAGGATGCCTATTACCGTTACCGGGGATGGAATCTGGAGGACGGCGTGCCTTCGGTGGCCAAGCTTCAGGAATTGGGTCTGAAGGAACTCATTGAGGATGTGAAAAAAATGTAATTTCTGGAGGAGGAGCGCTGTGACCTATTCTGATAAACCCTGGCTCAAGAGTTACAAGCTGGGTCCGTATAAACTCAAGGCGAGCTGCAAGCCCTATCCGGTAGAGCCGCTCTGGAAGGTTCTGGACAACGCTGCGGAAGCCGGGGGCGGCAAGACCGCCGTACAGCTCGGCGATCAAGTTATGTCCTATAAAGAACTGAGGGAGCAGGCCGACGCCCTGGCTTTTTCCCTGGTCGGCATGGGCATCCGGCGCGGAGACAGAGTTTGCCTTTTCCTGCCGAATTGCATCGAGTTCGTTGTCGGCGACTGGGGCATCATCAAGGCCGGGGGCGCCACGGTTCCCACGAGCACCATGAGGACGGACGATGGCCTCCTGCATGAATTGTCCCAGTCCGGCGCCCGGGCTGTCATCTGTTGTGAGGCCGATTTGCTGCGGGTCTTGGCGCTGAAAACCAAGACAGCTTTTGAGAACGTTATCGTCGTGCCGGAGGTCGGGTCCGAAGGACTAAAAACCGAGACGCTTGGGGAAGGCGTTTTTGAATTCAAAAAGCTGATTCAGGAGAATCTTGGAAAAAAGGCAGTCGTGGATATCGATCCCATGAACGATCTGTGCGAGCTGTCCTTCACGGGCGGCGCCACCGGACTGCCCAAAGGCGTCATGATCACCCACTTCAATCGGTATGCCAACCTGGTCCATGGGCTGGGCTGGATGATGGAGCCGCTCTCCCGCGGGATCATCGGCAAGTCGTCGGTCTTCATCACCATCCCCCTGTTTCATTCCTATGGGCACGCCCTCATTCACATGGCGGCTTACTGGAGACTGAGGGTCATCATCGCGCCGGACCCGCGCAACATCGAAGACATTGTGAATACCATTAAAGAGTACCGCCCGTTTCTCATCCCCACCATTCCAACACAGCTCATGCGCATCGGCAATTACAAGATTGGCCGGGTGAACTGCCTTTTCTTTTCCGGATCGGCGCCCCTTCCCGATTCCGTGCGGGAGGCGGTGATGAAAGACATGGGCAACCCCATTGGTGAGGGATACGGGCTGACGGAGACATCCCCCATCGCGACCCTCAATCCATCGGCATTTTCCAAAATCACCGGCTTCATGTCCAAAGAGAAGCGCGGGCTCGGAGTTCCGGTGCCCGATACCGATTTTCGGGTCCTGGACCCCGCTACGGGCGAAGATGTGCCTTTCGGTGAAACGGGCGAAATTATCATCCGGGGGCCGCAGGTGATGAAGGGATACTGGCCCGATGCGTCCGGACTCGCTGAAGGCGGCTGGTTCCATACGGGCGACCTGGGCTACATGGACAGCGAGGGTTTTTTCTATGTGACAGACCGGATCAAAGACATGATCAACGTGTCTGGGTTAAAGGTTTATTCCACTAAGGTGGATGATGTGATCTTCCATCACCCCGGGGTCCAGATGGTGGTAACGATCGGCGTGCCCGACCCGGAGAAAGAGGGTAGCGAGCGCGTCGTCGCCATTGTCAGGACGAAAGAGGAATTTCCCGGAAAAGTCACCGCCGAGGAGATCATCAATCTCTGTAGGGAGAAGCTTGCCCATTATGAAGTCCCGAAGGTCGTGATCTTCAAAGATGATCTGCCGATGACCGTGACGGGAAAGCTCTGGAAGAAGGAACTCCGGGAGGAGTTTAAAGATGTCCTCCGCAAGAAAGCATGATCATCAGTTCAAACCATAGAAAGGAAGGTTTAAACAATGTCCTTACCGTACTGTACACCGGAATGGCTGGAGGCTTTTGAAAAGGCATACAAGGCGAACCCCAAGTTTGAGAATAACCTCAGGAAACTGACCACGACGGTTTACTTCAAGGTGCTTGCCGAGCCGAAGTGGGGAATCGATCAGACTATCCTCTTCGGCGCCGTGCTGGAATCCGGCAAACTCATAAAAGCGGAATTTATCAGCGAAGAGAATGCCAAGAAAGTGGCCGACTTTATTCTTTCCGCCACGCCGATGGGGTGGAAGAGCATTCTCACGAAAAAGACGAAGTTTGTCACCGATTTCATGCTGGGAAAAATCAAGCTTGATCACGGCAGCAAGATAGGCATCCTGGGTATTGCACCACATTCCA
>Ga0208905_1001722_pt1 | contig 10847 bp, 13 predicted proteins | sample AntAceMetag02UKS_FD_184776 | JGI IMG/M metagenome (GOLD analysis project Ga0208905, IMG submission 184776) | Saline lake microbial communities from Ace Lake, Antarctica - Antarctic Ace Lake Metagenome 02UKS (SPAdes) (version 2) | ecosystem: Environmental > Aquatic > Non-marine Saline and...
TGGAAAAGGCCAGGGGGCAGGCAGTAGAGCTTCTCAATACGGCCACAAAGCTCACATCCGATACGAGATGGATGGAAGAAAAAAAGATTCAGGCAGTTTTAATGGGGGCACAGAAGAAGAAATCAGGCCTTCAGAACTTCGCCGTCACGTTTCTCTTGCTCTTTGCTTTCTGGGCGCTTCTCTCAGGAAAGTTCGACACCTTCCACCTCTCGCTGGGTGTCATTTGTTCATTTGTTGTCGCCTTAATAGGACATGATTTGTTATTTGCCAATGTACGTGTTGGTGATATGAGGGTGATTGTTCAGAGGTTTTTCGCTTATCTCCCCTGGCATATCTATCAGATTGTAATTGCAAATTTCCATGTTGCCTACCTTGCACTGTCACCGAAGATGCCGATAAGTCCCAAGATAATGAGATTTAAGACGAAGCTGGAAAGCGATATCTCCTGGGTGACACTGGCAAACTCGATCACTCTTACCCCGGGTACCATTACCATTGATATAGAAGAGGGTGAGTTTGTAGTACATGCCCTTTCGGAAAAACTGGCCGATGATCTCAACACGGGAGAGATGGAAGACAGGATCGCGCATGTCTTTATGGAGGCCGATCATATCTATATTCAGGACGTCCTTGATGTGGCAAGGATATTTGCCGAGTTCAGGTAAGAAGGGACATATATAGTGATAATTCGTGGTGAAGACATAATTATAAGAACGATCGCACGGGTCCTCGTGCCATTTATTCAACTTTATGCCCTCTATGTAATCATGCATGGTCATTACAGCCCCGGCGGCGGTTTTCAGGGCGGTGTAATACTGGGGGCAAGCATGGTACTCCTTTTCATTACCCATGGGTACGCAGAGGTGAATAGAAAGTTTTCCGAAAACATCGCCGTCTTATTCAGTAGTATTGGTGTCCTGATATATTCGGGAATCGGATTTCTCTGCCTGATCCTCCTCGGTAATTTTCTTGATTACAGTGTATTATATAAACTCCTCAACGTCGATCCCGCACATGCCCGATCACTTGGAATTCTCGGTGTGGAGCTTGGCGTGGGGTTTGCCGTTATGGCAGTGATGTTTTCCATCTTCTTTGATATATCGACCGGAGGTGTTTTACCCGAGGACGAAGAAGAAAGGGATTAAGGTTTTTTATTACACTAATATTTGAGGTTTTCTATGAACACTTTTTTGACTGCCATTGCACTTGCCCTCTGCCTGCTCGTTTTTCTTGTGCTCTATCGGGTCGTATTCGGGCCGGGTGTATTTAACAGGATAGCGGCCATTTCTGCAATTGGAACCAAGACATTGGTCATCCTGATCATATTTGGATTCTTCTATAACAGGGTGGAGATGTTTATCGATATTAGTATGGTATATGCCCTTCTCAATTTTATAGGGTGCGTAGCCGCTGCAAAATATCTGGAAAACGAGGGATAGCTATGATGACTGTCATGACGATATTATCAATACTGTTTATTCTGGGCGGCCTATTCTTCTTTACAACGGCAACGGTCGGTCTCCTCCGTTTTCCCGATTTCTTTACAAGGCTCCATGCGACAGGGAAGGGTGATACACTCGCCGTTTTTTTATCGCTTGTGGGACTTGCCCTGTACGAGGGATTTTCCCTCACGGGACTGAAGATAGTAATCATCGCCATTTTTATGTTTATAGCACAGCCTACGGCAACGCATGCAATCTCCAAGGCGGGGCTCAGATTCGGACTGAAACCATGGATGAGAGAGGAAGATAAGAAATGACCGTACTCTTTGATCTCATTATACAGATATTTGTCATCATATGTGCCATCGCGGCCATAACTGTCAGGGATCTTCTGAGCGCAGTTATGATTCTTAGTGCCTACAGCTTTTTTATGTGTTTGATGTGGGCGCAGATGGGGGCGGTTGATGTTGCGTTTACTGAAGCTTCTGTGAGCGCCGGTATCGGTACGATACTCTGTATCGCCGCACTTATGAAAACGACGAGGAGGACAAAGGATTGAAATTCCTTAGTTTGATTGTAACGATTATTACAGGAGCCTTTCTCATTTACGGGACGCTCGATATGCCCGAGTGGGGTGATCCCAATTCGCCTGCAAGCCGCCATGTATCTCCGCGTTATATAGAGAAGACCGAAATAGAAACGGCAACGCCCAATATGGTTACCTCTGTCCTGGCGGATTACAGGGGGTATGATACGCTCGGCGAAACAACGGTTATTTTTACCGCTGGTGCGTCCTGCATTATGTTGCTGAGAAGACGAAAGAAGAAGGGCTGAGAAGTCTCGTAAGGAGTCATGTAACATGCTGGAATTCATCATAGGCAAATACAACTTTTGGATATACATAATTCTGATGATGATAGGTTTTTACGCCATGATCTCAAAGAATAACCTGATAAAGAAGATCATAGGAATGAATATATTCCAGACAGCCATCATCCTTTTTTATGTTTCAATCGCCTATAAGAGAGGGGGCGCGACACTTCCGATTTTAACCGATGCTGACGCACATGCCCATGGAGAGCATATTATCAATATGGCTCAGTATATAAACCCGCTTCCGCACGTTTTGATGCTCACGGCTATCGTGGTAATGGTTGCCACTCTCGGAGTGGCATTGGCAATAGCTATTATGCTGTACCGAAAATATCATACACTCGAAGAAGACGAAATTATAAAGGCTCTGAAATGATCATAGAACAGGCCCCTGTACTTATTGTCATTATTCCCCTGATGGCTGCACTTGTTACACCCCTTCTGGGATGGATAAGGAAAGACATCTGTTATCCCTGGGTTATACTGGCCCTTCTCGTCTCCGTCATGTCGGCGGCGACGGTCTTGAATACGGTTATACACGAAGGGGTTATTCATTATCATATGGGCGGCTGGCTTCCTCCCTGGGGTATCGAATATGTAATCGATCACCTGAATGCGATGATGCTCGTTCTGGTTTCGGGTACGGCCTTTTTGGTTGCAATATACTCAAAGCGGAGCATCGAGCAGGAACTGCCCGAACAGACCGTCTATTTCTACACCCTTTTTCTTCTGCAGGTAACCGGTTTTCTGGGCATTGTGATCACGGGAGATGTGTTTAATCTCTACGTCTTTTTGGAGATTGCATCGCTCGCCGGCTACGCCCTCATTGCGATTGGCGAGGAAGGAGCTCCGCTCGCAAGCTTCAGATATATTATACTCGGCACGGTTGGTGCCTGCTTCTATCTCCTTGGAGTGGGGTATCTCTATATCGTAACCGGTTCCCTCAACATGGCAGATTTGTCGGGGATTCTTCCTGAGCTCTATGGGTCCAAGGTAGTTCTCGTTGCATTTGCCTTCTTTATGGTGGGACTGGCATTGAAAATGGCACTCTTTCCACTGCACGTGTGGCTGCCCGATGCCTACACAAAAGCACCGTCCGTGGCAAGTGCGCTGATTGCTCCATTAATGACAAAGGTTGCCATTTACGTTTTGCTTCGCCTTATGTTTACAATCTTCAGGCCCTACCTCTCCTTTGAGCTTCTTCCCATGGCGAAGATACTTCTCATAGCGGGAATTGTGGCAATATTTGCCGGAGCCATCATGGCCCTCGCCCAGGTCGATTTCAAGAGGATGCTCTGTTACATAATCGTGGCCGAGGTAGGCTACATGGTAGGTGGCATCGGTCTGGCAAATTCGGTGGCGATAAAAGGTGTCGTGCTTCATGTTATGAATGACGTGGTTATGACCCTGGGTCTCTTTACCGTGGCGGGAATTATAAGCTATAAAATGAGAAGCCACACTCTCATGGATTTCAAGGGGCTCTTTAAAAAAATGCCCCTTACGATGGCGGCATTTGTTGTCGTTGCCCTCTCGATCATAGGTGTACCGCCTACCTGCGGTTTCTTCAGCAAATGGTATCTCATTCAGGGTTCGGTACTTGCCGGTAACTGGATATTTATCGTTGCACTCCTCTTTTCAAGTCTGGTTAATATCGTACTCTTCTTCAGGATAATCGAGATAGGGTATTACAGCTTTGATTCACCTGAATCCCATGGACATGACCATGATGGAGATTCCGTTATCAGTGAAGCTCCCGTGAGCATGCTTGTTCCCACACTTCTCGTGGCTGTAATAATCCTGCTTATCGGTCTTTATAATCAATCAATTATTGCTAATATAATTCAGTATGCCGTGCCGAAGTTGTAATGCTAAAAAGCCCATAATGAGACATGCACGGCGTTGTGCCTTTTAGGAGCAGCGAAGTGTGTCAGCTTTCTTAACTGTAGAACAATCTGATAAGACCTTTCCAATCGGGTTATATCCGGAATGAAGAGAACGTTACGATTGATTGCTGGTATCTTTTTGCTTTTTATTGGGTGCTTAGGATTGTTTCTGCCGGTTCTTCAAGGTATACTTTTTATAATCCTCGGTCTCATTCTCCTTGCACCGGAAAGCAAATTGATTCAGAAGGGACTGAAAAAGCTGAAGGAACGATACCCTGACATTTTTTTAAGGGTAAGAAATATAACAGAAGACAGAAAATAGGGGGGGGGAAGACTCATGTGCGACGAGCCTCTCTTGGGTGCACATATGTCCATTTCCGGAGGTCTGGAAATGGCGCTGCTGAGAGGTTCTAAAACAGGATGCAGAACCATCCAACTATTTACAAAGAGTCCAAACCGGTGGGAGGAGCGATTTCTTGAAGAATCGGAGAAGGAGAGATTCCTTTCTTTAAGAAAGCAACTGGGTATAAGCCCCATTATTTCTCACAACAGCTATCTCATAAACATTGCTTCACCGGACCGGCATTTATATGATAAGTCCAAGGATGCCCTGTTGTGTGAGATGAGAAGATGCGAAGAGCTTGAAGTGGACTATCTTGTGATGCATCCCGGAGCTCACAGGGGGAGTGGTGAGCAACGTGGCATCGAAGCAATATCCGAAGCCCTCAATGCCGTACATCAGAAGACCAAAGGGTACAGGGTCAAAATTGCCGTGGAAAACACGGCGGGGCAGGGTACAGTCCTTGGGTATACACTAGATCACATAGGAAGGATATTTGAAGGGGTCAGGGAAAGATCGAGGCTGGCTTTTTGCCTTGACACATGTCATATATTCGCTGCAGGGTATGATATAAGGCAAGAGGATGGCTATAAGAGACTATTTGAAGAAATTGATGATAGCATAGGCCTTGAGAATCTGAAGATTATCCACATGAACGATTCCGGGAGGGAATGCGGCTCACGCATTGACCGGCACGAGGATATCGGAAAAGGGGAAATAGGAGAGACTCCTTTCAGGTGGATAATGAACGATGAAAGGCTTCTGAAGATTCCGAAAATTATAGAAACACCACAAAAGAGCGATAGGCATAACCTGAAATTACTGAAAAAATTTGTTACCTATTCGCAATAAGTAAAACCAGATGTAATAAGGAGAACAAAATGAGAAAAAGCTTTGTGTTCATTCTTTCTCTTCTTCTGCTTTTGATAGGCGCACAGTCGATCATGGCGGAAAATACAGCGAAGGAAATTGCGGTTCTTCCCTTTACCGTCCATAGTTCCGAAGATATCGAATATGTTAAAAATGGGGTATGGGATATGTTGATATCCCGTGTTTCCGCAAGTGATGAGATTACTGTGCTGGATAAACACAGGGTCATGGAAGAGCTTCAAAAGATAGGAAAGAAGGACCTGACTGCGGCCGATATTTATGGTTTAGGTAAAAGGCTCGATATTGATTATGTGATATGGGGAAGTATAACTAAAATTGGGAATACCGTGAGCCTCGATGGAAAACTTCTCGATGTATCAACATACAAGACCCCTGTCGGAATCTTTGAACAGTGCCGTGGAATAGACGATGTGATCCCCAAGATAAGTGATTTTGCGAGAAAGATAAATTACTATGTACTTGGAGGAGTCTCTCCAGCGTTTGAAATTCCGTCCGCCACAGAAAAAATGCCCCAAGGCATAGAAAAAGCCGATTCCGCTACCGTTCAGAAACCGGAAGCAGCTGAGGTATTGAAGACTGACGAGGGAACCTTTACCTCTATTATCAATCCCTCTTTCGTTACCCCTTCAAGTCCCTTAATAATGGAAGGGTTCTGGATGAGTAAGAGATATCTCAACAAATTTAAGGGTATGGCAATAGGCGATGTGAATAACGACGGATTGAATGAGGTGGTGGTTATAGACAGTCAGAATGTGATGATATATCAGCGAAAAGGTGACGATCTGAAGCTTTTGAACACTTTTTCCGGCAAATCCTATGATAATTACCTTGCAGTTGATATAGCCGATATTAACGGTAACGATATAGCTGAGATTATAATATCAAATATAAAGAACAATCGGGTCAATTCATTTGTGCTTGAGTATAATGGCAAGAAATTTACGAGAATCGCTTCAGGTCTTAAATGGTTTTTTAGGGTCATTGATTCGCGAGATATTCCGATGCTTCTGGGACAGAAGAAAGGAATGGACAGCCCATATAATTCACCTATTTACAGTATAATCTGGAAGAAGGGTAAGTACGAAAAAGGGAAAAGAATGTCGATACCAAAGGGACTTTCCGTTTTTGGCATCGGAATTGACAGCATAGAGGGGGGCGGAATACAACGAGTGCTCTCGCTCAATGAATACGATCATCTCTGCATATACAGAAAGACGAAAAAGGACCTTTCTTTGATTCATGTCATCGGCGGCGGAAGCGATGAATTGATGTGGAAAAGTAGTGATGTCTTTGGAGGGACTACGAATTATTTTGATTATGGCAGCCTAGGAGGCAGTGGTTTCGAACCAGAAAACGAGAAAGATGAGAGAGCATATGTGAATACAAGAATACTTACCTTTGATATGGATAAGAATGGGAAGAAAGAGGTAATAATTTTAAAAAACATGGGTTCAATCGGAAGGATATTGAAGGGCTTTAAATCTTTCAGTAGCAGTGAAATCTACGATCTTGAGTGGAATGGCCTTGGAATGGCTGAAAAATGGAAGGCAAAGAAAATTCAGGGTTACGTGGCGGATTACCAGATAGAAGATATAGACAACGATGAAGAGAAAGAGATTGTTCTGATTGTAAGACTGAGTCGAACTCAGAGCGTTATTGTAGCCTACGATCTAAAAATTTAATTGGCTTGACACGTCTGGAATTTTGAGGTAGATGGGGTGCACATTTGAGCGGGGCGGTGTAGCTCAGCAGGTTAGAGCATACGGCTCATATCCGTAGTGTCCGGGGTTCAAGTCCCTGCACCGCCACCATTTAAAAATAAAAGCCTGGCAGTATAACTGCCAGGCTTTTTGTGCATTTGAAGCAACCTCAAAACACTTATATAATACTTTAATATAATAACCTAAAGTATTTTTATTAAAGTCTTTTTATCCTCTGCTATCCCCACTGAATAAATATGAACGCAAGGAGGTAGAGAAAGATAACCGCAATCAGTACGGATACGCCTGCCGGCATAATATTAACGAGTTCCGGTTTTGCCCCTCTTTTTGAATCCGCGGAGGACGTGGGGTTCATCCCCAGAAGTCCCGAGATCGGATTTTTACTGAAGGCGGAGAGGATTCTGGGAAGACGCTGAATGAAGAGATAATCGCAAAATCTGGCAATACCACTGGCGATTCCCGTTATTACAAAAACGACCAGCCTTGATCCCTTCCTGTAGAACCAGTCGGTATCAAGAGTAATGGTTTCCGTTCTCTTGAGGAGACCCAGAAATACGAAGAAAGCGAGTCCTGAAAAGAAGAGCAGTTGCAACATCCGTACTACATGGATGCCTGTGTATGCATGATACTCAACCGGGTATGGCAAAATGTTGTACAGTGGTTTTGGGTAGATGCCGATACCGATACATAAAATGGCAAAAAACACCATTGCCCACTGCATGTTGATCTTCGGATCTGATGCACGCAATCCCTTATCTTTTGCGAAAAAGACAAAATAGGGAAACTTGATGCCTGCATGAAGAAAGACACCGGCTGATGCTGCTTCGAGAAGAATGTAAATGATACCGAGGTGCTGATTCACCGCTGACTGGAGGATCATCGTTTTGGTGGTAAATCCGCTTGTCAGAGGGAAGGCGGAGATGGAAGCCGCAGCAACACAGCAACAGATGAGGGTCAGGGGCATTGTTTTATAAAGACCACCAAGCTCCGTACATTTTGTTTTACCGGTCATGTAAAGGACAGATCCGGCAGACATCCAGAGGAGTCCTTTGTAGATGATATGCGCGAATGCATGTGCGGCGGCTCCATTGAGGGCCATGGCTGTACCAATGCCGATCCCGCATACCATGAAACCTACCTGATTTATAATACTGTATGCGAGAATTCTCCTGCTGTCATTTTCCATAATGGCGAAGATGATTCCGTAAATGGTCATTATGGCACCGAGCCATATCAGGATCTCCCAGCCCGGAAAGACGCGAAGAAGTGTATAAACGGCAGTTTTGGTAGTAAATGCGCTAAGGAAAACACCTCCTGTAGCGGTAGATTCAGGATATGCATCGGAGAGCCACGCTGACAATGGTGGAACCGCTGCATTCAGCAAAAAACCTATTAAAATGAGCCAAGATGCAAGGTCATGAGATTGAATTCGGCCAACTGCCAGAGAACCAGTATTGTGAACGTGGAGCAAGATGCCCGCAAGAAGAACGAGTCCACCAACAATGTGAACAAGGATATAGCGGAATCCGGCATCCAACGATTTCCTTTCTCGTCTTGCCCAGATGAGCATTACGGAAGCCACAGCCATAAACTCCCAGAAGATATAGAGAGAGAAAAAATCCCCTGCAAAGACCACTCCGAGAGCACTTCCCACGTAGATGAGCGCTGAAAAATGTTCCAGCTTTCCTTTAACATGGAGGGCAAAAAGAAAACTTCCGAAAGCGGCGATACAGAAGATGTATCCGAATACCTTGCTTAGTTTGTCGACGTGAAGAAAATTCAACTCATATTCAAGGAAAGGAAGGGTCAGTGATGCATCAGGGGCCAACTTAATCAGGTAAACGAAAGTCGCTGCCGGGATAAGGAGGATAAGAATCTGCTTCATTCTTCCCTTAAAGGCAAGAAGGAGCAGTGCTCCGAGAAAAAATATTAAGGCAGGAGGAAGCAGACTACCTGTCATAATAATCCTCCTTCCTTTTTAACCAGTATTGGCCTATAAATTTTGAAAAAATGATCATTGCTACGCAGATGACAAATCCAAACAATGCGTAAATTCCAGGTATTTTGTCCCACGGGTGATGAGCAACGTGGGGAGGGATAAGAAACTCTGCCAAAATACTTGCTGCAAGTATAACGTAACTGAATATCCTTAATTTTTTAAGGTTGTCGGGTTTATCAAACCAGTCAAACTCTCTTTTCATTTTATACTCCTGATGGGGGTAAGACCGAACCTTACTGGGCAAATCGGTTTAACCCTTATTTCATGTATGCAAGAATGTCAAAGGAAAAACGCACCAATTTATGAGAATAGCGAAACTTCAGTGATGTTCTGGAATAGGGCTGGTTTATATCAGTGCGATGCTGTCGGCAAGGGCGAAACCTCTCCGTGTCGGCACGATAAAACCATCTGCGATTTCAATCAATTCGCTTCCTTCGAGTTTTGCAAGCATATTCCCCTTTTCATACACGAGATCATAATCAAATCGGTCTTTGAACTCCTGCAGGTTTATCCCCTTAGCGGTGCGCAAACCGAGAAAAAACGCCTCCATTCTCAAACTTTTCATATCCAGGTTCTCAGTGTTTTCAAGGGGGCGCGTTCCCTTTTTTATGTCTTCTATGTAACGACCGGTGGAAGAGTGGTTCCACCAGCGAGTGCTCTCAGAAAATGAATGGGCCGAGGGACCCAGTCCGAGATAGGGTGTGTGATTCCAATACTTGCTGTTATGCCTCGAGATAAAGCGGGTCTCTCTCGCGAAGTTCGATATTTCATAGTGGATGTAACCCGCATCCTCGAGCCTTTCTGATGTTTTTATGAAAAAGTCAAACTGCAGGTCTTCGTCGGGGAGTGTGATCTCGCCATTGCCCAGTCGTTTTCCCAAGGGTGTGTTTGCTTCGATCGTCAGTTGATAACAGGAGATATGCTCCGGTTTAAAGGAAATCGCTCTTGCAAGTGTATCCATCCAGTTCTTCATATTCTGGCCGGGGATTCCGTATATCAGGTCGATGCCTGTATTGGTAAAACCCTCATTATAGGTATTCTCGATTGCACGCACTGCATCACGGGATGAATGCCTCCGTCCGAGAAAATCAAGAATATCGTCGTCAAATGACTGGATGCCGATATTAAGGCGGTTCACTCCCTCTTCGCGGAGCGATCTGAGGAAATAGGGATTGAGGTCTCCGGGATTTGCCTCTATAGTTATTTCGCTCTCTTCAGAGAGGGAAAAGTAACCTCCGACCGACCTGAGAATATCAGCTATCTCATCGACCTTCAGGATCGAAGGAGTTCCTCCGCCGAAATAGACCGTATCGAATTTCTGGAAGTGATGCTCATAGAGGGCCATTTCCCCGACAAGTGCCTGCGTATATGAGGAAAGGTCCTTCAGCGATGTCTCGGAATAGAAATTACAATAATGACATTTTGAGAGGCAGAAGGGGATATGAATATAGAGGCCGGGAATCGTTATGCTGTTGTTGACAAATTTGTCCTTATTCATTATCGGATTTCAGCACAGCGATGAATGCGCTTTGGGGTATTGCTACCGAGCCGACCATTTTCATTCGCTTTTTACCCTTTTTCTGCTTTTCAAGAAGTTTTCTTTTTCGCGTGATGTCACCACCGTAGCACTTTGCCGTGACGTCTTTGCGATAGGGCGAAATGGTGGTACGCGATATAATCTCACCCCCTATCGCGCCT
>Ga0208905_1001723_pt1 | contig 10847 bp, 5 predicted proteins | sample AntAceMetag02UKS_FD_184776 | JGI IMG/M metagenome (GOLD analysis project Ga0208905, IMG submission 184776) | Saline lake microbial communities from Ace Lake, Antarctica - Antarctic Ace Lake Metagenome 02UKS (SPAdes) (version 2) | ecosystem: Environmental > Aquatic > Non-marine Saline and Alkaline...
CAATTGAGCGGATAGAAAAAGGAAAATACCTAATTATTCCTCTTGGGGCCGAGAAAGGAAAATACACCTTACATGAATTTGTAATAGGCTCTTTGTTGGTAGAACCATATAGTATTGCTTATTGGAGTGCTCTTAATTATTATGGCTTAACTGAGCAAATTCCGACTACTGTTTTTATCCAAACAATTACCAGAAAATTTAATACTAATCCTGAAGTTTTTGGAGTGCAATATAAAATAACTAAGGTGAAAAAAGAAAAAATATTTGGAATTAGAAAAGAATGGATTGAAGAGACTCAGATAAATATAACCGACAAAGAAAAAACTATTATCGATTGCCTGGATAAACCCCAATATTGTGGAGGAATTATTGAAACAGCCAAAGCTTTAAAAAATAGTAAATTTGATCGAAAAAAACTCGAAAGTTATGCTCAGCGCATCGGAAACTCCGGAGTATTAAGAAGATTAGGTTATCTATGCGAACTATTAAATCTAAAAATAAAACTTCCTAAACTAAATACTCGAAATTATCTTTTACTCGATCCAACTATGCCCGATAAGGGTCCGAAAAGCGCAAAGTGGAGACTAATTGTAAATCTTGATGAAAAGGTATTAGGAGAGCTTGAATGATTCGCTTTTTAAATTTTTTGTATTATATTTCCTATGCCTATATAGTAATATATGGATGTGCTTTCCCTTTTTATTTCGACCAGTCGACACTAACATTAAATTTTAAGATTGTTACTTCTATCTTTGTTGGAGTTTCAGTTGTAATTACAATTATAAAACAAGCATTGGATAAAAAGAAAAAAGAACAATTTCAGGAAGAAGAATATTTTGATAGGCAAGAAATAAAAAGTGGAGTTAATAATTTAAATAATAAACAAAAAATTAAAGAGACAGAAAAAAGAGAAAATCTGAAAACTACTAAAGATTATCTTAGATATGGAATGATGCAGATTGATGACATCAATCATAACTTGAGAATAATTTCTCTAAATTCGTCTGTTTATCTTAATTTTATATTATTATATTTTGAGCAAGTGAAAAAAATCCCTCAATTTTATAACCAAAATGAATGGGTAGAAAGTGAACTTGAAATATATCATTCTTTGGAGAAAAAAATTATAAATCATTATGAATCAAGAGGTTTATCTGCAAGTGGTTTGCCAAAAGAACAATTAGAACTATTAAAAAAGGAAAGAGTAAAACTAATAACAGCTAAGAGAAGAGAGTTTGCAAATAAACAATAAATTATTCTCAAAAAATAAAAGGATAATCTTATAAATGAACCAAAGAAAAATTAATAGTAACAAAAAAACTAAGCCAGTTTATACCTCGGATATAAACGTAGTTGCCAGCATTCCAGATTTTAATTTAATTAATGATGTAATTTCTGCCTTTGCTCACCACAAAGGTGAGGAATATATAAATGAAGAAATATTTAAACAAAATGTTTATGGAATAAGAACTTTGAAATCTCGGAAAAGATTTTTAAGTGCGATAACCAAAACTTTTGTAAAATTTAAAACCGAAGAACACCAAAAAGTGTTTTATGCTCTTTTTTCCCAAAACAATTTTATAAATTTAAAAAAAATAGCCTTGTATTTTCAATTTGCTTTTAATGACCAATTGTTTTATGACCTCACTACTAAAGTATATATGAACCTTTATAAAGCGGGACGACTAACAGTGCCGAAAGATGAATTTACCGCCTATCTTTATGACCTGAGAGATAAACAACCAGATATTCAAAATTGGTCTAACTCCACTATTAATATTATTGCTTCCAAATATTTAACTTTACTTAAAAAATTAGGTTTTCTCAAAGGGCGATTTAGAAAGGAATTTTGTACATTAGATCTTGATGACTCAACTATTGTTTTCCTTGTATATTTATTTAAATCTTTAGGGAATATAAATCCTGATATTATGAAAAATCCTTACTTAGATATTTTGCCTTACAGTAAAGATAATCTGTATAGACGTATAAAAAAAATATCTCTTATCGATTATTTTACAATCTATACCTTAGGTTATGATTTAAAAATAAATTTAAAATACGGTTTTGAGGAGATTGTCAATGTTATTATCCAAAACTATCGATCAAAAGTTTAATGATTTAAGGATAATTTTGAAAAGCAAAAGCAAAGATTCCATAAAAATGGATGCACATGGAGGCAATTCTATTTTATTTGTTTACCCTCCAAGAGAAGAGAAATTATATTTATCCAGGGTAAGAAGAGATTATCCAGATGCTTATTTTATTGACATAGCAAAACTTTTCATAAAGTATATTGATATTATTGGTTATAATAATTTTATAGAAGCTTATGAAGAATACAAAACAGAACCAGAAAAACTTTTTAAATCTGAAAGTAGTTCACAAGATCTTTATGACCTTATTTTAGACGAAGTAAAAAAAGCTGCTAAAATAAATAAAATGGCGATTATAATTCGCACCGGAGCATTCTTTGGTACTGGAATAGAAAACATTAGCATTATGGAAGAATCTACTGTTTTTCAAATGAAATTACCCATAATTATTATGTATCCTGCAGCTATATCTGAAGAGAATAAACTAATATTTTTAAACTGTAGACCTGCTTCCGGATATAGGGCAATAACGATTTAGTATTTTTTATATAATTAAATGATTGAGGAGAAAAATAATGGATAAAATTAAGGATATATTATTATTGAATTTTTCCGAAGATATTAAAGATGTAATTAACCTGGAAGAACAAAACGAAAAAGAAATACAATTTGAAGTTGAGAATTACATTATTACAGATAAAATTGCTGATTATTTTGATAAATTTATTCAAAACTATAAAAGCAATATTAAGGAAACTGGAGTTTGGGTATCAGGTTTTTATGGTTCGGGGAAATCTTATTTTGGGAAAATGCTCGGATATCTTTTAGAAAATAAAATGATTAATGGAACACCTTTTCGTGAAAGATTTATTCAAAGATTAAATGGATTAGATAATCAGGATATATTGGAAAATACTATACGGAGCTTAGATGCTTATCAAAACAAAGTAATTTTCCTTGATATTGCCAAACAGCATACTGGGAACAGTTTTTCCTGGACATTATTTAGAAATTTTTTACACCATTTAGGTTTTTTAGATGATGTTTTTGGCTTTATGGAATACGGACTTTTTATAAAAGGTGAATATCCTAAATTTTTGGAAAATGTTAAAAAAATAACCGGAAATGATTGGAAAGAATTAAGAAAAAATCCAATTGATGTATCCAGAACAATGCGTAAAGTTCTTGTAGAATCTCAATTTCTATCTTTTGATGATTATAAGGAAACCAAGGAATATTACGATGAAAGAATTAAGTCGTTTGATGCTGCTCGCTTAAAAGATGAATTTGTAAATTATTTAAAAAAATATCCCGAAGACCATCTCATTTTTATTATTGATGAAGTGAGTGAAGCTATTAATTCGAAAAAAATAAAGCTATTAGAATTAGAGGGAATCAGCGAATCTTTATCTGCATTACAAAGTAAAGTCTGGACCATTGCTATTGCTCAGGAAGATTTGGAACAAGTGATTAATAATGTTTCGAGCATTAGTCATAGAGAATTTAATAAGGTTTCAGACCGTTTTAGATTGAAGATTCCGTTATCTTCCGATGATGTAGAAATAATTATCAAAAAAAGATTATTAGAGAAAAATGCTGAAGGAACAAAAAAATTAGAAGAATTATATAGAAAATATAATGGTACAATCATAGATTTTACCAATTTACAAAGCAAATTTCCTACTAAAAGTGATAACCTGAATAAATTTGTTACCTATTATCCATTTTACAGTTATCAATTTAATTTATTGCAAAACTTTATTCGAGCAGTATATTCAAAAACAAATGTTACTGAACGTGGTATGATTATTTCCACTTTTACAGTACTGAAAGCCATAAATAATCATAAATTATTTAAATTTGCAACAGCCTTTAATTTGGTAGATGGAGCAAAACAAAATTTAGATAGTGATTTGGTTAAAAAATTTTCTCAGGCAGATAAATTTTTAAAGGCAAGCAATTCCCCCATTAATGGCACGCAGTTATTGAAAGTTATTTATTTTATAAATGAATCTTCGCTAATTAAAGCTACTTCTGAAAATGTAACTAAACTTTATCTTAATGATTTTAATGGATATTACGAGTTAAAACCTAAAATAGATAAAGCATTAAATAATCTTTGTGACATAAACTTACTTTTGAATAAAAATAATATTTATGTAATTACTTCCGATTTAGAAAAAGATAAAATTGAAGAGATGAAAAATCTTGATGTGGAATTTTATGTCAAGAAAAGAGAGTTTATTGAAAGATTAAAGCAACAGTATTTTTTAAAAACCATATCTCATTGTACGTTTGAAAATAATCCTTATATTTTTTCTATTAGTAGTATTCAGGGAGATGAACTTAATTATTCTCCCAATAAATATTTAAAAATAAATATTGCTAGTATCTATGCAGTAGGCAAAGAAGATCAAGAAAAATTTTTGGAGAATATCAAATTTGAAACACAAAAAAATATAGATACTGCAACTTTAGTACCTTCTGTTAATAAATTTAGTGAAATAGATAAATATATTGAAGAAATATACCGGTATGGTGTTATGGAAGACCGTTACCAGAATGACGACGATGAAAAATTACGTCACATTGTTAAAGATTTTTCAACCAACAAAGCAAATAGATTAAGGGAATTAGACTTATTAATTGAAGAAGCCTATAAAAATGGGACGCTTATTTATAATTTTGAGGAATATAATTTAGATGAAAATGATTTTGAGAATACTTTTAAAAAAATTGAAGGGAAAATTATTCGTAATACTTTTCCCGAACGTTTGCCTTTTCAGCTTAGCGAAGAAATTGCTTTAAAAATATTAAAAGCAACAAATCCAAAAAGATTGTTATTGTGTCTTCCGGGTAACCGAGAATTTGTTTTCTTTGATAGTGATGGTAATTTTGTAGGCGAAGGTTTAAAGGTGGTAGAAAAGTTAAATAATACCATATCTTCTGTTTTTATTAGCGGCGAAGAATTAGAAGATAAATTTGAAGGTCCTCCTTATGGTTATACTTACGAAACTATACTCGTTGTTTTAGCGGTATTAATTAGAGCAGGTCGCTTAGCGATTAAATATAATGGTAGAGAAATTTACGATTATAATGATACCGATATACTAAATCTTTTTACTAAATCTCGGGAGTTCAAAAAAGCCTCTTTTAAGGCAATTACCTTAACTCTTAGTGCTTTACAAAAACAAAAATTAGTTGAAAACTTAAAAGAATTGCACGCTACGGAAATTTTAGACAAATCTTTTGATTATAATAGCAATGACATAGAATTGGTTAATATAATTAAGAGCTTAGCAGAATATTTTATTAACAAAATAGAAGATTGCAAGAAATATATCGATGGATTTGATAACTATTTCTCCCGGATAACTGAAAAGTTAATCATTTTACGAGGATATTTATCCCGGATTACCGGGGATAATTATAAAGATCAAGCTGAAAAATTTATTAAAGAATATCCGCAATTTAAAGAAGCTGCCAGAGAAATTCAAACGGTTTTAAAATTTTGCGAAATTGATTTAAACAATGTAAAAATATATAAAAAATTTGTAATTCAAATTGTTCAGGAATTGGAAAAATTAGGAGGTATTTATAAGGATAATTGTATTTTTTCTTTAAATGAACAATTTGAAGAAAAATATAACCAATCTGTTTCTGATAATTTTGTAGATTTGAAAGAAATTTATCAAAAAATAAAGGATGAATATTATCAATTAATAGAAATAGAGCATAAAAAAATGACTCAGAAGTATAAGGAATTAAAAAATCAAGCAGAAGAAATTAAAAAAGAGGTCATTTTAATCCCAGGGAATCTAAATAAAGAAGTTTTAGGTAAAATAGATGAAATTATATATTATACTGATAAGCATATTTGTAATAATTTAATAATATCTTTTGATACGAAATGTGAATCTTGCCATTATTCTTTGAATGAAATAATCTCTGCAAATCAGAATATAGATTCTAAAGTAAATGAATTAGATAAAGCCAAGATTCAAACAAAGTATCCTTCTGATAAACCATCTCCCAAAGAGATAAGAGTAAAGATTGAAAAAGGCAAATTTACTGCTACCCAATACAAAGAAATGTTGCAAAAGAAGATAAAAGTTGCAGATTCTTTAAAGGACGATGATATTGTAATTGTTGAATAGGAGAAAAAATGAAATTAGCAGAATCAGTTGAAAATATCCGTGAAAAAATCACTGATGCTTTTGATAAAAACTTGTCCAAAATGGGCTTATCTGCAAATGAACAATTATCTATAGATAAGCTTGACCCAGAATTGCAGATCGAAAGAAAAAGAATGGCTGATATATTAAATAATTTACAAGAAGAGACTGGAAATTATTCTTCAGCCCGGGATAAATCATTAGAAGAGCTTTCTTTTACTTTATTTAACCGTATTGCAGGTCTAAAAGTAATCGAAGCAAATCAATTACAACCAGAAGTGATAACCTGTCGGGCAAGCAATGCAGGCCGTTCTTTTGGGCATAGAGTTTGGTTGGAACAAAATCAGGATAAAAGAAGTTTACCTTTGGAAGGTTTAAGAGAATATATCCGTTATGCTTTTAATCAATTATCAGATAAAATTCAACTTTATTCTTCTGATTATCTCTATGATTTACTGCCTGAAGTATATGATTTAAAAGAAATTATAAATGAATTTAATAAAATTGAAGAAAAAAATTGGCAATCAGATGATATTATGGGCTGGTTATATGAATCTTATAACCGCAAAAAGCGGGAATCTTTTAAAAATAGCAATGAAAAGATTGAATATTATTGGGTATCTGTAACTTCTCAGATTTATACCCCTCGTTGGGTGGTAGAGTTTATCCTTAATAATTCTTTAGGAAAGCTCTGGATGGAAATGCATCCCGAAAGCAAACTTAAAGAAGATCATGATATTGCAAATATTCCTGATAAACCTATCGTTAAAATTAAACCAGTGAAAGAGATAAAAATCATTGACCCAGCAGTAGGTAGTGGTAATTTCCTGCTTTACGCCTTTGACCTTTTTTGTGAGATGTATGAGGAAGAAAAATATACTAAAGAAGATATTCCTCAGTTAATTATTGAAAATAATCTTTATGGAATTGATTTAGATGACCGGGCGGTGCAGATAGCACGGTTAGGATTGTATATTAAGGCATTAAAAAAGAATAAAAATATTAAAATTTCAAATATAAATATCGTTTCTTCAGATTTTTACTTACCGGAATACAAAGAAGTAAAAAATCTATTTTACGAGTTATTTAAAAATAAAGATACGGTACACCTGCTTGAAGATATTTGGGAAGATTTGCGAATAGCTCATAAATTTGGCTCCCTGATTCGGATTGAAGAAAAAATTGATCAAATTACAGCTAAACTAAAAGGGTCTAGTCAAGGAACCCTTTTTACAAGTAAAGAATTGACCTTTTGGGATGAATGGAAAGAAAAAGTATTTATTAGAATAAAGGAAATTTTACAGAAATACAGTAAAGATACCAATGGAAATATTAAATTCTTTAAAACCAAAACACAGGACAGTATGATTTTTGCGGAAATTATTTCCCATAAATATGACATAGCAGTAGCCAATCCTCCTTATACTGATTCGGGTAGTTATGGAAAAGAACTGAAAAATTTCATAACGAAAAATTATAAAAAACCCTTGTCATTTTATTCTAATCTTTATGCAGTATTTTTAAAAAGATGTTCTGAATTAATTAATGAGAATGGTAAAATTGGCATGATTCATCCACCAACATTTATGTATTTAAAATCTTTTAAAGATACAAGAAGATATATTTTAGATAAATTTCATATTCATATATTTATTGAATGGGGTTATTTAGGTATATTTACCTCCACTGCAAGAGTTGATAGTGCAATATATATACTTGAAAGGAAAAAAAATTGTAATCTATCTATTTTTATAAAATTAAATGATTTATATGAAACAAAAAGAAAAGAATCATTATTTAATGCTTTTTCTTCTTATTTAAAAAAGGAAAAGCATAATTTATTATTTATAATAGATCAATCTAAATTAAAAATTATTGAATCATGTCCTTTTATTTATTGGATATCAGATGGTTTTAGAGGAAAATTTAAAAGTAATATTATTACAAATATTGCCGAGCCAAAATCGGGTCTTGCAACCGCAGATAATAATAAATTTCTAAGATTTTGGTGGGAAATTAATTTGAAAGATATTTCAAAAGATTACGAAAGAGACAAAAATAAATGGGTTTCTTATTCTAAGGGTGGCCCATTTAATAAATGGTATGGAAATTTATGGTTAGTTTTAAATTGGGAAAACGATGGAAAGGAATTAAGAGAATCCAAATTTGCTGTATTAAGAAACGAAGATTATTATTTTAAAGAAGGTATTACTTATGCAGCAAGTGGAAGCAAGGGTCCATCATTTAGGATATTACCGAAAAATTATATTTATGATGTTGGCGGTGCAAGTATATTTTTTAAAAATAACCACCATGATAATATTAATTATGTTTTAGCATTTTTAAATTCTTATCTATCAATGTATCTCCTTGATTGCTTTAATCCAACAGTGAATACACAAATAGGAGATTTGCAAAGGTTACCTTTTGTATTTCCATTAGAAGAATTGAAAAAAAAGATCTCGTATTTGTCCACAGATAATGTTCAGATAAAAAAACATCTTTGCGAGTTTTCTATAATTGAAGTGAATTATAAATATAATCCAATTTGTTGGGCTAAGGAGAAATACAATTTTTCTGATTTAAAGAAATTGATTAAAGCTTATTTAGATTATGAAAATGAACTTCTGGCTCAAGTTTATCTTAATGAAGCCTTAATTGATGAATTGTTTTTTCAGGTTTATCAAGTAACAGAAGAAGATAAACAGATGATTTTAGAAAAAGAAGGCCTATCTGTTGGCAGTTTGCCATTATTTGAAAATCATCAATTTAATAATGATCAAATATTGCCGGGAGTTAAAAAATATATAAGAACAATAAAAATAAAAGATATTGATTCTGAAGAAAAAGAGCAAACAAAAAATGCAATATTAACATTATATAAGCAGAATAATGCTTTGGAGGAAATTTGTAATAAAGTTAAAATAAATCCACTTAGTATTATTCAAAATATAAAAGAAAGCCAATCTTTGCCTGAAAAACGCTCCCAAGAAATTGCCCAGGATTTATTTTTTGACTTAGTAAGGGAAATATTAGAAGATGATAAGGACGGAATCATTCCCCTGGTGAAATATAGCGGAGAAGATACTTTACAAGATTTACTCTATTCTAAAATGATTAATAAAGGCTTTACTCATACTCAGATTGATCATTTTAAAGGAATTTTAGGGTGCGAAATAAATAATTATTTAGAGAAATATTTTTTCCGAGATTTGGCTAATCGTCTTAATCTTTTTATGTATTTACCCAAGACTCCTTTTATCTGGCATCTATCCAGTGGAGAAAACCAAGGATTCGAAGCGTATATTTCAATTTATAAGTGGAGTCGGGACAAACTCTTTCGTTTACGATCAGTATATATAGAAAAAAGGGAATCTTCTTTAAAAAATCGTCTTTCAGATTTATCTAAAGATAAAATAGATATGTCTCTTAAGTTTCAAAATGAAAAAGATTTAATTACAAAACAATTAAGAGAAATAGATATATTCAAAAAGAAAATTGATGAAATTTTACAATCTGGTTATAACCCCAAATTAGATGATGGTGTAGGTAAAAATATTGCTCCTTTACAAGAAAAGGGATTATTAAAATATGATGTTTTAAAGAAAAAAGAATTAGAGAAATATTTAAAAGCTGATTGGTAATAAAATACAAAAAGGATAATAAAGAGGACAATTATGTTAGATAAATGGTTTATGGAAGAAATAAGTAATAAATTGAAACCGGCCAACCGCCTCGTCATTATTGATGAGCAAGGGAAGGCAGATTTTCTTTTAGAAACCCTTAAAAGGATAAAGGTAAAAAAAATATTTACTGTGTCAAATGAAATAGAAGAGTTAAAAACTAAGTATGATATAGAAAAGAATTATCTTGATAAAAAAGTACTCGTTATTACTTATATCCCCTTAGAGAAGTTGAAGTTCCTGCGTGAATATGCAGAAACCGGGGAATGTTTACAAATTAAATATTTACATCGTTATATCCAAAGCAAAGTACGAGAGAAAATGAACTTCGATTTAAATTATTCAGCGGATAAAATAATTGCTTATGGAAAATTAAGTATAGGGAAAGGGAAGGAGTACTGGAAACGTATAAAGACAAAGGATGGCGCTTTTACAGAAGAGGATATTTTAATTTTTTTGGATGAACCAAAAAAATATTTCACTTCTAGCGGTATAGAAATCCAAAAATTTTTTATCGAATTTATGTCTGAATTTACAGAATATTCTTTGGAAGATAAACCACCAGAAACTATTGCCAAGGAAATTGCTTTCGCAATTTTCGAGAATCTACTTTATAAAAAGAAAAGCAATTTTTTGGACCGAATATATGAACAATGGGTGGATTCTAAAAAATATGAATTGGTATTACAAAAATATGTAAAAAAATATAATTTACCATCGGATTTGGATATTTGGACAGTTCCTCCGAATCATCCTTTCAAAAATATCGATGAAAATTGGCTTGAAGAAGTTATTCGACACTTGAAAGATATAAAATGGATAGAGGGAAAATTACCCCTTATCGAAGGAAGAGCAGCACAGACAATTACTATCATGCTTGGTGTTAATTACTG
>Ga0208905_1001724_pt1 | contig 10845 bp, 13 predicted proteins | sample AntAceMetag02UKS_FD_184776 | JGI IMG/M metagenome (GOLD analysis project Ga0208905, IMG submission 184776) | Saline lake microbial communities from Ace Lake, Antarctica - Antarctic Ace Lake Metagenome 02UKS (SPAdes) (version 2) | ecosystem: Environmental > Aquatic > Non-marine Saline and...
CTGCCACCCTCTCAATTGTCTGGCCGAACTGTTGCCCTGCCCGACCTAAGGCCATTGCAGGAAGCGCGGCCCCCGAGTCTCCAATCCGGACATCACGGACTCCACTGGCAAGGTTTACCCGCTGTGCCGTGTTCGGAACATTGGGCCTTGCGTAGGCGAGTTGGGCCAGCCTGAACGGCACACCCTGTGATGGAACGGGTCTAGCCATCAGCTGTAAAACCTCCCGACCATATTCGACAACACCGAGTTCACCGGAGTGCTGGCGTCATCCTTTGTAGTTGCAGCCTTGGCACCGATAGCTCGGCGTGTGATGTCCTCTGTCCCAATCGCTGTGCCCGTGTCTTTCTTGGCCTGCTGGTTCAGTGACTGGATTCGCTCGTCAGCCTCCTTCTGCAGCCGGATCTTAGCCTCCTCCTCCGCCAAGACAGCCGCCTGCTCTGCAGCCTCTGCCTGCTGCTGCTGGCGAAGTCTCTCCATCTCCTGCTGCTGGATTGTGCGTTCGCGCTCAGCCATCTGCTGTTGGAAGGCCAGCATCTGCTGCTGTTGCTGGCCCATGGCCGCAATGATCATACCCGTGTTATCGGGAGGAGGAGGTGTAGATTTGCTTGAGCTTCCCATGATTAGAATATCCGGTTTGTTGACTTCCGGCCTGTGGCTGCTGACTCGTCCTGTGGCTGGCCAGCGAATACCCCCGAAAGCATGTTGTCGATTGTAGGTGTGGCTGCCTGCTGTGCAGCCGAAAGTGTAGTGGATTCGCCAGTACCAGTATCCGCGCCGAGTATCGACTCTGGGTCGAATGCCTCCTCCTGTCCGAACATACTCTTGTAGTAGCCGTCCTCTCCGATGTCCCGTGCCTTGCCGTAGATCGATTCGCTCACGCTGTTCATCTGGTTCTGGATTTCCTGAAGGGCGGCCTGTGCCGAATTGTATTCCTCTTCGAAGGGCGAAAGGTCAATGGATCCGCGTCCGCCGCCCGTGATCTTGGCTGACTCAGCCTGTGCCGCACGTTGTTGTGCATCCTCCAACGCCATCCGTGCTTTGTATTCTGATACGGAAAGATCTGGGAGCTGTGCCCTATACTGGTTGCGCTGTCCAAGGAGCCCTGCCAGGTCAGTCCTTGCCGAGTTCACGCGGTTCAGCTCCTCCATCCGCTGCATGAACTGCTCACGCATTGCGGCCTGTGCTGCGGCCTGTGCTGCCTCCTGCTCTGCCATGAGCCCAGCGATTGCTGCTCGCTTCTTCTCTTCGCGATTACCTATATACTCGCCAATCCTTTTTCCCCAGTCATTTGCCATGGTGATACCTCAATTAATATTTAGTGCTCTTTTGCGCGGCATGAAAGAATGGATTCATACCAGCCGATGCTCCAACTGGTGCCGCCTTTGGCGCTGGCCGATTCTGGTTCATCAAAAATCCACCCGATGCCAGTGCTCCAATCCCTCCGGTTGCCAATCCCGCCCCTGCCGTGATCAGTGCGGAGGTAACGGCGTTCTTCCTCTGCGCGTCCTGGGCAGCTGAAGCGTTGTAAGCGTTTACGTTGGCACCAGCTTCCGAGACCCCAGCGTTTACCGCATTACCCGAGTCGGCGATGTTGTCCGCCATCATCTGTCCGGATAACTCCGTCAGGTAGGCGTTTTGATTGCTGAATGCGTCTGCCCGTCCCTGCCCCTGTTGCATGATCATCGTGGCGAGTGTCGCTGGGTCGAGGTTCACCGCTGGCTCAGGATTCTGCTCGAGGTACTGCATGACCATTGCCAGCCGCTGCATGTAGTCGGCCATGAATCCACGGCCATATATGTTCTCGGCCATAGCGTTCCCCACGTTATCTCCCTCCGAAAGGTAGTTGCCGCTGCCTATTGCTCCGGCGAGCCCCGCCTTGGTCAGCTCGTTCTGAAGCAGGCTGTCCGTGTCCATCAGGTCAAGTATCCTGTTCTCTGCTTCTGCCCGTGCCGCTGCCCTTCGTGGATCCAACTCTCCTTCGACCCTTCGGCCTTGGAGTTCCATGAGCTTGGTCTGATCCTCCAGCACGCTCTCCACCATCGAGATGTCAGGATCGTAGAAGATCGGTCTGGTCATCTCTGCTGCCGTATCCATGTATCCGGTACGAGCGTTGCCAGCTGAAGTCAGTAAGGCAGCTCCCGCAGGTCCGGCAGAATTAGAGTATCGAGGTGTTGCTGTAGATCCCATCAGTTTTTTACGTAGTAAAGATTCTCCGATTCTGGGCGCTTGACAAGCCCTAATTTGGTCAGGAAGCCCTCAGTGAAATTCGACCCGCTTGGTATCACGACTATGGATACGACAGAATCATCCTCGAGCGCCGCCCTCACCTTCACGTATCCGGCCATGATCTCTATCATTTTCACCACTATCGCAGGAGTTGTCCTGTGCGGGTTGAAAGCCGGAAACCATACCCCTCCACGGTAGCACTCGAACCACCCGACGAGGATGCCCCGCCTGTAGATTGTAATGAAGTGGCCGTGACATATTTCCTCACCAGTCATTTCGTGTGCGAACTCCTTTCCGCAGATCCGTATTCGCTGAATGTCATTGTACGTCTTAGGCACTCTCACCGAGTAGTCTGCCATTCTCTCGATCACGATACTGTCTTACCTCCTATGACCAGTGGCTTGGGGTCGAGAGGGTTACCTCTATTCTGGGAGCAGATTAGGCATTCTTCTCGGTCGTTGTCCGACCATTCCATGGGAATCGATGAGTAGAACCTTGGATCCTGCCCCATTGTTGGTCCCGCCACGTAGTCGTACCTGTATTCGCTTTCCTCATACTCAGGTGCCTCTCCCTCCGGTGCTGGTGTTCGGATGGTGATGCCCGATGCCGTTAGCACTCGGTAGGTATCGCGCTCGTCGATGTTCGCGTCTCCCACCCCCTCGTCGTGGTACGGAAGCATGGTGATGACCATGGACTCCACGGCCATTGATCCGCACCACTCGTACCGTACGGAGAAGGCCTTTGACACCTCTGGCACCTCGTCCTGTTCCGCTGGCTGGTAGTCCGGATAATCAGAGCCCTGTGCCTCCGTGTTGCTTCTCAGGCGTCTGGATTGCCTTAGGAACGGTCCTCTGCGCTCCCTGAGTTCGTTTACCTCCTCACTGGCTGTCTTGGTTACTGTGGAGCGCAGGAAGGCGGTTGACGCGGGGTTGTACACTCCTGACGAGCCCTTGTAGCTAATGCTTAGGCCCACATCTCCGTCCAGCGCCACTATTTCGGTGTCGATGTGCTTGATCCGCTTCCTACCTACGCCGTCGCCGTAGAGGGCCGAGTCGAAGCAGCAATAGATGTCCCTGAACTTTCTCACCCTGTCTCCGTCCGGTCCCTGCTCGAGGTAGGAGTCTCTGCGCTCTGGCCTGAACATCTCCCAGAGGTGGAGCGTGCTGCCGTCAAACTCGTTATAGTCGACTGAGGCTGCGTAGATGAATTTCTGGCCTTGGGCGATGCGCGTGCAGAACTCTACTGGACGGATTCCTGTCCATACACTGGCCCATGCCGGATCCGCCTCCCCACCGAATTCGTTGACCACTGCGTAGTCCAGTACTCCGATCTCGCTGTTCAGGGTATCGTCGTAGGGGAATGCCGTGAGGAATACTCCTCCGTAACTGGCGCTGCAACAGCCACTGACGTCGTCGTTCCACCTGGCTCTGCTTCGGGCCAGCTCCACGTCCCGAGTCTTGATCTGGCTGGATACGTAGACTGTGGTCGCGGGGTCGGAATTCACCAAACCCTCCTCAGCCCTCCACCATGTCAGTCCAGCGTGTCCGATAATCGTCCGGCCTGCAACGCATCCAATGTTTGAATACAGCATGGATCGGAAGCCTTCTGTTTCCCAGTCGTCTCTCGTTGCCCTACTTACTGCGAATGCCTCTGTCGTTGATGCGGTCATTGCCAGCAACACTTCTTGCCTGTCCGCCGATGTCGAGATCCCCAGTCCAGTGAGGTCTCGGTCGAAGACAAAGTCACCACGTACGGTTCCGGAGGTTCTCTCCCTGAATAGGTAGGGGTCTGCGAAGTCCGACGCTACAAGCACATTGCCTACCGCTACCCACAGCCGCTGACCTGCGAACTTCATCCATGTCCCGGTGGGCACACCCTGCTCGTCCTCGTCAAATATCGTTACGTCCGTTCCATCCCATGCAGCTGCATTCGATAATCCGTCGTTGAAGATTATGGTCGAGAAGGTCGGGGTTACTACCGCTGTGCCGTCTGGGTTGGTTGATGCCGTCTTCTCGCACACCTCCATGTGGATCATGTCCACGTCCGGACTCATTGTAATATCCAGCCTGTGGTCCGCCCAAGAGCTGGGTTGAACCAATGGAAACTCGAGAGAGTAAATATTTCCGTCTACTGCGAAAACTAGGTAATCGGTGGCCTCATCCCCAAACTGTCTCGCCCTGAATACCGTACACCCCTGGAGCTTTTCTCCGGATGGGAATGTCAGAGTGTGGGCAAAGCCAGATCTCGTTCTCGGGATGCCTCCACGGTTCAGCAAGTTTACACCCCAGTGGTACTGTGTTTCTGGAAGTAGCCACGGACTTCTCACGCTGTTCATTCCAGCGATCCATCCTCCGCCTCCCTTCACCAGCTCGGTGCGGGATGTAGTTGGTTTTGCCATACAACATCTCTACCAGAGAAGGTGCTATGGTCAACTACCTTTTTGTGGTGCTTTGCACCTGCGAATCAGATGACTAGATACAGGATACTGATCTAGTACGGCCTCAGCCGCCGCCAAGTATTACAATCGTGATGGTTCGTAGCTCATTTTCTTTCCCTCCTCAGGTGCCTCAGTATAGCGGCGAAGATCTGGGCTTTACGCCTGTCAGATGTCTTCACAGCCCTCGAGAGTCTGATTGCTTTTATCTGTGTCTTCATATTTGGTTCTCCTTTATTAATTCCTTAAACTCCTCAACACCATTAAATGCCAATCGTTTTAAGCGTAGCTCTCCACGCCACGCCCTGCACCATCTCATTCAGAGTCCATTGACTCCATGAAATTGCCCTGAGTAGCCTCTCCGGTGATCCGACAACCGCTTGGTGGTAGATTGAGGATGGGTCACAGAAAATCGGTTTACGGGCGAGTATAGCGTTTATGAGCGCCGTTGAATTATACGACACGACGGTCGATGCCCGTTCGATGTCGAGATCCAAGCTCTCTCGGGATATCGATGACGATGGAAAAGTGGTGAACTCCTCGGCCAGCGGATGCGGTCGGAAGCACACGTTATTCACGTGTCTGCCTCTGGCCGACGCCTCACGTAGCATCATTTTAAGTTGCCTTGTCAGTGCAGGAACTGCCAGGCCGTGCTGTGCGTCGTTTTCAACCTGCCCGAGTACCAGCACATTCCCATGGTCCTTCTGGGGCGGTGGACCCCAAGAAAGGCCAGCGTAGTGCATTGCCTCATCCAGTCTCACGGTGTCTCCCGTTACGAACGTCCGGATCCTGTTCAGGCAACCGATATTCACCTGATAGTATCCCATCGCTCCGAACTGCTTTGCGCGTCCGATGTAGCCCTGATCTAGGACCAAGGTAGGCACCCCCACCGTTTCAAGCGCGTTAATCCATCTGCTTGTCTGTGGCCGGATCCCCCAGCATACCGCTATACAAACAGCACCCTTGGCGAATGACACGTCCAGAGCCTCGTCCTTCGGCGTGTGGAGCTTCTTGACCTTTGCACCAGTCTGACTGGCTATGGAGTCGGTCATGATGTCGGCGACCTTGTCCCCGTGCTGGGGCCATGTATCTGGGAGCCTATAGATTGTTTTCATTTTGATACCTTTTATACAGCCGAAGGGAGGCACCAGCCTAAAGATGTGCAAGTTTTATTTTAAAAAATATTCGGGTCGTCTCCCATCGGTCCAAGATCCGGATCCACCCTCAAGGCGATTGTCACTGGCCCAGTCACTGCATTGTGAGCCTGTCTGAGCTGGCTCGTGGCCTTGGCCTCCCACACGGCAGCCTCCTCAATGTGCCCCTGTCGCTCCAGGAAGATGGCTTTAGCCATATTGGCCACACAGGTCTCATCTCGAAACGGTAGCCAGTCGTTGGAGCTCTGGACGTTCGGTACAGCCATTTTGCCGATGATACGAATCCATTCAGCTTTATTGACTCCGATCCGGATCCTGCGCCACATGCGCTCCGTGTCGTTGGGCTCATACCTTCCGATGACCGTGAAGCTTGCTGTTCGTCCGTCGTCCCAGCAGTAGAGGTTGATCGACTGATTCGTAACTGGTTTGTCGATACCAGTAACTCTCTTTACGAATTTCTCCAGTATCTCGGACCTCAGCTTGTATGTCGCGGCTCCTCTGGTCGTTGGGATGATCTTCCCTGTGGCTCCTCCGGCTATGGCGTTTGCCTCCGTGTCGTAGAGAGCTACCTCAGAATTTGATACCCTGTTCACGAAGTAAGTCTCCTCATTAACCAGTGGGCTGTCTGCGTCTCCAACGACCTCGAGCACTACCTCATCTCCCGTGATGTATTCACTGAGTGGAACATCGAATCCAGTATCGTGGTCCGGCGACACTTCGATCTCCAATTTCATTTCGTGGTCTCCGGATCCTATCCCTGTAATATTCACCACGGATCCACCTGAGGTTCTGATCCTTGCGAATCGCTGGTCCGAAACGTCACGCTCGATAGTGTATGTGGCTCCCACCGACAAAGGCGATGGCAAGGTGCCGTCCGTAGTGAATTTTATACTGAGGTCATCACCCAAATGATAACTGCTCTCTATCCTGATAAGCTCATCGTCGAAAAGGACGATGGCCGAGGCGAATTCAACCGAAAGAAACGTGTCCTGAGTTCCGAAACCAAGTGGAAGGATCGGCGAGAACGAAACACTCCCTCCAGCGTCTGCAGTGTTTGTTTCGTTTCCGGCCACATCGGTGTATTCGATCTCATCGACTGTCGGCTTTGCGTTGACCTGGAACCTGCCATTGTAGCCAGTTCCTCCGACTCCGGAAATGAAGACCCAATCTCCAATATTAATTGCGCTACCGTCGTCCAATTCCAGTGTCACTACGTTTGAAGTTCTCTCCCTACTTACAGTGGTTTTGGTCGTCAGGTCATTGGCATTGGCCTCCGACTCAAACAACTGAATGTCGTCACCACTTAATGTCCTGATGTAGTAAGATGTTCCAGAGCTAACCTGAGGTGAGGTTGTTGGCATCGCTCCTTCGTTGCTCAGTGATACCTCGTCTCCAGTGGAGAGAAATTCTACGTCCGAATCCCAGCGGCCACCGATGTTGCTTGAAGGTTCGAATGATAATGAAAACGCACGGGATATGACCAGGAAGAGCTGACCGGAACCCAGATCGGTAACAGAAATTGATGCCCCACCAATCTGCTCAGTCTCAAATGTATTATTGGAGAAACTACCGGATCCAACCTTGAAGTTCTGGCTCGGTGTTGGCGATGGTGCCGGGCTAAAGGTTGGATAAGTCCCATCGGTAAAGAAGCTGACAAGGTCGGACACACCCGCCTCGAGTCCATGTTCGATTGCCGTGACAACTGCGCTCCCATCAATGCTACAGGGGATTGTCTTCACTGCAGAAAACGATCCGCTTCCCTGTCCGGTTACAAGTATCTCGTTCGATCCGGATGCTGCGTCAGCCTGAGAAGAATGAAGCGAGAACTCTGTAGACGAAATAACCCCTACATAGTAATCGAGACCCTCCTGAAGGGGGGTTGGTAGCGTACCATCAGAATTGATACGAACGGCGTCACCCGTTCTAAACCTACTGGCTGCAGTTGTTTCAAATATCGCCCTTGGTGTAATCTTTCTCTTGAGGCTAGTTGACAGTGTGGATCCGACTGCCTTGGCATCGACTGGATCCACGTTCTCCGTGGCGTTGCCAGCAGTTTCATGGAGCGTGAAGTTCTGATCGTCGATTGCCCTGACAAAGTAGTCCCTGTCGTTTTCGTATGGGTCCGGAAGAGCTCCTCCACTCACTCTAACTATGTCCCCGTCGACAAATGGGTTTACCGCATTTGTTCTCCAGTTTGTGAGAACTGATATCCCACGAGAGTCTACCAGAACGGCACTTGAAGTTGCGTCTGCCTGTTCGAGCCCTATGCGATTGCGGTCAACGATTGAGTCGGACCTATTCCTGTAGAGATAGATCGAACCGGAATCGACTCGTCGTGCGTAAAATAGTTTGCTCGCAAGTACAGGAGGCATTGATAGTCCGGATACTGAGTCGACCGTAACGGGTTGCCCTGTCACCAATTGGTGATCTAAGCCCTCAAATAGATCGATAGCAGGCAACGACACATTCCTTCTGAATGTTCGCTCCGTTGGTTCCGATGGAAACCCTAAGCCGTATGCAGATGGGAACGACACCTTGATTGGCCATCCAGCCAGCCACTTCCCGTCCTCATTCTGATAATTAAGGGGGCTGCCATATTCGTCAAAGCCCTTAACCACCAGAATAACGCCTTCGTCCGACTTCGAATCGGACAATGCGAACAGGCGTCCGGCCTGAACGATATCCATTTGTGTCGGGAAAAACCCTACATCGTCCACGCTATCGAAGGACTGGTACCCTCCTATCTCTCCTCCATTGATATGAAACTCGGCGAAGTGACCACGGAATATCTTCGGGTGTCCGCCTACCGCTATACCCAGAGGGGTCTCGATTTCATTCGGTAACGTGTAGGTCCGGCAATCGCCAGTGGAACAGATGTCTGCCTGTATCTGTAGCTGCCTGAAGTTACCCGCATCCATGAGGCGCTGAACCGCGTTCCTGATGTATCCGATCAGGACACTGTCGTCCGTTCTACCAGTCAGTTCCCTGACCGCAGGAATCACATCTCTTACGTGCATAAACTATTGGTAGTTTGCTTATGGATACTGATCAAGCACTAAAAAGGGATGTCGTGGTCGTCGTCAGGGTCCGGAGCCTCGACTCTGCTGCTACCCTGAGATACCCGTGGAGGACGTGGAGTCCTTGAGGTATGTGGTTTATTGGATGATTCATCGTCCGACTTCTCCCAGACAATATCTTCGGCCATAACCTTTACTTTGCTGCGATTCTTTCCGGTGGTCTTGTCCTCCCAAGTCTCAACCTTGAGTCTACCCGATAGACTTACTGCGGCACCCCTGGCCGCTCCCTTCTCTAAGAACTCAGCTGTCTTCCCGAATGCCACGCACTCAAAGAACGACACTCCACTGTCGTCTTTATCAGATTTATCCTGCCACTGGTTTACAGCAATCCCGAATGAGGCTATTGCCGTCCCCTTAGTGTTGTACCTGATTTCAGGATTTCTCGTCAGCCTTCCGGCCATTTGTGTTTTTGCGAATCCCATCTCTCTTCCTCTATTTTTGATTTTAGTATTGTTGGTTCAAACTCATACAAGAGTTCTTCTAAATCCTGTGCCGCCTCTGCGAAACTTCCTCCTACTCCCCTGAGGTCCGCGCTCTCTCCTGCGAGTGTAGCCACCCATGACCCGTCAGGGTCTTCAGCGATTACTACTGCCCGTCTAGTTGACACGGGGGGCGTTAGCCAGCTCTTCGGCGAGTCCGGAGAGTTGTCCGCCCATCTGTCCGCCCATCTGGTCCTCGAGTTCCATGCCCTCTTCCGGTATGTCTTCGCCTTTCCCGTCCTTAAGGCCTTCTCGTATCTGTGACGCTACATTCTCGAGAGTATCAGCAATCCGCATACCCTCATCGTAATCAATATCTATTTCTACTCTTGGCATATCAGTCCTTGTTAAAAAAATCGTTCATGGCTTCTTCCGTGTCCTTATCCAAGTTGCTATCCTCGACTGGCTCCATGGAATGGATTTCGATCTCAGCCTCTGGGCCGTCGCCACGCCAGCCATCCTTCCGGAAGGCCACCACCTCGATCTCGCAAATCACCTTCTTGACTCCTGACGTCATGCCTTTGGCGGGAACTGTGACCTGCGGATAACAGGTCTTTGTCTCGTACTCGCTGTCATCTGAGGCGACTTGTGGTTCACCTTCGTAAACACGTTCCTTTCGGCCTAAATCTATCTTGTCCATTTTGATTCCTTTAATCGATTATTTCCCAGTTGTTTGCTCCATCCTCAACGATAAGGACAGACTCTCCCTGTGTATTCAATAGTAAACTACTTAGGCCTCCTATGGTGTCTCCTGCAAATGCATTGATCCTTGCTCCTGCAATCTGACTGCTCTTCAGGTAGAATCTATACCACTTGCTGTTCGCTGACAGTGACGAGATCTGTGGGATCGCCAACTGAAGCTCAAAAGCCGTTGTGTGACTCGGCTTTATGAGCTGGTCATCCTCCAAGACTGTGTAGTTGGCCGTTGGAGACACGGTTGTCCAAGTGGGATCCGATCCACCTGCGGGACCAGTCGGTCCAGCCTTAGCCGCTAAAAACACGGCCCAATAATCGGCATCAAGCAAATCTTGGCCAGTTGAATCCTGTTCGGCCACGTATAAGGTAAATCCGTCCCCAGCGAGAACTATGTCCCCTTTCGAATACTGAGTAAGCACCGAGTAATATCCACGGAATCTCAGACGTATCAGCGGTATAATTCGCAAGAGGTAACAAGCCAAGCCCTCCCCATCTACCCTCGGGTAGTCAGCGATGACCGACTCCCCGCTACAAGGAGTTGACCAAGTGGCCACACCATCAATGATCGTCTTGTCTACCGCGCCGAACAGTTGCTCGATCAGGTTTCCGATCATGCTCGCCAAGCTCTCCTTGTCATAGGAGTTGTCGCATGGGTTTCTAGGATCGTCGCAGCTCATTAGAATTTAATGCAGAACATTTTGTATACGTTTCTTGGGCGTGTCTCGGATCCTCCGGTTGCCCCGGTTGGAGGAGCATAGTAATCATTGTAACTCTGGGCG
>Ga0208905_1001730_pt1 | contig 10829 bp, 11 predicted proteins | sample AntAceMetag02UKS_FD_184776 | JGI IMG/M metagenome (GOLD analysis project Ga0208905, IMG submission 184776) | Saline lake microbial communities from Ace Lake, Antarctica - Antarctic Ace Lake Metagenome 02UKS (SPAdes) (version 2) | ecosystem: Environmental > Aquatic > Non-marine Saline and...
CGTTGAAGACGAGATTGACAGCGATATATACGGATTGCTCAATGGGAAATGGGAGGTTGAATTACTACGATATTGAAGATTAAAGGAATTGGGCTTTTTTCGGGCGGTCTTGACAGCATTCTTGCAGCAAAGGTTATAGAGGGACTTGGAGTGGAGGTTACCTGCGTTGCTTTTGAGACCCCCTTTTTTGATGCCATCAAAGCAAAAGCGATTGCCCATAAGATCGGACTTCCGTTGATAGTGATGAACATTACGGACGAACACCTTTGTATGCTCGAAGCGCCCCGGTATGGCTATGGAAGGAACATGAATCCCTGTATCGACTGTCATATCCTCATGCTCAAGAAGGCAGGTCAAGTGATGGAGGAGGCTGGTGCCGATTTTCTCTTTACCGGTGAAGTTCTGGGTCAGCGACCCATGTCGCAGGGTAAACAATCGCTCCATGTCGTGGCCTCCAGGTCCGGGTATGGGGGATATGTGGTGAGACCGTTGAGCGCGAAGCTTCTTGCCGAGACAATACCGGAAAAAGAAGGTAAGATTGACCGTGAAAAGCTCCTCGATATTCAGGGCAGATCCAGGAAGCGTCAGATAGAAATGGCGAGAAACTACGGGATTTCGGGATATTCCAGTCCCGCGGGTGGATGTCTCCTTACAGACCCGATCTTTGCGAAGAGGCTGAAGGATCTCTTTGAACATAGAAGTGACCGCGATGTGAGGGATATAGAACTTCTGAAGTACGGAAGGCACCTCAGGTTGAGTCAGGATGTCAAGGCAATTGTGGGCAGACGAGAAGGGGAGAACAATACCATCGAGGATCTATCGAGAAATGGTGATCTTATTATCAAGGCGAGGGATTATCCGGGTCCCACCGTGCTTGTGCCCTACGGATGCGACGATGTAACCCTTGAAGTAGCAGCCTCTATATGCGTGCTTTACAGCGATGCTCCGAATGATTCAGAAGCGACGGTCGTATGCAGAGAGGGAAGCTCATCCCGCCTGATACCCGCGAAATCGGCATCGAAAGAGGATGTAAAAGATTTGATGATCTGAAAAAATGGACCTCTCGATCTTCCCCGAATTCCCCGTGAATTGAGAAGCGAGAGCATTCCCCGCAACTTATTGCGGGGAGTTTCAATCCTCTGCTCGGCATCTTTCAGAGATTTCTGTGTTCGTTCCTCAAGAGATCATCGACTGTCTTGACAGGATTGAAGGTAGCGAGGGGCACTTCCACAAAAACGGTATTCCATTTCGCCATAGATCCATTCCAGAGGCCGGGGAGTTCCAGTGCCCTGAGGTTTCTGCCGTCCTGAGATTTTTCTGTAATTATGTAGGTGTCTGGATCGACGTATCTCTCGAGGTCGAATTTCTCGCCCCTGTAATTTTTCACTGCACAGACGATATCGACAGGATTGAAGTGGGTTGAGGATTTCCATATTTTACTCTGTTTTTGAGAGTGCTTATCGATCTCGGACTCTTCTATGATCTGAAGAGAGAGCGTCCCGTCATTTTCCTTCACCCAGAAGGGTCCTCCACCCGGCTCACCCACGTTTTTAACCATCCCGCAGATACGTAAAGGACGGTTCAGTTTTTGAAGGAGGAAATCTTTTCTCTGCCCGAAGGGACGTTCATCAAAGGTTTCGGGAACGGTTATGTTGAGCCTGCTTTTGCTGAAGTTCACGGCATTGCCAAGCAGGTCTTCATCCGATTGCGGGCCCGAAATCAGAGCAATATGGTTAAAAATCTCCCGTTGAAGTTCTATCAGGTAGCCGCCGATCAATTTCTTGTAGAGAATCGTTTCCCCTTTCAGGCTGTCGGGAACCACGTTGTCGATATTCTTGAGAAAGATAAAGTCATTATCGATGGTGTTGAGATTCTTCAGAAGCGACCCATGTCCCCCGGGCCTGAAGACAAGGGCGTTTCCGCCGTCGCGAAAGGGTCTGTTTTCGCTGTCGACGGCTATGGTGTCCATCGAGGGAAGCTGGGTTGAGAGCGTTACCTCGAGTGTGACGCCGTATCGCTCTTCATAGGATTTCCTAACGCGAGAAATGAGATCTTCGACGGGCTTTCTGTGATCGTCAGAGACGGTGAAATGTATTCTGCAGGTGTTTTTATCATCATTGACGGAGAGAATCGCTTCGACGAGCTGTTCCTCTAACGAGGTGCGAATATGATCGGGATAGAGATGAAACTTCAAAAGGGCCTTTGGGAGGTGGGCATAATTGAGTCCTTTGGGACTCAGGATGTAGTCGAGGATCTCGGGATAGTTTTTGTCCTTTAAGAGGCCATCGAGATCTTTCCCGTCGCTCCTGATAATGTTTTTCAGCTCCTCATGGAAGGCGAATTTGCCCAGGTTGTTCTCAAAGGTCGAGGCAATACGGGTGTCACCCGAATCTTTTGTGTCATAGAGCCTGAACCAATCCCTGAACATTCTCGTGGCGGCTCCCGAGGCGGGCACAAACTTTATGATTCTTCCCCTCGACACTTCTTCTTCGTAGATCTGAAGGAGGCTCTCTCTTTCGGGTTCTGATATGATTATAATTCCATCGTTTAGTGTACATGGCCTTTCGAGCCTCACGGGAATAGACCCCCGCTCGAATGCCTCGATCTGTTCCATAACCGCGCTTTCTGTGAGCCCCGCTTTTTTGATTTCCCCTCTATCGGTATCGCTGAAACAATCACTTTTCATTATGGTCCAATCCTTCCCTATCCGGTTACCCTGATAAACCCTTAAAAAGCAATAACGATATCATGTTAAACTATTTCTTAGTTCTTGACAATTTCCTTCTTTCCCTTCTATACTGCCGCCTAGGGAGTAACCCTCAAACGCAGGGCAACGATTGATGAGCGAAAAAGCAAAGGAGAATTGCCATGGCACAGATTGACGCCTTTTTCCAACTTATGCATGATCAGGGAGCATCCGATCTGCACCTCGTCTCGGGACAGCAGCCGGTCATTAGAGTGAGAGGCGAGATGGTACGAGTCAAATATGATGAACTGGAAGACGATAATCTCAAGACGATGCTCTATGAGATAACTCCCGAACATAAGGTGAAGCAGTTTGAAGAAACGGGCGATGTTGATTTTGCCTATGAGGTTCCGGAACTTGCCAGGTACAGGGCCAACTATTTCCAGCAGAAAAACGGTGTAGCCGCCGTTTTCAGGGAGATACCGAGCAAAATACAGACCGCCCGTGACCTGGGATTTCCCCCCGTGATTCCCAAACTCGCATCGCTGCCCAGGGGGCTTGTGCTGGTTACGGGGCCAACGGGAAGCGGGAAGTCCACGACACTGGCGGCCATTATTGACGAGGCAAACCGCATACGAAAGGACCACATCATTACCATAGAAGACCCGATCGAATTTGTTCATGAGAGCAAAAACTGTATCATAAACCACCGTGAGGTTGGTATTCATACAAAATCCTTTTCCTCCGCCCTCCGTGGTGCCCTGAGGGAAGACCCGGACATTATTCTGGTTGGAGAATTGAGGGATCTTGAGACCATTTCGCTTGCAGTCGAGGCATCCGCAACGGGCCATCTTGTTTTTGGAACGGTGCACACGACAAGCGCGGCCAAGACCGTTGATCGTATTATCGAGGTTTTCCCTACGGGAGAACAGATGCAGATTCGGTCAACACTAGCCGATGGAATCAGAGCGGTTATATCCCAGACGCTTTTCAAGAGAGTTGATAGGGGGGGACGTATTGCCGCCCTTGAAATCATGATCGCAACGCCGGCAGTCCGCAATCTTATAAGGGAATCGAAGACATTCCAGATTCCTTCGGCGATTCAGACAGGGAAAAAATACGGCATGCAACTTCTGGATGACCACATTATGGAGCTTTTGAACAGAGGTGTTATAAGTGCCGATGATGCATACAACAAGGCAAATGAAAAAGCGAAATTCAGGCCCTTCCTGAAAACACCTCCCACAGATTTTACGGAGGCCTAGGGAAACGATTCATTCATAAAGACAAGGGGAACTTCCAGGAGAACAGGCCATGAGAAAGCAGGAATTGGATTATTTGTTGAACAAGATGCTTGATTCACACGATGAAGTTTCAGATCTGAACATTACGGCGGGGAAACCGTTTCAGGTCGAAAGTTCGGGGGAATTAGTGGCGGTGGATTTAGATCCCCCCTTCTCGGAGCTTACCCCCTTTCAGTCGGAAACCTTTGCACTTAATCTGATAGACAGGGATCGGCGTCTCACGGAAATCCTCTTAAAACAAGGGGCCTGTGATTTGTCCTATGAGCTGCCGGGTAAGGCGCGCTTCAGGGTGAATGTATTTTCTCAAAGAGGAAATTACTCGACCGTTCTGAGGAAGCTTGAAACGCGGGTTCCCACCTGTCAGGAAATGAATCTTCCCGAATCCTTTCTCGAGATAGCGGAGGAGAAAAACGGAATGGTTCTTTTCACAGGGGCGACGGGAACAGGGAAAACGACGTCTCTTGCCACCATATTGAATGAAATAAACGAGCAACGATCGGTCCACGTTATAACCCTGGAGGATCCTGTGGAGTTTCAGCATTCCCATAAAGTGGCTACCTTTAATCAGCGTGAGTTGGGTGCCGATTTCAGCAGCTTTGCCTCTGGTCTCCGTTCCGCCCTCCGTGAGGCCCCGAAGGTTATTCTCGTGGGCGAGATGAGAGACAGGGAAACCGCGGAGATCGGTATGAGTGCGTCGGAAACGGGGCACCTTGTTTTAACGACACTTCATACGAGCGATGCAGGTCAGACGATAAACAGGATTCTCGGTATGTTTTCAACCGAGGAGGAAAATCAGGTCAGGGTCCGTCTTGCCGATACGGTGCGCTGGATTGTCTGTCAAAGGCTCCTTCCAAAGGTCGGAGGAGGAAGGGTTGCCGCCTTTGAAATTTTAAAAACGAACCTCAGGGTCAAGGATACGATTCTTAATGGAGAATCGGAAGGCAGTACCTTCCAGGATATTATAGAATCGGGAACCGCCTTCGGTATGACGACCTTTGATGGTTATATCATAGAGCTTTACAAGGATGGACTGATAACCGAAGAAACTGCCCTGGCGTACGCATCGGTGAAGGGTGTAGTAGGCCGCGGAATTGACTCGGTCAAGAGTTCGAGGGGAGAGGCCACCTCGGATATCTCACAGCTGGAGATTGATCGGGAGTACGGTAAAAAAAGGAAAAAATGGTAGTGAATGGATAAGGAGAACAGAATGGACGACGAAAAGACTCTTCACGATTCAGTAGCATCGGAGGTGTACGATGCCTCTCAAAGGCCCTTCGATTTTATCGAGGAGGGGAAGGATACTGCACTGATCTGCGAGACCGATTCTGCCCTTAAAGAGAAACTCAGCGCCATTTTGATGGAGGGCAATTATCTCATCACAAGTCCCGAATCTGCCCGTGAGGCACTCAAAAATATGAGGTTTCACGTCTATCAATTAGTCGTGCTCAATGAGAACTTTGATACCGAAGATCCTGATACCAACAGTGTGCTCAAATATCTCGAAACCCTTGCCATGAATGTCAGACGAGATATTTTTGTGGTTCTCCTGAGCGAAAAGCTGAGGACCAACGACAATATGGCCGCCTTTAACAAGAGCGTCAATCTGATTGTCAATACCTCAAATATCAACGATATTGAGGGGATCATAAAGCACGGTCTTGCGGAACACGATCACTTCTACAGCGTCTTCAAGGAATCGATGCAAAAGCTGGGGAGGCTGTAACGATAGGGCTTTTATCCCTGTGACCGGGAGCGCACTCGTAATCCCCGCCTTGTGGGCGGGAAGCGTCACTCTTTCAGATAGGCCTTGGCGAGGCTTGTATTGACATGCACAACACCCCTGTTCATGTCTTTCATGGGATAATCTTCCGTGATCTCGGGCAGATTGTCCGCTTCTTTCTGAGTTTTTACAACAGAACCCGCCGGCACATATCGTTTATCCGGCACGTTGACACCCATCAGAATGACACCCGGTTCAATCACGCATTTTCCCCCCACGTATGATTTAAAGACCAGCGTTTTCATGCCGACAAAGGTATCGTCGAGTACGACGGCAGGCCCGTGAATCTGAACCTGGTGGGCGAGGGAGACCCTTTCCCCCACGTAGACGGCATAGTTTTTGCCCTCGACAACATAGAGATTGCCTTCGACGGGGTTCCCCCCTTCCTCCGTCTCCAGGGCATGAATGATGACGCCATCCTGAATGTTCGAGTCATCGCCGATAAAAAGGGGTTGTCCCTCATCGCCCCTTACGGATGCCATCGGCGAGACGAGTATGTTTCTCCCAAGGATGACATTACCAATGACGGAGGCGAGGGGATGCACATACGTAGATGGATCTATTGTCGGTTCATATATCCGTGAGCTGAAATCGGTCAGCACATTTTCCCCTATCATTGTTTCGTCTCCCTATTTCGCTTGTTTTGTTCCCTTTCAAGTAACTCGGGCCAGTATGTTTCCACTATTTTTTGTGTCTCTTCCGGAGGTCCTTCATTGTTGATAACAATATCGGCGAGGGGGAGCTTTTCATCGATTGACATCTGCGAGTGCAATCGATACTCCGCTTCCTCGCGGGTGAATCCGTTCCTCGTCATAATCCTCTCAATCTGAGCTTTCGGGGGTATATAGACGAGGACGGTAAGGTCCACATGTTTCTGGAGGCCCACCTCGATGAGAAGGGGGATGTCCGATATTATAATCGCGTCTTCCTTCCCCTTTTTTATCTCCTCCATACGGCGCACCCATTCTTCGAATATGGCGGGGTGGACGATGCTGTTTAACATCTCCAGCCTTTCTTTATCCTGAAAAACAATATCTCCCAGCTTTTCGCGGTTTATCGTGCTATCTTCATTGAGGATATCAGGCCCGTACTCTTCGACGATCCGGTTCCAGGCAGGTCCTTCCGGCTTTTCCACCTTATGTGCCAGGATATCGAAGTCGATCAGATAGGCCCCTTTGTCCTTGAAAAATTGTGCCACCGTTGACTTTCCGCTTCCTATTCCGCCTGTAAGACCAATGTTAAGCATTGTTTCCGTTCCTTTTTTGTGTGCCCGAAATCACTGTTGAGCTTGACAGTATACAGAAAAGAGGATTAGTTTAAAGTAAAAATGTGAGAAAACGGATCGGAAAAAAGAAGGATTTCTTTTCAGGGGGAGAGTATGACGATTGAAAAATTATTGGAAAAGGCGGAAAAATTTGAACTGGATACCTACAAGATTCCTTCCGCTTTCATGGCAGGTCACGTGTCGTTTACGGGGACACCGGAAAAACACCCTCACGACCCGAACAAGATACTGCTGATTGTGGACCCCTTTAGTAAAAACATATCCTATTATGAGTTTCTGACGGTCGATATCAAGGGGCTGGAGGAACTGCCGAGTATCGTGACGAGGGAGGGAAAGTCGGTAAAGATGTGTCGCATCTGGGTGCGAAAGGGAAGCGTTGGTGTACGTTCCACCCCCTTTATTGTGGAAGACACGGCGGAATGGAGAGCGCGGTAAAAAAGGTGGAAAATTATTCTGTCAGTTGATAGGTGCGCACTGTTTTTTATCAGGTGCTGCCTGCTTTTCTGTTGTTGAAATAACCAAGCGTGAAGGCCAGCAAGGGGAGAATGACCAGATAGTAAGGACTAGCCAGAAGGAATATAACGGTTTCGCTCCATAGGTTACTCCCTTCAGCTGGTTTCCCTTTAAAACGGTTAAGAAAGGCATCGACCGTATTGCCAGCCAGACTCCCGAAATAAATAATCTGTATAAAACTCACAATGTGCCCCGCCTTTTTCCGGCCATAGTAATGGTCGAGTCGTGCCTTTGCCTTTTTATGAGGCTTTCCGCCTGTCTCGCTGTAATGCTGAGCGAAGGCAAGAGCGATGGCTTCTTCATCGGGGAAGTCACCTATCTCCATGGATAACAGTTTCTGTATCTCCTCCGCATCGACACCGTGTGTCAGGGCCATTTCACTGTGGAGCCATGTACAATACTTGCACGAAAGGACACCGCTGACAGCCACCATAAGTTTCTCTCTCAGCGCATGGCTCACATCTCCGCTTTTAGTGGCGTTTTTAACATAGACCAGACTGTTGATGATGAAGCACAGAAAATCGTAGAAGAAACTGCTGACTTTCGTGTAGACCCGGGTGCGAGAGGAGTCATTCATGTTGGCCTCCTGAATTGAACAGCGAGTGCATGCCCCGCTTTGTATAGCGGGGTATGCGAGCGAATAAAAAAACAAACATTTTTCTTAACAATCGGAGATTCCCCGCATCGTGTTGCGGGGAGCTTCAACTGCTCTTTATGACAATCTCAGCTTTTTGTTCGGAATGAAGCTTTCAACTTTCTTAGATTCCCCGTATGCAGAGATACTATGGCATCAGATGTCTCTTTTCGTCAAGCCTTTCCTGTAATTGAGAAAAGCAATCAGATCAAACGTAGTTTCTCATCAAAAGCCTGTATTTACAAAGCCCCGGTGCTGTGGTAATTTTCATAGATGTGAAAGGGGGATATCATGAAGGATATGGGTTTCACGAAGGAGATGAGTTTCACGAAGGAGATGGGTTTCACGAAGGATGTTACCGTCGGGAGGTACCTCGATCCCTTTGACGGATTCAAGGAGAAAGAATCCTCCTTAGAGATAAGAAAAGATAAGATAACGGGCGTCACATGCCGGATTCTCCCCTACCGTTTCAGAATGTCGGAAAAACCCGACGTGAATTCCTACCTCGAAAAATCTCCTGAAGCCATCTGTCCCTTCTGCCCGGCACTATTTGAGCAGATGACGCCGAAATTCACACCCGATATTATTCCCGAAGGAAGATTTCATAGGGGGAAGGCCGTTCTTTTTCCCAATGCATTTCCCTATGACAGAAACAATGCCGTGGCCATATTTTCGGACGATCATTTTCTCGGCCTCGACGAGTTGACACCGAAGGTCATGCTGGACGGATTTATGATCTGTCAGGATTACTTCAGCAGGATGTATCGTCTGGACCCTTCACTGCGTTTCTGCTCGATTAACTGGAACTATATGCCCCCTGCAGGCGGGGGGCTCATTCATCCCCATCTCCAGACAATAGTGGGTGAGAACCCCACGCGCTTTGTGAAGACCCTGTACGAAAGCGCCCTAAGATACAAGGAACAAGAGGGGAGCAATCTGTGGAGAGATTTAGTTACCTTTGAGAAAACGGAAGAGGAGCGGTTTATCGGGACCACGGTGGATATCGAGTGGATGACGAGTTTCGCTCCGAAGGGTATGGCCGGAGAAGTGATGTTTATAATGAATGAAAAAAGCTCTATCTTCAGTCTCAATAAGGATGATTTTCTGGAGTTGACGGCGGGGCTTTCACGGATATTTCGATACTTTCATGAGAACGATTTCATAAGTTTCAATATGGTGCTCTATGCCACCTTGGCGGAAGACGACAATCTGTGGATACAGGGGAGGATCATACCGCGCTTTCAACTGCCCCCTCTCGGCACGAGCGACCTCAACTGTTTCGAGAAATTCCACGAAGAGATTATCTGTCCCATCATTCCCGAGGATTTGTGCAAAGAGATACAAAAACTGTTTTAGAGGGAAATACAATACCGGGAACAGCGTGAGGTGAGGTGAGCATTCCTTCCTGAAAGCGATAAAACTTCAATTGAATGACCGATAGAACATTATAATCGATAATCGGCAATCGATAGTAAGAGACAAATTAGTCATACATTTAAAAAAGTTATTGATGAGTGTACAATAAAAGTGCTATGGAATTCCTAGGGGTAAGTTTTTTAGTTTTTCCTTTCAGATCACGTTTCACGAAGCAAATGTAGCTTCTATTTAATAATATATTTTCTGCGTCAGATATTTATAGGAGAATGTGAAATTGTCCACTTTGACACATCGAGTAGCGGCCATTCAGGTGAAAATGCTTCATCTTCAATTTAGAATGAAAAAGATTTATGAGGACCAGAAGCTTCTTAATTGTAAACTATCGAGTTTGAAAACTCCGAGAAAAATTGTAAAGGGAATGAATAATGCCGTATATAGCGCAATTGATATGCTCATAACTTTTGAGCATATGTTCCAATTAGTTAACGACATTTTTAACACATCGGAATTGAAGGATCTACTAGATGAAAGCACAATACAACTAATTGGTAATGTGAGAAAAACTGCTCAAAAGTGGAAGCATGTAAGAAACAAACTCGGAGGGCATGTTGATATCGAAATTGCAGAAAAGTTTTGTGAAAAGCACAATTATTTTGGTGTGTTCATAAGTAATGATTTGGAAGCCGATATTGGCATGCTTAATATACTTTTAATAGAAAGCGCTGTAAATAGTGTGCGTGATAAATCTGACATTTTTGGCAGGGAGCTTGATATAAAAAATAAAGGAGCTGGACCAGAAATCAAATTATTCGTAGAAACGCTTAATAATGATTGGAATGAAGTCTTTAGCTATTTTGAACCTTTGATGAAATTTTTATATAAACATGGGAAAAAGGAAAAAATGGAATATACCGATCCGAATGATTGGAAAGGGATCGTAGTTGATTAGGAAAACGCAGAACAATTAAATTAACTCGGATGAGAGCTCCTCTATAACTCCCAATCACACCGGTGATTCGAAGAGTTAGGCACCTACATGGAACATACCTTATCGCGCTACATCATTACCCTGCGATGCCAGAGTTGGCACGTATGGTCGGAAATGACGGTCTTAGAGGCCGAGCCGATTTTCCTAGATTTCACTGATCAAATCCGTGTGCGCTCGCAGCTAGCGGTGCTCACCTATCTGAATCGTTCCGAGCCAGCCAAGTTCACCGAGGAGCGCACGGAGAAAGGGCCGCTTCTGTGGA
>Ga0208905_1001732_pt1 | contig 10818 bp, 10 predicted proteins | sample AntAceMetag02UKS_FD_184776 | JGI IMG/M metagenome (GOLD analysis project Ga0208905, IMG submission 184776) | Saline lake microbial communities from Ace Lake, Antarctica - Antarctic Ace Lake Metagenome 02UKS (SPAdes) (version 2) | ecosystem: Environmental > Aquatic > Non-marine Saline and...
CCAGTTCCGCATCATTTTTCAGACGAACCAGAGATTGTGATAAGCGCGCTTCTCCGGCATGTTTGCACAACATCTCGCCAAGCTTGCCTTTGATGGTATAGGCAACCGATAGTATGGTATCCAGATTGTCCAGCTCGTTCAGCAACCGGGCGGCTGTTTTTGGCCCTACTGTAGGGACACCGGTTATATTGTTGGTAGAGTATCCCGCCAGTGCGAACAGGTCTACCAACTGTTCGGGTCGTACGTGCATTTTTTCCTCCACGTATGTCCGATCCATGTCAACCCTCTGAAAATGGTCACGCACCACTACCAGATCTGAAACAAGTTGCAGGAACATTCTGTCCGTCGAAAGTATGACGACATTTCCGTTTCGTGATGCCACCTTGCCGGTCAATGTGGCTATAATATCGTCTGCTTCCAATGTAGGGAAGCATACAGAGCGGACACCGATTTCTGAAAACGCGTCCTTGAAACTGTCCATCTGTGCATTCAGGTCTTCAGGCATTGGTGAGCGTCCTGCCTTATATTCGGGATACAAGGTATGGCGCCAGCTGGGGCTGTGGCCGTCAAAGACACAAATCGTGTGGGTGGGCTGGCATTCGCGCAGGGCACGCTGGAGGGAGTGGACGCTTGTTTTCAAGGCATCATCCACGCGATCCGGTCCGTCATCTCCCGGTTGCGCGGCATACACACGGCGGATAAGGTTGAGAGCGTCTATCAGCAGAAGTTTAATTCTCATTTTCGTTTGAACTCTTAATTCGCTGGTGATTCCACAATGCTATCGGCGAACGACCGATACCGCCGAGCCTCCCTCTCGTTCCCCGTTGCGGTGTAAATCTGTTCTATCTTTCTGAAGTGATTTTCCCTGCCTGCCGGATCTTCCTCAATCAGTAAGAGATATATCTCCAGTATCTTCGCTGAATAATCTCCGAGTTCCGTGGAGATATCCGCATATTTTTGTTTGATAAAAGGGGCAACTCTCGCGCCGCAGCTGGTGCATTTCCCCATTATCTCGTTGTACAGTTCAAGAGCATTCTCTTTTTTTCCGAGTGCTTCATATGTTGCCGCCAGTGACAGGGTTGTGTGCTCATCCCAGCCATGAGACTGCAGGAGTCCCAGGTAGAAAGTCTCCGCGTCCTGATATCTTCCGGACCGGTATAGAGATTCACCTCTGAGATGCTGGATGGGTGCTGAATCCGCCAGTTCTCCCGGACAGGAGGACAGCCGGTCATCGGCTTCATTGAACTTTTTCATTGTCCACAGAGTCTCGCATAAAAGCTGATATCCGCGTATGGAATCGGGGTGATTTTTGATAAATTGTTCAAGAAGCAGGAAGGCATCTTCGTATCTTTTAAGGTTTAGATATGCAGTGGCCAGCTCAAGGGGAATCAGGGTGTCTGGCGAATTTTCTTTCAGTGCCTGCGATAATTTTGTTGATGCCAGCTCATAGTCTTCCCTGTTCAGAGCCACATATCCTGTACGGAACACTTCTCCATAGTTTTGATAAGCATCCTGTACCTCATCTGGCAGCGCGCCGCACAGGGCTGTGAAATACTCGCCCTCCTCTGTGTTCAATTCCCGGTCTTCTGTCCTATTCTCCGGGGTACGAAACCAGGGAACCTCCATATTATTCCCTGCAATATCGGTTTGAATCTTGTCGAGCAGTTCTTCGAGTCCGACCGCAAGCTTAGAATCTTCTGTCAGTTCCAGCGCAAGGTGAAATAGTTCTGATGCGCCTTCATAATCTCCGGATTCTCTCAGCAGGTCCCCGTTTTGTTTGTGCTGCAAGGCCAGTGTTTCACTGCTTCTGACCATTTTTTCCCGGAGGCGGTTTTCAAGGTCTCTATCGTCCGGACCGCCCTTATTTATCTTGGTGAGAGCTGCTTCATATTCCAGCCTGGCTGCCCCGTATTCCATGGTCTCGAAGAAACCGTCTCCTCTTCGTTCATATTCTTCGGGGCTTTTACCTGAAAATATCTTAAAAAATCCCACTCAGTTACCTCCTTCAGCCGTCTGCTTTTCTCCCCTGATTACGACAAACGAACCTTCGCCGTATCCATCCTTTACCACTTCCGTATTGTCTATCTCATTCAGGTCACGGAAGATTGTTTGAGTAAAGGCAAAATTCCCGAACCCTGCGCCTGTCATAAGAGAAACAATCTCGTCCGTTGAATAAAAAGATGCTGCCCTGTAAAATTTGTTTTCGGCTTTATACTCTTCATATTTTTTTCCAAGAGGGCTGGTGCTATCGACAAAGCCAATCACAAGCGCGCCGCCCGGCCTCAATATCCTGTATGCCTCACACAGGGCGGCCTTTACATCGTTCAGGAAACAGATTGCCGTGACCATTAGTGCGAAATCAAACCGCCCACCGTCAAATGGAATATTTTCGGCAACACCTTTTTGGACTTCTATGCCTCGTTTGACGGCAATCTCAGCCATTTTCAGGGACGGATCAATTCCAAGTCTGATACCAAGTGGAAAGGCGAATCTTCCTGAGCCCACACCTATCTCGATACTTTTCCCCTTTGTCGGTAGCAATTCTTTCACAGCTCGCAATTCAGCCTCATATACGAACCGGTTTTTCTCAAACCATTCTTCGTATTCATCCGTATGTGTTTCAAATGGTGCTTTTTCCATCATCTGTTTTACGTTATCTTGTTTCATCCAATAGTCCAATCTTCGATTTCTTATCTCTGTTCTCTCTATATGTCGATTGTCAGCCCCGCGCCGCCCTCAATATATGTATCGGGATATAATGATTTTATCTTCGCCTTGAACTGGGTGCAATGGGTGGCACAGATTATGTCTATCCCCTTGAGCAGATCAAATTCACTGAAGCCATGGAGGCCCCCTATAAGAGCGCGGACTTTTCCATGTATGGAAGCCGCTTCCAGAATATTCCTTACACCCGGGTGAGAACAACCGGCTATTACAACCTGTCCCCTGTCCGTGGTGACGACAAGTGATTGTTCAATCTCGTCACCGTAGGGTAATTGTTCGAACCCCTGAAGTTCTCCCGTGGAGAAAATCCCTTCGCAGATTTCCATGGGTTCTTTCACCACTATAATCTCCCTGGCCGAATCGGGGGGGATACTGTACGATGAAGGAATGTATAACCTGACGTTGTTGTTCTCTCTGAGAAAATCCGCCAGCCCTCCCGTATGGTCCCAGTGGGCATGTGAGATTACAATTATTTCAATAGATTCCGGATCGATGTTGAGATTTTTCATATTGTCAAGGAGTATGGCACCATTAGCGCCGGCATCAAAAAGGATGTTCTTTCCGTGTGCCTCTACGAGACAGGCAAATCCCCAGTCAGGGGTAAGATCTCTTCTTGATGTTTCATTGTCGTAGATAATTGTTATTTTCATACATCTCCCCCTTCGTAATGTGCGGGATATGGCAAGTGCGTCTGCGAGCTTAGAAGATTCCGATAACACCTAGTTTGCGGGATTTCCAATATTTTTTCTACGTATAATCTTTTTACTTTCGGTGGTCAATGTGAAAAATTAATTTGTGGGCAGGTCTAAAATGTGTGAATGGCGGTTGACTTGAAGGAGACGACTATGCCGGTTCCTTCAGCGAGTTGGAGGTCAAGCAAGGCGCTTTTTGTAATCAGGGACTTGAATGTGATGTTTTCCACCATAATGCCCGCTTCGTAGTATAATCCATGATCGGATATTTCGGTTATATTCCCCGCGAAAGAGTTTCTCATACTTGAGGTTAATTCCTCCCGGCTGAGAACAATGTCTTCCGGTCTGATGGCTATGTATCCATGGCTGTTCGCAGGTTTTGCACCCAACTCGATCTCTATGTTTCCTGTGGATGCTTTTGTCCCATGAAATTGCGCGGCGAAGAGATTTTTCATACCGACAAAATCAGCGACAAAGGTGGAATCCGGGCGTTTGAAGATGCTTTCCATTGTTCCTGTCTGTATGATTTTCCCATCGTTCATTATCCCTGCCCGGTCTGACAGCGAAAGCGCTTCCGCGAAATCGTGTGTAACCATGAGAAAAGTGACGTTGGAATCCCTGTGCAGTTTCTTAAGCCCCGCTCTGATTTCCTCTCTGAAACCGGGGTCCAGTGCCGAAAGGGGTTCGTCAAGGAGCAGGATCTCCGGGTTCACCATCAGGGCCCTTGCCATGGCGACCCGTTGCAGCTCTCCGCCACTCAGATTGAGCGGAAAGCGATTCAGAATATAGGAGAGATTCAGATTTTCCACCAGGCGGTCGAATGTTTCATCGGACCGTTCTTTGTCGATTTTGTGGAAATGCAATCCATAGATTATATTTTCACGGACGGTCAGGTGAGGGAAGAGTGAGTAGTCCTGATAGACTATGCTTACCCCGCGTTTCTCAGGGGCGAGTCCTGTAACGTTTTTCTCGCTGATATAGATGCTGCCGCTCTTTACCGGGATAAGGCCGGCTATTGCTTCGAGTAGGACAGTTTTTCCGGCGCCTGTCGGCCCCATCAGGACAAAAAACTCGTTTGTTTCTATATCCAGATTAATGTTGAACAGATTGAACTCTTTGAGGTGGATGTTCAGGTCTCTTATTCTTATCATGCCTTTTCCCTGTCGTGGAGAGTGAGTATTCTCAAAATCAGAAAAAGTGTCAGGCAGATAAACACCAGCCATACCGCCACAGGCTGAGAGTATTTAAGGCCGTATGCCTCGAATCGCTCATATATCAGTACCGGGGCAATCATGGGGTGGTAGGCGACGATTACCACGGCGCCGAACTCGCTTATCGCCCGGGCTGAGCACATGACAATACCCACAAGCATGCTGCGCCATGCAAGGGGGAAAGTTATCCTGAAAAATGTGCTGAACATGGATGCCCCCAGACTGCGTGATACCTTCTCCAGTCTGGGGGAGATGCTCTCAAATCCGTTCTTGACGGCATTTATGTAAAAAGGCATTCCAACGAAGGTCAACACCACAACTATGCCGGTAACGCTTCCCATGATGCGTATGCCGACCTGATTAAACAATTCTCCTATCCAGTGGTTCTTTCCGGCAACGCTGAGTATCGCTATTCCGACAACAGGATGCGGTATGACTATTGGCAGGTCGATTATGCTTTCTACGAGTTTTTTACCCCTGAAATCGGTACGGGCCAGCACGTAGGCGAGTGGTGTCCCGAAGACAAATGAAATCAGGGCTGCCAGTCCGGCCGTGTAAATACTAAGCCAGATCGACCTGACAACGTCCTTATCTTTGATTGTTTCCTTCAGCATCGCGAAAGATGGCGCCGTCATCAGCTCAATGAGGGGCAGTAGAATAAAAGCCATAATTACGATGCCGCAGGAAACGGTAACCCAGAAAAAAGGTTCCTTTTTTGTCACTTAGTCTTTGACCTCAACCAGCTTTTGCAGTGCCTCCGGTAGAGCCTTTTTCATCTCTGCGGTGGGCACCCTGCAGGGTATAAAGGGTGGTTGCCCCATTTCTTTCAGTATCTTAAGGCCGCCTTCGGGATCGAGCATGTATTCCAGAAAAGCCATGGCCGCTTCTGGATTGGGTGCTTCTTTGATCATGGTTACGCCATATGTACATGATTTTCCCTTGATGATCATGTGGGTTCCCGGCTTTTTGCCGGTAACCTCTACAAAGGCCTGTTTATATACATTATCGTACTTGTAATTTCCAAGATTAATTTCATCCGGAAGGACAATGTATTTCAGGCCATGTTGTACCGCGACGGAGAGATATTCCCAGGCGTAGTCCATATTCCCGGTCTGGAGCAGAGATATCAACTCCACCGATTTGGGGCGGACATTTTCTTTGGGTCGGTTTGCCAGCAGTTTTTTGTAAAGGCCGGGTTTCTTCAGGGCCTTTTCCGCGAGCTGTATGACCATGAGAGAACGATAGCCACAGGGGTCGAGATTCGGATCGGAATGCCCCCATACAACATCTTTCTTCTGGAGGATTTCATACCAGTTGTCCACGTTTACCTTGTCTGCATAGGCGCTCTTGTCTGTGTAGCAAAGGACGAGCTGATTGGTGGCGAAACGGATGTTCCAATCGGCATAACCGGGTATAAGCAGTTTGTCTATCACCTTATAATCTGCCGATGCCATGATGTCGCAGGGTTTGCCTACATCCGTTATCTTTCGCGCACACTTCTGGCTTCCGGCAGGTTCACGCTGAAGATCGACACCGGGATATTTAGCCTCAAATGCCTTTTCCATGGCCGCTAGAGGGACAGAAAGGCTGCCCGCGTGGAACATGGTCAACTTGCCGGAAGGCCCGGCAATCGCGGATGTCGAGAGTAGCATAACAATCGTGCATGACAGTAACATAACAACAGATCTTAAAACGTCTTTTCTTTTCATCATAAATCCCCTTCTTTCGATTCAGATTTGCTTCTGGTAACCGTAAACCGGCAACCGTATCTTACGGGCATACCTACCATATTTGTCATTTCACGTCAATATAAAATATTAATAGTCAGTCTGAGATATTAATGGTTATTGTTTCATTCTTATTGATTTTTCTTGTCCTGCGTGGTATTTTTCGAACCATGGATAAACTGCTTACGACAAAAGAACTGGCCGGGTTTCTGAGATTGAATGAGAAGAAGGTATATCAACTTGTAAAGGAGGGGAATATTCCCCATGTGCGGATTGCCGGCAAGTGGCTTTTTCCTGAGAGACATGTCACGAGATGGATAGATGAAAATGTGCAGAGGGAAAGAGATATCCTGATTGTGGGAAGCAATGATGTCCTTATGGAAAAGCTTGTGCTTCTCTATTCCCAGGAGAACTTTCCGGGGTCAGTGGCTTTCTATTCTTCGATGGGCAGTTCCAAGGGTGTGCACGCCCTCTCTCTGAAAAAAGGGCAGGTATGCTGTACTCATCTTCTGGACATGGAGACAGGGGAGTATAATCTTCCATTTCTCGATAGAGTTCTCTCGGGGCAGAGATATGTAGTGGTTAACCTGTGGCGCAGAAAACAGGGTTTGATTGTAAAGAAGAACAATCCCATGGGACTGCGAGGACTGGAAGATGTTATAGAAAAGGGAGCAAAATTTATCAACAGGAACGAAGGATCCGGCACGCGTGTCCTCTTGGAATATTTTCTGAGAGAGAAGGATTTGAACGAAAAAGATATCGCCGGTTTTAATGAGGAAGTCGACAGCCATATGGATGTGGCCCTCAAGGTCTTTTTCGGTGAGGCGGATGTGGGATTGGGCATAGAATATGTCACATATCCCCTTGGTCTGGATTTCCTGCCGCTCAAGGAGGAAATGTTTGATCTTGTTATTCCCGGAGAACTGTGGTCCACGAGCGTTATAAAAGGATTCGTGGATTACATAGACCCGGTCAGAATAAACAGCCTGTCCAAAAATCTTCCCGGCTACAATCTGAAAGACACGGGAAAGATCAGATTCGGGAATTGATGGGTTTGAACGTACACTTTTAACCTTTCAAAAAAAGTATTTTTAAGTTTTCATGCATTATCTTAAGAATACTGAATATGCTACGTATACCTTTCTGTACTCTTGTTTTAAAAACCTACAACCACAATAGAAGGTTTTAATTAGCAATCAGCAACAAGGGTCAAACGTAGACTTGACCCCATTATGATCTTAATCAAAAAAGGCCTGACACAAACAGGAACTGATTCCATTCAGATGATAATGGTCACCCGGAGATGGGGTTCTCCCCCCTTTTTTATTTCTGACTGTCTTCCCGTGTAAGCCAGGGCCGTTTGTCGGGCCCCACGCGTTTCCTAATTGCCGTAGCAATCCATTCAAAGGGAAGATCGGCACTGGCCGGAAATTTCTCGACATATTCGATATAGGGCTTTCCCGCGAGGTCTTTCTCTGGAAGAACGGCATCCGTCGTCCCGTCAAATTCAACCGTCGTCAGGCCGTTCTTTTCGCAGAGATACCTGTCGAAGGTGGCGGCGGCACTTATCCACTTTCCGTCGATATGGAATTGATTGTAGCCGTGGCGGGGAAAAATATTCGTGCCCGTCATCCTGACGATATGTTCGGGGACACGGTGATTCCTGATTCGTGCGAAGACAAGCCTGCTAGGAACTCCGGCAGCCCGTGCCAGCGCCGTGAGCAGAACGGCCTTCTGTACGCAGTACCCCTTGCCCCATTCGAGCACCCGGGATGCCTTGAAATCTTCTTCAAAGACGGAAATCATGAAAAGATTGTAGCGAACCGAATCGCGCACAAAGTAGAAGAGCTGTTTGATCTTTTCACTATCGGTCCGGCAATCACTTGTCACGTTTCGGGCGCAGTCGATGATGGCCTCGTTCTCCGATTCGATCGTAAATGTCGGTTGCGTAAATACTTCCAGATCCTCTCCATTACCGTAATTCATCGTACCATTTTTTCCTTTCGTCGTTTATTCCTTTATCATCAAGAAGGGTCGTGGCCGGGATCAGTTTTGAAGCCTCAGGAAAGATGCCGGAGTTCAAATCTGTTTTCGACCCATGTCAATCACCTCTACTGTACTTTTCAGTTTCGGCGCGGTATCCCGGATTATCTGACAACTCTCCATTCATTTTTTCCATAGCACCTTTATATTAATTGCCAATAATAGGAAAGAATAATTCGTGTTTTCTAAATAACTCTATTTCCGGCTCCTGAGCATCAATGGCCAAAAAATCATCCCAAGCTACTGTTCTTGCAATTCGTACCATACTAGAAATAAATCAAATGCGCTGGCTTTTGTTAATAATTAAGTAAGGTGTCCCCGGAACTTTCCCGGAACTTTGTGGATATTGACCTGTTCGGATAGCCATGCGAATGCTGCAATGCGCAAACGCCTATCCAGGTCTTTTGCAGAATCGGTGTGCATATTAGTCCATCGCAAGGTGTGACCTTACTGTGTGAATACTTAATATTTAAGATGTGACCCTGAAATCTCCCGGGTTTCGGCGGATTTCCACGCGGGATCTTTGCTTTTTTTGCAAGACTTTTAAAAATCTCACTTTATGAGATGCCCTGGAAGCTTCAGCGGATCGTGACGCCTCGGCCCCGGAGGTAGTCCTTCAACTCGCCAATCCCAATAATCCCATCATGGAAAACCGAAGCGGCAAGCAATACTGTAGCGCCCGCCTGGACGGCCTCATAGAAATGATCCAGTGTTCCTGCGCCGCCGGAGGCCACCACGTCGGCTGAGACCGCTTCCTTCATCGCTCTGATCACCGGCAGATCATACCCGGTCTGCACGCCGTCACCGGCTTTGCTGGTAGGCAAAATAACCAGAACACCGTATCCGTCAACACGCTTTGCCCATTCGATCGCGTCTGCGCCGGTGGCTGTTCGTCCCCCATCGATGTAGACTTCATAGCCTGAGGGCATGGCCTCGTTCCGATCCACGTCGATGGCCACCGTCACCTTCTCGGCGCCCAGAGTTTTGACCATTTCTGCGATCAGTTCTGGCTTCCGAAAGGCGGCGCTGCTGGTTGACACCTTGTTTGCACCCGCGTTTAGCACCAGCTCGGCCGATTTCACATCAGAAATCCCGCCGCCAACAGTAAAAGGCACCGTAGTGACCTCGGCGACGCGTTTGACGACGTCGAGCATGGTGGTCCTTCCTTCCACAGTAGCTGTGATATCCAAAAGCGCCAGTTCGTCTGCGCCGGTTTCACAATAGGCTCGTGCGCATTCGACCGGATCACCGGCGTCTCGAATGTCCACGAAGTGGACGCCCTTGACGACGCGTCCGTTCTGCATGTCCATGCAGGGCATGATTCGAATTGCTTGGTCCATTCTGTACCTCTTCCTTATCTTGTTTTATGGTACCCTTCTTCCCTCATATTCGGAAATAAATCAAGGACCACCATGCTAATTTATGAGCTCCCTCTTTGGGAATTAAGGCGACATAACATATAATTTTCTTGACCGTTGCACGGGAATGTCTTAGGTGTTTTAGATGCCTAGAATATCAAGAATTATTGCCGTAGATTATCCGCATCATATCACCCAGCGTGGCGTTCGCTCTATGGACATCTTTCACAGCGACCACGATCGGAATCAGTATTTGCAGTTTATAAAAGAAGAGGCCCAGAGATTTGAGATGGACATTCTTGCCTGGTGCCTTATGACCAACCATGTTCATTTCATTGCGGTACCCCACACTGAAACCTCGTTTGCCAAGGGATTTGGCGAAGCCCATAAACGATACACCCGTATGAAAAATTTCCGTGATAATGTTCGAGGATATTTATTCCAGGGGCGATTTGATTCCTGTGTACTTGACGAGCGTCATTTGCTGGCTGCCGTGCGTTATGTCGAAAATAATCCGGTTGCTGCGGGTATGGCCAAGCATGCATGGGAGTATACGTGGTCCAGCGCATCATATCACGTCGGTGATATCAAGGAAGATATTCTGGTGAAAAGCAGGGATTTATATGGTCTGGTAAATGATTGGCGAGAATATCTAGATGAAGGAATTGCGGAAAGTGACGACATAGATAATGTCAGGAAATCCACAAGGACAGGGCGTCCCGCGGGTGATTTTGAATTTGTGAATAAGCTTGAAAAGCTGACAGGTCGGTTGTTGCAGAGGCAAAAACCCGGACCTAAGAAAAAACAAAAGACTGAATTAGGTGTTATGTCCCCATAATCTCCAATAGAGAAGTGTCCCTGATTTCCTGATTTCCCCTACTTCATTTCTGTGGGACGATCCGACGGGTGTCTCTTACAGCCCACCGTTGCTTAAACCCAATCCAGATAACGTATATAAACATGAAAATGGTGGAAACCGTAGCCGGCAGGGCACTTTCTTTACTGAAAAGGGAGAGTGCGATCCCTGCCGCAAGTCCGTAATTCTTGATGGTACCAAGCAGCA
>Ga0208905_1001739_pt1 | contig 10786 bp, 7 predicted proteins | sample AntAceMetag02UKS_FD_184776 | JGI IMG/M metagenome (GOLD analysis project Ga0208905, IMG submission 184776) | Saline lake microbial communities from Ace Lake, Antarctica - Antarctic Ace Lake Metagenome 02UKS (SPAdes) (version 2) | ecosystem: Environmental > Aquatic > Non-marine Saline and Alkaline...
TTTTCGGACATCCTTATTAATTCTCGTAAAAACAGAAACTTGTGGTATCATGCCGGAGAATCATCCTAACGGAACTCAGTCGGCGTCATCGGTGGATTACCTGATACTTGGGTGCGGCAGTATCGGGTACAATGTGCTATACGAACTTCTCAAGGAGACCGATGATATCATCATCATTGATCAGGACGAGAAAAAGGTGCAGGACCTCCGTGACCAGAAATATGAGGCGTTCTGCAGGGATATCAGCGTTCCTGGTATGCTGAGGGACATTCCGGTTCCAAAAGTGGCATTTGTTCTCTCTAGTGAGCAGAAGGCAAATCTCTCGGCGGTGCGGACGATAAAAGAGGTAAATCCCGCGGCCTACATTATCGCACGTGCAGTGGATTCAGGGGGGAAAGATATCTATGATGCGGTGGGCGCCGATGTGGTGCTGCACCCGCAGGAAGTCTTTGCCAAAAAAGCCGTGCATCATGCACGCAAACTTCAGTCCTCGCGGCAGGCGCATAAACTCTTTGAGTTGCTCGCCTCATGGCGGGGCACACTGGGCATTGTGACGCATACAAATCCGGATCCTGACACCATCTCCAGTGCAATGGCACTCTGTGCTCTTGGAAAGGCGGCATCCAAAGGAAATCTCAACTGCCGGATTCTCTATGATGGGAAGATTGGTCATCAGGAGAACCGTGCCTTTGTGAATCTGCTGGATATCCGGATGGATCGGATTTCACCGGAAGCACGTGCAGAATGTGATTATGTTGCGATCGTCGATTCTCCGGGTCCGGGAATCAACAATGCACTCTCAAAAGATGACCGGATCAATATTGTCATCGATCATCATCCGAACGATGATGCGAAAAATGGATATGATTTCCTCGACCGTCGGCCGGATATGGGCGCGACGGCGAGCATGATGACCCAGTATATGCAGGAACTGGATGTCCCGGTGGATAAAATCATCGCAACCGCTCTTTTTTATGGCATAATGGCCGACACCCGCGGTTTCAGGCGTAACACCTCTCCTCTTGATCTCAATCTGTCTGCCTTCCTTCTGTCCCTGACGGATAATGAACTTCTGGCAAAGATCACCTCACAATCAGTTTCGCAGGAGACCCTTGAGGTGATGGGTGCAGCAATCCGGAACCGGAAGATTGTCTCCGGTTATCTCTTTTCCAATGTCGGTTATGTGCGCAATCGTGACGCCATTCCACAGGCAGCAGATATGCTCATTCAGCTGGAAGGAGTCAACACCGCAGTGGTTTATGGCATAACCGATCAGCTGATCTCCTTTTCCTCCCGCAACAAGGACCTGCGTCTCAATATCGGCCAGGCGATGGAGGAGGCCTTTGGTGAGATCGGTGAGGCGGGCGGGCATTCCGGTATGGGCGCTGCAAATATTCCCCTGAGCGTCTTTTCGATGGCACGCAACAAGGATGTTCTGCTGGATCTCATCATTGAACCTATTCTCCACCGGTTCATGGAGATTGTCGGCGTGGAGGAAGAGGAATCAAATGAGGTTTGAGGACTGGGATCCTCACTATATCGCTATCTGCGAAACATTTGGCTTTGAACGGGAGGGGGACGAGGAGGCAGCACGCCTGCTTTCGACCCTCTCGCGTACGGATGATTCCGTGCTGCTTGCAAAGCGTATCAAAGGAGAAACAGTTACTGTATGCGGTAATGCTCCCTCACTTCTCCATGAAATGGATACTATTGAGGGGACGATTCTTGCAGCCGATGCTGCAGCAGACGTGCTCTTCAAAGCAGGTATCCTGCCGGATGCGGTCTTTACCGATCTGGACGGTGCGGAAGACTCCTTTTTTGAGATGAACCGCAAGGGTTCTGTGATGGTGGTGCACGGGCATGGGGACAATATGCCGCTTCTCCGGAACTGGGTGCCGCGTTTTGAGGGGCCACTCGTTCTTACCTGCCAGACACGGCCTTTCGGGCATGTGCACAACTGGGGCGGGTTCACCGATGGTGATCGTGCTGCCTTTGCAGCAGATGCCCTCGGGGCGGCAGAGGTGCGGTTTGCCGGATTTGACCTTGACGACCGGTCGGTGCCACCGATGAAGCAGGGAAAACTTCTCTGGGCACGGGATCTGCTCTCTCTCATCGGCTATGACATCTGATCTGCCTGAAGCCTGGATAGTAGACGGCTATGTCGATGAACCGGCATGTCTGGGGGTTTCACCCTACATTTCCCCGAATATCCGGGCGGTGGCAGGTGTCTGCATCGAAGCCGGATACCACGTCCGCTATGTGACCATCGATCAGCTGAGAGCAGATTCGTCCCTCTTCGCACCGCTTGACCGGGCAGCCCTTGTGGTGATGGTTGCAGGGGTCACCGTCCCTGGTACCTATTTTGCCGGCACGCCTGCCACCTTGACTGAGATTCGGCAGGTGGCAGCCACGCTATATGGCCCGGTGACCGTCCTCGGGGGACCTGTCACCTTCGGCTATAGTCCGGGTGGAGGTGCTGCCGCCGTCCGGCAGGCCATCTCCGGGTTTGACCATCTGCTGGAAGGGGATGTCCCGGCAGCACTCGCGCATCTTCTCGCAGGGGGCAGCCCGGAAGGCACCCTTTCCTACCCTGACTTCTCCCGCTGGCTTGTTGCAGGGAGTGGCATCATCACCGACCACCCACGGTTTCCCTGGCTCATCTGTGAGATTGAGACCGCCCGCGGGTGTGCGCGTGCGGTGACCGGCGGCTGTTCGTTCTGCACAGAACCGTTTTACGGCCTGCCACAGTATCGCCCTGCAGAAGACATCCATGCAGAGATTGCCGCGCTCGCCGGTCATGGGGCGGTGCACTTCCGTCTCGGGCGTCAGCCGGATATTCTGGTCTACGGGACGAAGGGAAACGGAGAATATCCTGCCCCTGACGCAGGGGCACTCGAGGTGCTCTTCGCCGGTATCCGGGAGGCGGCACCCGACCTCAAAACCCTGCACATCGACAATGTCAACCCCGGCACCATTGCCCGCAATCCGGACGCCGCACGTGAGGCGCTTGGCGTCATTGTTCGCTACCATACCGCAGGGGACGTCGCCGCCTTTGGCATGGAGACCGCAGACCCTGCGGTGGTCGCTGCAAATAACCTCAAGGCCGACCCCGGCATGATGATGGAAGCGGTACGCATCGTAAACGAGGTAGGGGGGAGACGGGACCGGGGTGTTCCCCATCTTCTGCCGGGCCTGAACTTTGTCTGTGGCCTTGCCGGTGAGACGGAAGAGACGTATGATAAAAATGAGGCATTCCTTGGGGATCTTCTTGCATCCGGTCTTTTGGTGCGCCGGGTCAATATCCGCCAGCTGATGCCTTTTGAGGGCACGAAGGCATGGGATGATAATACGCTGGGTGAGTATGATGCCCGGTTCCGTACCTTCCGTGAGCATGTGCGGCAGACGTTTGATACCCCTATGCTGCAGCGGGTCTTTCCGGCAGGCACACTGCTGCGCGACATCTATGTGGAGGAGTGCGGCAGGGTCTCTTTTGGACGGCAGATGGGGTCGTACCCCATCCTTACTGGCATGCCCGCAGAGATTCGTGAAGGAACGGTGCTTGATGCTGTCGTCTGTGATCACGGGCGGCGATCGGTGACTGCCATTCCCGTCCCGGTCAATGTCAATGCTCTGCCTGCCGCAGCTCTCCGGTTTATTCCGGGCATCGGAAAGAAACGGGCCATCTCCATCATCGCAAAACGGCCGTTTGCGACCCTCGCTGCATTCCGGGAGATTGCAGGCGAGACACCGCTGGATCCGTTCCTCACGGTCTGAATGGTGCGCCCCGGCTATGGTCTGGGCACACTGTGGACGGTTTTGGTGCCGTTCACTTCCCGTATCTCCATCAGTTTGAGAATATCTGTTCTGGTGACAATCCCTGTCACTACCCCATTCTCGACGACCGGTATGCGGCCGATTTTGTTGGGTGCAAGGATTTTAAGGGCATCGTAGAGGCCATTGTCAGGAGTGAGGATGACAACCTCCTGTGTCATGATATCGCGAACCTGAAGGGCATCCCTGTCGATACCAGAGGCAGTCTGTATGTCATGCAGGGTAACCATGCCTGCGAGGTTGCCGCGCTCCACCACCGGAAACCCGAGGTGGCGGGTGGAGTACATCAGGTCCATTGCGTCTGTGACCGGCATCTCCGGGGACACCGTGGTCACCGGTGAGCTCATCGCATCGCGGACGGTTACGCCGGCAAGCAGCTGTGTATAGCGGATCATGGTCACCTCCTGTCCCGCGCCGAGATAGATGAAGACGGCAATCAGGATGAGGATGACATTGAAGGTGATGAGGCCGACAATGCCGAATATGATGGCAACCACTCTCCCGATCTCGGCCGCGATGCGTGTCGCCTTTTCTATCGGGAGCCATATCGCGAGCAGCGCACGGAGCACCCGGCCCCCGTCCATCGGGAATGCAGGCAGGAGATTGAAGGCGAAGAGGATGATATTGAGCAGGCCCAGATACCCGAAGATGTAGAAGAAGAGGCCTGCAACTGCGGGGTCCGGGATGGAAATGAGGCTTGCGTAGGCGATTCCTTCTGAGACAAGTCCGATAAAAAGACTCATCAGCGGGCCTGCGATGGCCATAGGGAGCTCGTCCCGCGGCCGGGGTGAAACCTCGGTTTCAATTTCTGAAACGCCTCCCAGGATAAAGAGGGTGATTGAACCGACCTTCATGCCCTTGTGGAGGGCGACCACTGAATGGGCCATTTCATGCAGAAATACGCCCACGAAGAGGAGAAAAGAGACGAGCGCTCCCAGAATGTATGGCATGAAACCTTCTGTGATGAGGGATGTGTCAATCGGTTCGGTGAGTCCGAATACCTGTTCAACGAGAGTTACAGTCAGTTCAATCTGGGTTCCGATGATGAGGGCAAAGATCGGAATGATCAAAAAAAAGGTATAGTGAATCTTTATCGGAATGCCTGCTAATTTTCCGATCTCAAAGGAACCGTCCATATGAATGGATTATATTTTTAATATTTAATGATTATACCTTCCAATGATTACGATGAAGAGCGCAATAACTGAGTTATTCGGGATGAAGGTATATACCGAAAACGCCGTCTATGTGGGTGATGTGGACGACGTTATCATCAACGTCGATACAAAAAAGATGGAATCACTTGCGTTGGGGAACGTGAACAAGGAAGTGCTTGAATTCACCAATTTCAAGGGGGTAAAGATCCCGTACCGCATTATCCGTGCAGTTGGAGACATTGTTATTATCCGTCATCTTGCAGGTATGTCCCGGTCCGAGATCATAGAGGACTGATGTCTCCGGGTGGGCGGATTTTGTCCCGAAAACAGTGGAGATGACAGGTATGCAGGAACGGGAAATATTCCGAAACCTCTCCATTTTTCCGCCCTTTATTGTCCGGCTTGATGGGCGGGCGTTTCACCGGTTAACCCATAATGAAGGGTTTGAAAAGCCATATGACCGTAGGTTTTCTGATGCCATGACGGCGGTATCTGAGCAGTTGCTCTCATCATCCGGCCTGGAACCATCATTTGCCTACACCTTCTCAGACGAAATATCTCTCTTCTTTCCCCGTGTGCCATTCAATGGACGGGTGGAGAAGATCGATTCGGTCTGTGCCTCATATGCGGCAAGTGCTTTTACCCTTGCCCTTCACCTGACCGAACCGGTGGCGTTTGACTCACGGGTCATTGTTGCAGACGTTCCCGCAACCATCGCCTACATGGCCATGCGCCAGCGGGAGGCCTGGCGCAATCACATCAACGGCTACTGTCAGCAGGCACTCATTGGAGAGGGGATGACGGCAGTACAGGCGGCGCGTACCCTTCGGGGGATAAAGGGCCCCGGAATGCATGAGATGATGTTTGAGCGCGGCATAAATCTGGCAAAAACACCCGCCTGGGAACGGCGCGGCATTGCCTGCTACCGCACAGAAATTATAAAAGAGGGGTATAATCCGGTGACAGATGAAAAGGTCACCACGACGCGCCGGATAGTCGTGCCGGATGATGACCTCCCGCTCTTCGGTGAGCCGGACGGGGAGGCCTGGCTGCGTTCACATCTCGGCTCAGATGAAGGCGCCGTTTCATAATGACCGAAAATTACGTTTGATTTTTAACCCCGGTTTGTCTGTTGTGTCGGTATTTGTGTTATTCAATCAAACCATTCTGTCACATGAACTGCCTCTCCCCTTGGGGAGAGGAGGAGCCCGGCATATGCCGGGCGGGGGAGAGGGGGATTTTGACCTGCCACTTTTATGAATCCCCTTTGCTCTGATGTAGTATATAATCGACAAACGATGGTGAAAATCCGGTCTCAAAAAACGGGAGGGGGGTAAAAATTGTTTAGCCGGAAATCCTGCATTGAATACCGGTTCGGGATTTCCATGGCCTTTTGGGTTATGCCTCTTTCTTCTGAATGTGGATAGTAATTGTCACTCCCTCCACATCCCATTCTGTTGTCAGACCACCTTCTCCTGTCTCCCCTGCTGCAGAGGTGATGGAAAGTGAGGTGGCCCGGACTTCTCCGGCAATATCGTCTTCATGGATGCCTGCGAGAAGGTCCCGCACACGGTTGTCTGTGATGACTACATCTGCTGTGATGAAGTCTTCTACATTCAGGTCAAGCTGGCGCCGCATCTCCTGAATTCTTCGCACCACTTCACGGGAAAACCCTATGCCTTCCAGCGCGGGGGTGAGGGTAATATCCACACAGACGGTAGCACCCTCCATCTCTGATGCAAAGATATTCTCCGGCATTTTTTCTGAGAAGGCAATGTGCTTTTCAGTGATCGTAAATCCATCCACCGAAACCTCGCCGTCAGCTTCGATGGCTGCCTTCAGGGCTGCAGCGTCTGCCGCTTCGATTGCTGCCTTTACCTTCGGGCCGTCTTTACCGAATTCAGGGCCAATGCCTCGCATCACCGGTTCTGCGGAGCATCCCATCCGGTCCCATGTACCGCGGACGACGGTGACAGCCTGGCTGTTGGCCCGCTGGCGGGCGAGGTCATCCATCTGCGTGATGGCGTTCTCCACAGCATCGCTGTCTGTTATGACAAAGGCTTCACTGATTGGCCAGCGGAGTTTGCGGCCACCTTCCTGCCGGGCGGTTGCTACTGCCTCGTCAAAGGAACGGATGACATCCATCTCTGCTTCAAGGACGGTATCGATGAGTGTTTCATCGCCTGCAAACCATGGCAGCATGTGGATACTCTCCGGGTCTTTCTCTGTGCGGAGGTTTGCATAGATATTCTCGGTGATATGCGGTGCAAACGGTGCCAGATCCGAGCAGATGCGCCGCATGACGTAGTACATCGTCTCGTATGCCTCACGCTTCTCGCGTGCGTCTTCTTCAAGCCACATCCGCGGCCGGACAAGCTGCACATACCAGCGGGAGACGTCCTCTAAGATACAGGTGAGGCAGGCGCGGGTGGCCTTGTGGAGCATTCCTTCATCGATGTCCTCCCCGACCTGTGCGGCAAGGCTGTTGACACGTGATATGATCCAGCGGTCTTCTTCCGGCATCTCCGGGAGATGTGCCCTGACATACTCTCCGTCCCATGTGCCGTCTGCAGCCGTCTCCGGTGCGAACGCGTCAAGAATCATGTATGGCAGTGGGAAGCGGTAGACATTCCAGAGGATGTTAATCGTCCGGTTGGTGGTCTTGATGCCTTCCCAGTTGAACTTCAGGTCGTCCCACGGGGCACTTGCGGAGAGCAGATAAAGGCGGAGTACGTCCACCCCTACCTTTGCCACCACTTCCTCGGGTGCGACCACGTTGCCGGTGGACTTGCTCATCTTGCGCCCTTCTGCATCCAGCGCAAAGCCGTGCATGAGGACCTTGTTGTAGGGTGCCTGGTCAAAGGCAATCACCGAGGCGCCCAGCTGGGAGTAGAACCACCCGCGTGTCTGGTCCTGTCCTTCGGTGATGAACGCCGCCGGCCAGAGCCGCTCGAACTCTGCGGTTTCACGGGGGAATCCGAGGGTGGCCCATGAAGCCATCGCCGAATCAAACCAGACATCAAAGATGTCCTTGACCCGGTGCATTGTCCCGCCGCAGGTACAGGGGATGGTCACATCGTCCACATACGGGCGGTGTGGGTCAGTGAGGTGTGTTCCTGCGGCCTCATTGAGTTCTGCAACCGTGCCGAAGACCTTCCGGGCATCACAGGCATCGCACTCCCAGACGGGAATTGGGATGCCCCAGTAGCGCTGGCGTGATATACACCAGTCGCGGGCGCCCGCCACAAAGTCGTGGAATCGTGCTGAACCGGCCCATTCCGGCTGCCATTCCACCCGGGCAATCTCAGCGAGCATCTTGTCTTTTATTTTTGGGATGGCAAGGAACCACTGCTCTGTTGAGATCATGATGATGGGGGTCTTGCAGCGCCAGCAGTGTCCGTAGCGGTGGGTAATCTTCTTCTTTGCAAGGAGATTGTCTCCGAGGGCATCCATCACGTCCGGGTCGGCATCCTTCACAAATGTGCCTGCAAATATACCGGCATCAGCGGTGAAGATACCTGCGTTGTTCACCGGGCAAAGGCTCTCAAGCCCTTCTTTCTGACCCACGAGTGAGTCATCCCATCCGTGTCCCGGTGCCATGTGCACGAGACCGGTGTTCTCCATTGTGACAAAGTCGGCATAGACGACCCGGTGTTCGACATCCTTCTGGATGGGTACCTGTTCCTCCAGGGGGGAGCGGTAGTGCATGCCGATGAGTGCATCGCCCGTGACGGTCTCAAGGATGGTGAAGTCCTGATACCTGCCTTTCCGGAGCACTTCCTCCACAAGGGGTTCACCGATCCAGAGAATCTCTTCCCTGCCGTCTTTCACTGCCCGGACGCGGGCATAGGTGAAGTCATCGCGGACGGCCACTGCCACATTGGCAGGAAGCGTCCATGGGGTAGTGGTCCAGATGACGAAAAATTCGTTCTCACGGTTCTGTACCGGGAACTTCACAAAGATGGACGGGTCTGTCTCGTCCCAGTATTCCACTTCAGAGTCAGCAATGGCCGTTTCACAGCGGGGGCAGTGGTTGACCACCCGGTATCCACGTTCAAGAAGACCCTTCTCTTCTGCACGTTTCAGGGTCCACCATGCCGCCTCGACATAGTCGGGGGTGATGGTCTGATAGGGGTTTGTGAAGTCCATCCAGACACCGAGATCACGGAACTGGTCAGACATGATCTCCTTGTGGGTGATGGCAAAGTCCTTACATTTCTCAATGAAGCGGTCGATACCGTAGGTCTCGATGTCCTTTTTGGAAGAGAAGCCGAGTTCATGTTCCACTCTCACCTCGATAGGGAGGCCGTGCATGTCATATCCTGCCCGGTCGATGACGTCGTAGCCCTGCATCCGGCGGAACCTGAGGATTGAATCCTTGAGTATTTTGTTCCATGCCGTGCCGAGATGGATGTGGCCGGTTGTGTAAGGGGGCCCGTCCACAAAGAACCAGGGGGGGCTGCCCGCATGCTGTGCCTTGACCTGTGCGTAAATACTGTCTGTATCCCAGAAGGAGCGGACTGCGGTCTCCACCTCCTCTGCGTTAAAACTGCTGGTGACCTCTCTCATACAATAATTCCTCTGACTAATATGCTCAGAGATTTTGTATCTGCAGAAAGATAGGTATTTGTGTGGGAGTACATGTGTACGGGAACGCATACAGGTGATGATGAGAGAATGAATGAGATCGTGTATCCCCTCCAGATTGCAGTCATCGGTGCTGCATCCTGTGATGATGAGGAAGAGCGCGTGGCAGAAGACACGGGGAGACTGATTGCCACAGCCGGCGCCACCCTGATCTGCGGCGGCCGTGGCGGTGTGATGGAGGCTGCGTGCCGGGGTGCTGCGGGCGCCGGTGGCGTTACCGTGGGCATTCTCCCCGGAAATGTGGATGAGGCGAATCCGTTTTGCACCGTCATCATTCCCACCGGCCTTGGAATTGCCCGGAACGCCGTGGTAGTCTCTGCAGCCGGGGCAATCATCGCAGTGGGTGGTGCATATGGCACCCTCTCGGAGATTGCCATGGCCCTGAAACAGAAACGGCCGGTCTATGGCATCCGCACCTGGGAGATTCCGGGTGTTGTGCCCTGCGGAAACGCAGAAGAGGCAGTATTTCGGGCTGTTTGTGCAGCAGAGGCCGGGGCAGGCAGTGCGGCAGAGTACGCAGCAGACAATGAGGGATGCCGATGAACATAGCCCTCATCCATTCGGCACTGGATCCGGCGGGTATCAATATCGCAGCCCATCTCGCCCCCCGGGTCGGTGCAGAAGGGCGTAACGGTGAGGAGTGCACCTGGGCGGGGCACACCCTCCGGTTTATGACCGCACCGGGCCGGCTCATCCATGAGGAAAATCTGGACGAACGGGCGGCAGCGGATCTGATTATCTTTCTCTCCCGCCACACCTCGCAAAATCCGGTACCTGTCCTGACCGTCCATGTCACCGGCAATTATGCCGATGCAGCGCTTGGCGGGGAACCCCGCACTCTCTCCCGTGCCGCACCTGCATGGATGCATGCGGCATTATGTGCACTTGCTCCCCGTGCTCCGGAGGGATTTCGTGTCTCCTATGAGGTGACGCACCACGGCCCGACCGGACTTTCCACTCCCTCATTTTTTATCGAGATCGGCAGCACAGAGGCTGAATGGACGAATTCCACCTGCGGGGAAGCGGTTGCAGATGCTCTTGTCAGTGTCCTCACCGAGGGGCCCGGGGCTGTCATTTCTCTCATCGGATTTGGGGGCAATCACTATGCAGCACGTGAAACTGATATCGCGCTTGCAGGCCGTGCGGCGTGG
>Ga0208905_1001740_pt1 | contig 10785 bp, 6 predicted proteins | sample AntAceMetag02UKS_FD_184776 | JGI IMG/M metagenome (GOLD analysis project Ga0208905, IMG submission 184776) | Saline lake microbial communities from Ace Lake, Antarctica - Antarctic Ace Lake Metagenome 02UKS (SPAdes) (version 2) | ecosystem: Environmental > Aquatic > Non-marine Saline and Alkaline...
CTTTGTTGCCGATTACCACAGGAAGTTCTTGACTTAATTCCCTCTGAAGTTGTATACAATTAACCATAAGGCATGCTCCTTTTAATTGGCTTTTTTAGTCGAAATCCAATTATAGCATGCCTTATTTAAATTTACAGCGAAAATCACTCCTTTTGATAGATCGAAATTTATTGTAACTTGCTTAATCCCAATGGCCGGGCTCTAATGGGACAGGCTCTAGATATTCTATGGCCGCCGATCTCCCTCCCCTCCCCCGACTGGAACACCAATTCTATGGTAATTATGCTCCGCTACAGGAAATTTCGGGCGCTGCTGGCGGCCGACCTGAACCAACGGGGAGAAAGGGAGTTGCTGAATAACAAAGGGGTCTCGCTTGGGGCCGAGATCCTGAAAGTCGGCCACCACGGCGCGGGAGACGCCACCGGTCCGGAATTCTTAAAAGCCGTCTCCCCAAAATTCGCGGTCATCTCGGTCGGCAAGAACCCCTGGGGCTACCCCTCCCCGGTTGTCGTAAGGCGGCTGCAGGAAGCAGGCACAAAAGTCTTCCGAACCGACCTGGATGGAAGCATCAGCTTCCAATACCACCCAGACGAGAGGGTAAAAATAATGAATTAGTGTACACTTTCTGCTCGTACGAGCAGAAAGTGTACACTAATGTTATCCATGAAAATAGAGTAATCAGTAAGCAGTAATCGGTAATCAGACAATCTTTAAGTTACCTTTGGCCCTAGCGCCCGTTACTTGGGAATCAACCTTCGCTAAAGCTATGGCGGACAGGTTGGCAGTTGGAAGTTGGTCATTCCCCCGAAATAATCGGGATGCAAGCAGATATTCAGTCTTTCACGTCCTACTACCCACTCCCCATCCCCTATCTCGTCACGGGGATATCTCCACCGCCACCGAAGTATGCCCGGGTAATCCCTTTGATTGCCCAGAGGCCGGATTCAGGCCGGAAGATTCCTGTTTGATCAAAGGCGTTCCCGGTGAAATTCCCGCTGACCGGGATATCTCCTGCTCCGCCGAAATATGAGCGGGCGCCGTTCCGGATCGCCCAGAGGCCGGTGGATCCGCGGAAGACGGCAATCTCCGCCGCCCACTGGGCTTGGGCGCCATACCAGATATAATCACCCGGTACCGGGGTGTCTCCGCTCGCTCCGAAATAAGCCCGGGTAACTCCCCGGATCGCCCAGAGGCCGCTGGCGGACCGAAAGATACCTGGATCAGTTACTCCGTCTCCAGTGTAATCAGCAGGGACCGGCATATCATCGGCAGCGCCGAAGTAGACCCGGGTTAGATCCCTGACCGCCCAGAGACCGGTAATCTTATCGAAGACTGATATATCACAGGACCCGTTGCCATTGTAATCGCCCGGGACCGGCATCTGGTCCGGGGTTCCGAAATAGACCCGGGTCACTTCCTTAATTGCCCAGAGCCCGCTGGAAGGTCGGAAGATTGAGACATCGGCATATCCATCACCATTGTAATCTCCTGAGACCGGGATATCACCCGCACCGCCGAAGTAAACCCTCCCCAATCCCCGGACCGCCCAGAGGCCGCTTGCAGGTCGGAAGATGGCCAGGTCTGACTCGCCATCACCGGTATAATCACCCAAGGAGATGACCATGTACTCCGGCGTCGGCGCCGGGGACGGTGTCGGAGACGGCAGGGCATAGGAAAAGACCACCCCGTAATCAAATTCGCCTCCATATTGAGTCGTCCCGTAGAGAGTATTGTTCTCAAGGAGGAGGATGCACCAGGGGGAGTTGCCGTCTCCGGTTTGGACGCCAAAATCATGGAGAATAGTATATGCGCTGCCGTCATTATTCAGGGAGAAGATCACTCCTCCATAATAACCGGTCGCCCCTCCATAGGTGGTCGTCCCATAAAGCCTGCTCCCGTTGGAGAGCAGGGATGCCACCGGAAACTCGCCGTCGCCAGTGAAAGCGGCAAAACTGTGGATAATCGTGTAATCGGAGCCATCGGTATTTACGGAAAAGATCGTGCCGTAATAGTTGATCCCCCCATAGCCGGTTGTTCCATAAAGACGGGTGCTGTCGGAGACCAACCCCCCGATCGAGGAAAATCCGTCATCGGTTTGACGGCCGAAGTGATGAAGGATGGTATATTCGCCGCCGTCAGTACTCATTGAATACAGCACTCCAGTGAAAGTGAAGGGATCGCTAGACGTGCTCATTAAAGTAGTCCCGTATAATGAGCCGGCTTCGGCCATAACATTTGCATAAGGTTGAAACCCATCTCCGGGAAATTCTGGGAAACTATGAAGAACCATGCTGGAGGATCCGTTGAAATCAAGGGAGAATACAGTCCCCAGGCCGACACTCCCTCCGAGTGAGGTAGTACCGTAGAGCCTTGATCCGTCATTGATCAGACCGGAACTAGGCAGCCTGCCGTCATCGGTGGATTCGGCAAAAGCGTGGATATCGATATAACCGCTGCCGTCTGTCTCCAGTGAAAATACCGTCCCGAAATGATTGGGCCCATAGTAGGAAGCCGTCCCGTAGAGAGTCCTGCCGTCCGAGACCAGGCTTCCCACCGGTCCGGTCGCGCCATCACTCTGGGGGGAAAAATCCCGCAGAACGGAGTAGCCGGATCCATCGGGATTGACGGCAAAGACAGTGCCATAGTAATCGGACCCGCCGTACATTGTCGTGCCATACAGGCTGCTTCCATCCGAGACCAATCCGCCCCGGGGCACGGCTCCATCGCCGGCGGTCTGTCCGGAGAAGGTGTGAAGGATTGTATAGCCGGTTTGAGCCATGCCACCGGACAGGAAGACCACGAAAAACGCCAGAACTATCGCCAGAGAAATAAGTCTTTTCATCATCCATCTCCTTTCCGGGAAGGTTATCACCATTGAATATAGTATTGATCCATATACTACAGGAATGAGATCACTCCGTAAATATATTTTATTGAATATAACTATTATTTATTTCTCTGACTGTTTAATTCCAATGAAACGAACAATAACTATCAGAATATCAGCAGCCATTGTTCTTCTCCTTGCGTTACTGCTAACCGCATTGATATACGGCAAGTAAACTCTACCGGGAGATACAATACTACAAAACCTGAAGTCACGACTCGCGAGGAGCCTATTACGGGCCATGGAGAAAAAATAGAACTTAGCTTCGCAACTTATTTAAACCGCAGAGACGCAGAGAACACAGAGAGAAAAAACAGAGGATATTATAAAAACTATTTTATTCCACTAACAAGAAAAAGCAATACCCGAATTATATAATTTAGTGTTTTTTGGCTTTCTCTGCGTCTCTGCGGTAAAATTATCTATCTTTCTGTCTTTGCGGTTTGACTTTATTGTCGAAGATACGGCTTTAGACGTGAAATTCCAAAGCAGGAACTTATGACAACCTATATCAGAACGAGACACTATTCCCCATTCCCTACTCCCTATCTCGTCACCGGGATATCGGAACTACGGCCGAAATAAGCCCGGGTTATCTCCCTGATTGCCCAGAGGCCGGATTCGCGCCGGAAGATCCCGGTTTTATCAAAGGCGCTCCCGGTGAAATTCCCGATGACCGGGATATCTCCGGTTCCTCCGAAGTAGGTTCGGTCACCGTTACGGACCGCCCAGAGGCCGGTGGAACCGCGGAAGATGGCGATATCCGCCGCCCATTGGCCCTGCCCGCCGTACCAGACGTAATCACCCGGGACCGGGGTGTCTCCAACGCCGCCGAAATAAACCCGGGTTAATCCCCGGATAGCCCAGAGGCCGGATGAAGGACGGAAGATACCAGGATCGACAAACCCATCTCCGGTGTAATCCGCCGGGACGGGGAAGTCGTCCGCCGCGCCAAAATAGGCCCGGGTTAGATCCCTGACCGCCCAGAGGCCGGTGGACTTATCATAAACGGCGACATCACAGGATCCATCACCGTCATAATCACCGGGGACCGGCATATCGGTGGAGTTGCCGAAGTATATCCGGCTCACCTCCTTAATTGCCCAGAGACCGGTCGAGGGACGGAAGATCCCGACATCGGCATAACCATCGCCGTTGTAATCACCGGAGATCGGGATATCACCAAGTCCGCCGAAGTAAACCCTCCCCAAACCCCGGACAGCCCAGAGACCGCTCTCCGGCCGGAATATGGCTAGGTCGGAGTCACCATCGCCAGTATAATCTCCGGAAGATATAACCATATACTCCGGCGTCGGTGCCGGTGATGGTGTCGGAGACGGAAGGGTGTAAGAAAATACCACGCCACAATCAAATTCCCCTCCATTTTGAGTCGTCCCGTAGAGAATATTATTCTCAATGAGAAGGATGCACCATGGATAGATTCCATCGCCGGTCTGTACGCTGAAATCATGAAGGATGGTATATCCGCTGCCGTCATTATTCAGGGCGAAGAGGACTCCTCCGTAATAGCCGGTTGCTCCCCCATATGCGGTCGTCCCGTAAAGCCTGCTCCCGTTGGAGATCAGTGATGCCGACGGCACTATGCCGTCGCCGGTAAACGCGGAAAAATTATGGAGGTGCGTGTAATCGGATCCGTCGGTATTCACGGAGAAGATCGTTCCGTAATAGTTGGCGCCACCGTAGGCGGTAGTTCCATAGAGGCGGGTACTGTCGGAGACCAGTCCTCCGAACGCCATCGATCCGTCTCCGGTCTGAACGCCGAACTGATGAAGAAGGGTATATTCACCCCCGGCAGTGTTCATTGAATAGAGCACTCCGCTCAAGAACGATGCGGACGTGCTGCCTATAGTCGTACCATATAATGAGCCGGCTTCTTCAATAACGTTTGAAAAGGGAAAATACCCGTCTCCTATAAACTCGGGGAAACTATGCAGAACCATACTGGAGGAACCGTTGAAATTAAGGGAGAATACGGTCCCCCCGCCTACACTCCCTCCTAAAAAAGTCGTCCCGTAGAGCGTCGAGCCGACACTGATCAGGCCAGCCCTGGGGACCATGCCGTCACCGGTATAGGCGGCAAACGAGTGCAGGTCGATATACCCGCTGCCGTCTGTTTCCAGGGAAAAAACCGTTCCACAGTAATTGATACCATAGGAAGAAGCTGTCCCATAGAGAGTGCTACCGTCCGAGACTAAACTTCCCAACGGATCGGCAGATCCCTGACTCTGGGCTGAAAAATCCCTCAAAACCGAGTAACCGGATCCGTCAGGATTGATGGCGAAGATAGTTCCGTAGTTATCTATCCCGCCAGACATTGTAGTTCCATAGAATATACTCCCATCTGAGACCAATCCTCCATGGGGTTCGGCTCCATCGCCGCCAGTCTGACCGGAGAAGGTGTGAAGGATTGTGTAGCCTGTCTGAGCCATACCACTGGAAAGGAAGACCGCGGAAAAAACAAAAACTATTGCCAGAAAAACAAGTCTCTTTATCATAAATCTTCTCCTGAATTTAAAAGATCATTACCGTCAAATCTGTTATTATTTTAGCATACTACATAACTATCATCCTTCTGTAAATATAATTCTTGCCTCTATACTCATTAACCGACTAACATATCAAAATAATCAACTCCCCCCACTGTTTGATCGGAATGAAACGAACTATAAAAATTGGAATCTCCGCATCTCTTATTCTTGTATTTGTGTTATCGCTAACCGCATTGATATATCGCAATGACTTACTTGGATATTTTCATTCCCGAGCCGGCATCTACGATCTCAGAAATAGAAATATTGAACCGGCATTATATCATCTGGAAAAAGCGGTAGAGGCTACTCCTTTCGATTGGCAGGCGAATAGAGAATTTAACCGTTGGATGCACTATTTTGGGAAGCAAAAGGATACCACAAATTTTTACAGGAAGTTGATCAAGCAGTATCCCGGAGAACCACTATTTCCTTGTTTTCTGGGGATGTCTCTATTAACAGCCGGTCAGTATGCAAATGGAGCTTGCGAACTAAAAAATGCCCTGGAGTTAGATCCTGATTATTCACCGGCTTATTATGGTTTCGGCATTTATCACACCCTGCGGGGCGAAGCGAAGCTCGCCAAGGAAAAATTCCGCAAGTGCCGGGAGCTGGCCCCGAATTCAGAACTCTCTTATCTGGGCATGGGCTATCTTAACAGGTGCCGGCGGTGGGAGGACGAAGCGATAGAAGCCTATGAAACGGCTCTTAAAAAGTCTCCGAACGACTTCAAATGCCATTTTAGATTGTTTGCGCTATATTCTTCAACCGGGCAGAGAGAGAAGGCGATATCGGCGATGGATGCGGCATTATCTCTCTGCCCCTATATGCCGCATTACGATCTTATCCAGGAGCAGTTAAGAAAGTATTCTTCGAAAGAACTGAGGAAAGTATCTTCATTGTCACCTGAGGAGGAAGAACGGCTTCGAGATAATGAGAGAGTCATTCTCGATCATTGGCAGAGGGAAGACGAAGAAGAGATAGACCCGGCCCGCGCTAATCTCATTCTGGCGAAAAAGATCTATGGTGAGTTTGACATTGAAAAATATCTTAAAGAGATTGATCGGATGGCCGAAGACCTGAGGCCGAAAATCCTTTTACTCGAATCACCACGGGAGAAGATAGATCGGATAAATCATTACCTCTTTCAGGAAAAAGGTTTTACCAGCCCATGGATCAAAGGCGATCCGAACGATCTGTATTTAAACCAGGTTCTGGAAAGAAAACAGGGGAATTGTGTGGGGCTGAGTTATCTATATGTATCCTTATCCCGGAGGTTGAATCTCCCTATTTACGCCGTATACGCGCACCGTCATATCTTCTGCCGGTATGATGAAGGTCGGGAGAGAATAAATATTGAAACGCAGTCCCATGGAGAAGAATTGCCTGATTCATGTTATCGGCTCTCTCTTCCACTGCCCTGGGTTGAGAGGGGAATCTATTTAAAGAATGTTACTTCTAATGAGTTGGTTGCTATTCTGCTTAATAATCGTGGCTGGTTGTTGACGGATAATAAAAAGTACCGGGACGCTATGGCCGATTTCCAGGCGGCGCTTAATCTGACATCTAATATAGCCGCGCTCTGGATCGGGCTTGGCCGCGTAAGTTACCTGACTAAAAACTACGGAGAAGCAATTGATTACCTTGAAGCCGCTCTGCAACTACAGCCTGGCTATGACATAATACTTTATCAACTGGGAAAAGCCTACAATAGGAAGTGGCTTAAGGGGGGGATGTCGATTGAAAACCTTGAGAAGGCACTCGCGGTCACCCACAACCGTTCCAGGTCTTTTTGGTCCTTCCGGGAACTGGGGAGCTCGTATCGGAAAAAACGTAACTATGAGAAATCAGTGGAATCTTATCAGGCCGCGTTACGGTTAAAGCCGGATTCAATTCCCGTCAGTTGCGGCCTAGCAAATGCCCACCGAAGTTTTAAAAAATTCAATAAGGCGAGGGAACTCTACCGAGAGATATTGGAAAAAGAGCCGGAGAACGACAGGGCTTTAGTCGGTCTGGGCATAACCCTGACCGATTTGAACAAGCATGATGCCGCCCTATACTATTTCAAGAAGTCGGTCGAAGTCAGACCGGAAGATCCTTATCCTCATTACCAGTTGGGACGGTGTTATGTTAATCTGGGGGATATGGCAAACGCCAACGCGCAGCAGGAGATACTGCGAGACCTCAAGTCGCGATTAGCGAAGAGCCTGTTACGAACCATCCAAAAAACAGAAGAAAAGGCCGGAGAAGTTAAAGCAATCAATGATCGGTAATCGAAACTAAGTAATGTCTGAACGAAAACCCCGATTTTTGGTAGCCGCAGGCTTTAGCCTGCGTTTACTTGTATAACAATTGCGCAACTTAAAAGTTGCGGTTACCAAAAAAATCCCAAAAAATCGGGGTTTGCCTTCAGACACTAAGTAGGAAGGAGGAACGTTATGTTAGTCGTACTTGTCTTTATTCATGTCAAGCCGAACCGGGTGCAAGAGTTCAAGGAGATCACACTGGATAATGCCCGGAATAGTATTCAGGAAGAGGGCATTGAGCGGTTCGATATCATCCAGCAGCGCGATGACCCCAATCGGTTTGTATTGATCGAAGCCTACAGCGATCCGGACGCGCCGGGACGCCATAAGGAGACCGACCATTACAACCGGTGGAAAAAAACCGTAACCGATATGATGGCCGAGACACGTTATAATATCAAATACGATTTTGTGGGGAATAGGGAATAGAGAAATAAGTTTAAAGTGCCTAAAGTGCGCTAAAGTGCCTAAAGTTGTTCGCTTTCGCCTATCATTCCAAGCTTTTATCTCCATAGAGAATAGGGCAGAGGCAGAGAAAACTTTTGCGAATTTTGCGCCTTTCTTGACCCGCCATCTGGTCCGCCATAGCACGGAGTGCGAAGGCTGCATATTCCGGTGAAAATGGACACCTAATCCGGAGTAACGTGGACACTCATTCCGGATTAAAGTGGACACTGATCGGAGCGTAGCGACGCTGGTAGTTTAAGTAATAAATAAGTGTCCACTTTGAGTCAAGCTTTTCCTCCTAAATTAGCGTTATCGGAGCCCTGATCCGAAGGATCAGGGCGACGTTTCTTTTCTTTTTTTTCTTTTCTATCGTCCTCCGCCGCGGTGGTTCTTTCGTCCCTCCTTTTTTTCTTCTTCCGCATTGATTCACCCTTGAGTTCGATTTTGTGAGCGTTATGTACGAGACGGTCAAGGATAGCATCAGCTACGGTGGGATCACCGATAATATCATGCCAGGCACTTGTCGGGAACTGACTGGTGATCAGCGTTGATCCTGAACCATGGCGATCATCAAGGATCTCTAAAAAATCACGGTATTGATGCCTCTCCAGTGTTGCTAACCCCCAGTCGTCTATTACCAAAACATCGACTCTCGATATTTTTTTCAAAAGATTTGTAATCCGACCGTCAACGTGTGCGATCGCCATCTGTCGGAAGAGCTTGGGAGTATAGAAATATTGCGCCCGATAACCTTCTCGGCAAGCCTGGTGAGCCAAAGCACAGCCGATAAATGTCTTTCCCGCGCCAGTGGGACCGGTAATAATGCAGTTCCGGTGGTATTTGATCCACTCACAGCTCACCAGCTGCTCGATCGTCGAACGTCTCAGTCCCCGGGGATGTCGGTAATCTATATCTTCGATACAGGCATCAAGTTTGAGTTTGGCGTATTTCAGTCGCCTTGTCAGCGCCCGATTCTCCTTCCATATCCACTGCCTCTCCACCAGCATAGCGAACCGTTCTTCAAAAGACAGTTCACCCATCTGTGATTGCTGGCGCTGCTCTTCATACGACTCTGCCATACCGCTTAGCTTCATAGCATACAGTTTGTGCATGGTCTGTTCATTTAACATGATCTACCTCCCCTTGAGTTATTGTTTTTTGACGGCGTAGTATTTCTTTCCCCGAACATTCTTATGCTTCTGTAATGACAACGGGATCTGTTCTTCGGATCCGGGCAGCAGGGCTTTATCCAGTTTCATCTTCAGGATCGATTTTATGCTCTGATAGGAGCAGGTATTGAATACCAGAGCCCTTCTGCATGCAGCTTCTAATCTCTGAGAACCATGATCCTTTGATAGACGCATAATACCCAGGCAGGCCCGGTATCCCAGCTCAGGATGAGGTTTGCCTTCAATAATGGCTTTTACCGCCTGTGCGCAGTGATCTCCGATCTTCTGCGCCCAGTTGATCAGCCGTTCCGGTGTCCATTCCAGGTGTTTTCGATGAGCTTCTGGCATATGGGCCGGATCAGTTGTGTATCGTCCCTTTACATAACTGCGGCGATGAGCAGCTACTCTCTGTCTCCTGCTGAAAATTTCCACCGTTTGACCCGTCAGTCGAACATCTACCTGTTGGTGGATCAGTCTGTACGGTACGCTATATAGGTGTTTGTCTGCCTGGATATGATAATCAATGTTCACCTTGACCTTCTTCCATTCCGAAAACTGGTATCGTCGTTTCGGTAATGGTAGGAGTACCAACTTTTCAAGTTCTTCATACAGGCTTAATCGGGATCCCTCCAGCTTCTGGAATGGTTTGCTGTTTAGCTTAACCAGGAGCTTTTTTATGGCTTTGTTTACCTCCGCCACACTGAAAAAGGTTTGGTTACGCAGTGCTGCAAGAATACTCCGTTCCGCATTCTGTACGGCATTTTCAACTTTAGCCTTGTCACGGGGTTTTCTTGCCCTGGCCGGGATGATTACAGTGCCATAATGTTCGGCCATCTCCAGGTAGGTGATATTCATATCGGGTTCATATCGGCAGGCGTTGTTAACAGCCGTCTTGGGATTATCCGGTACGGTTATCTTTGCGACACCTTTGAAATATTCATAGGCATCACAATGAGCGGCAATCCATTGAGGAAGCTTCTGATTGGAGAATGCTTCGGCAAATGTATAATTACTTGCCCCCAGGGCAGCAATAAATATGCTGGCGGGGTTGCTAACACCAGTCTGTGGATTAATTACCGGGATAGTATGGCCGACCCAGTCTACAAACATTTTCTCCCCGGCCTTGTGGGGTAGCCGCATGGTGGGGTGAAGCTTCTTTTTCCAGCGACTGTAGTATTCGCAAAATTGGCTATGCTGATATCCGTCGGGGTTCTCTGACAGATATTCCTCCCATAATAAGCGGAGCGTCACACCCTTGCGGCGCAGTTCCCGATGGATATACTCCATATCGGGGAGGGGGCGTTTTGCTCCGGAGAAAATGGTTTGTTTCCCGAAAAGGAACTCTTCCAGGCAAGCATTGTCTGCTTTTTCGGGGAGTGGCCAGGTAATGCCGGCCTTTTCTGCTCTCCGTAGTACCTTACCTACGG
>Ga0208905_1001741_pt1 | contig 10778 bp, 6 predicted proteins | sample AntAceMetag02UKS_FD_184776 | JGI IMG/M metagenome (GOLD analysis project Ga0208905, IMG submission 184776) | Saline lake microbial communities from Ace Lake, Antarctica - Antarctic Ace Lake Metagenome 02UKS (SPAdes) (version 2) | ecosystem: Environmental > Aquatic > Non-marine Saline and Alkaline...
ATTTTTAAAAGTAACGAGATATTTAATATAGTTATCCTTTTCTTTATAAGGGAAATCATTTTTACGATTATAATAGCCATCAATAAAGTACCATATCATTTGAGCCAGGAGATTAGATGTCTGTTCTTGTTTGTCTATATCAGGGTTCATTTCATAGAATCCAATAGAAGTAAGTTTATCACTTATTCCTGCATATCTTACAATCTGACAAGCTTCTTCTCCGTAAAATCCGTTAGCAGATGCATTTTTGTTACCTGGTGCGTCAGATTGTTTTATCGCTGATATATCAAAGCTAAGCATATCGGCATTGCGTATAATTGGTTCTATTTCTTTTATATCAGTTCTGACTATACCAAGGCGATGTGTATCAAAATATAAATTTTTCATTAGTTCTATTGCCTTTGGGTCAACAAAGTAAGTTTGGTATCCAATATTTGTATAATTAAACAGATAATTTGGTTGATGTAAGATAATTTTACTTAGGTATGAATGAGAATCTATTTCCTGTTCTGTTGTGCCTAAATCAAAGCAAGGGTCAACTTGTACTATATTAATTATTTGTCCAAGATTTTCGTAGGCGCGGTAATTTGCATAAGTTAGGTCCTGACTACCTCCAATAATTACAGGTAAAATATTATTTTTTATTAGTTCTGCTATAACAAAACTAACAGCAAAGTAAGTATCCTTAATAGTAAATCCCTTTTTTATATTACCTATATCAGCTATTTTTATTGAATAATCTCCGGGATAGAGTTTATATAACTTATCTCTTATATATTTAGGAGCTAAAGCACAACCTTTATTATTAACTGCTTTTCTGTCTTCATTAATGCCAATTAATGCAATATCAATGTCTTCAATATCAGGGAATATGTCTTGTTTGGTATAAGATTTAATGATATCACCTAATCTTTTTGAATTAAGATTGTCATAATGTTCAAAGTTTGATATCTCAACAGGTTCAAGATATGTTGTAATATCCATTTTTTTGTTGTTTAGTTAATTTGTAATTATTCACCTCGTAGGAAATATCCAACGAGATAAAGGTATTAAAACTTTTATTATTATTTAAGTATAAGGGTATATGGTATAAAGGTATATGGTATAGTAGTTGCACTCAGCTCTTATTTCAATATATCTTATTTCCTTATACCTCATATCCCTATCTATTTTTGAAATTGGCAAAAGAAAATCTGATTTAATTAGCATAAGGATTATATTTTAGAACAAAGATAAGTCCTTTTTCTGATATAATCCCCTAACTTTTTTATAGAAGAACAATTTCAATAACCTTGCTTTTTCCTATGCTTCAAGTGTTGTGAATTTTTTTTGTGCTTCTTTATTTCCTTATACCTTATACCTTATACCTTATACCTTATACCTTATACCTTATACCTTATACCTTATACCTTATACCTTATACCTTATACCTTATACCTTATACCTTATTTCCTTATACCTTATTTCCTTATACCTTATTTCCTTATACCTTATTTCCTTATACCCTATTTCCCTATACCTGAATAGTTACGTTATTTTTTTTTATATGGACCAGATGTTTTTTTATTTTTTGATGTTTCTTTGGTTATTTTGAGACATTCAGACAGAGTTAGAGTTTTAGGGTCTTTATCTTTTGGTATTTTATAATTTTTTCTTTTAAAGGATATATAAGCACCCCATTTACCATTTAAAATTTTAACATTTTCATTTTCTTCAAATTCTTTTATGATTTTTTTTCTGTTTTTTTCTTTTTTCTCTTCAATTATTTCTATGGCTCTTTGCTCGGATATAGTCATAGGGTCATCATTTTTTGTTAGTGAGTAGAAATTTGATTTGTGTTTAACATAAGGTCCAAATCGTCCGATAGCAGTAATAATTTCATTTTCTTCATATTTACCAACAGTGCGAGGTAGTTTGAACAGATTGAGAGCCTCTTCTGTTGTTATTGTTTCAATGCTTTGTCCTTTTCTTAAACTGGCAAATTTAGGTTTTTTGTCATCTTTATTTTCTCCTATTTGTACAAGAGGTCCAAACCTGCCAATTCTTGCAATAATTTTCTCTCCTGTTTCAGGGTCTTTCCCAAGCAATTTTTCGCCACTAATTTTTTCTGAAATTTTCAGAGTGTCTTCAATTTGTTTATGAAATGGTTTATAAAATTCACTTATAGTTTTGTTCCATATTTTTTTCCCTTGTTCTATATCATCAAATTCTTTTTCTATACTGGCCGTAAAGTTATAATCAAGGATATTTTTAAAATGTTCAACAAGAAAACCATTTACTACAATTCCTATATCAGTAGGGAATAGTTTGAATTTTTCATATCCGGTATTTTCTGTTTTAATTTCTTTTTTAATTTTATCATTTATTAATGTAATATAGTTATAGCTTCTTGTTATACCTTCTCTTGTTTCATTTACAATATATCCTCTTTTTTGTATTGTAGATATTGTTGGGGCATAAGTTGAAGGTCGTCCAATGCCAAGTTCTTCCATTTTTTTGACAAGAGTAGCTTCTGTATATCTTGGTTGATGTTGAGTAAATTTTTCTATAGCATTTATTTCCTTAGAAATCAGTTTATCTCCTATTGTTACAGGTGGTAGCATTTTATTTTGTATATCATTTCCTGTATTGTCCGATTCTATATAAACTTTAAGAAATCCATCAAATTTTAGTATTTCTCCTTTAGCTAAAAAATTTTCTTTTACAGAACTGGCTTCAATAGTTACATTTGTTTTTTCTAAAAGAGCTTGGCTCATTTGGGATGCTATAGTTCTTTTCCATATCAGAGCATATAATTTTTTTTGATTATCATCTTTACCTGCATAATGATTATTTATGTAAGTCGGACGTATAGCTTCATGAGCTTCTTGTGCTCCTTTAATTTTGGTTAAATATTTATGAATATTTACATATTTCGCTCCATAGTTTTTTGTTATTTCTTTTTTTGCCATTGATAATGCCAAGTTCGATAAGTTAACAGAATCTGTCCTCATATATGTTATCTTCCCTGATTCGTAAAGTTGCTGAGCTATTAGCATTGTTTTTGAGACAGAAAATCCAAGTTTTCTACTTGCTTCCTGTTGTAGTGTTGAAGTAATAAAAGGTGGTGCCGGTGATTTCTTTGTTGATTTTTTTTCAATATTCTTGATAAAAAAATTAGCTGATATACATTTTTTAAGAAATTCACTTGCTTGATCTTTTGTATTAAACCGTTGCAATAATTCTGCTTTTATCTCATTATTGTTAGTTTGCTTAGCTAAACTATCTTTTTTAAAAATTGCAGATATTTTATAAGAAGATGTTGCTTTAAAGGAGTTTATTTCTTTTTCTCTTTCAACTATCAATCTTACGGCAACAGATTGCACACGTCCTGCTGACAGGGAAGGTTTTATTTTTTTCCATAATACAGGAGATAGTTCAAATCCTACTAATCTGTCTAATACTCTGCGGGCTTGTTGTGCATCTACAAGTTTTTTGTCAATTTTTCTAGGGTTGTTAATTGCATCTAATATTGCTGTTTTTGTTATTTCATGAAAAACAATTCTTTTTGTTTTACTTTCTTTTAGTTTCAGAGTTTCAGCAAGATGCCAGGAGATAGCTTCTCCTTCTCTGTCTTCATCAGAAGCAAGCCATACTATATCAGATTCTTTTGCGAATTTTTTAAGTTCTTTTACAAGTCTAGTTTTGTCAGCAGGTATTTCATAAAATGGTATAAAATTATTTTCTATATCAACACCTAATTTTTTTTTAGGCAAATCTCTTATATGTCCAAAACTAGATTTTATTAAGAAATCTTTGCTTAAAAAATTTTTAATTGTCTTTGCTTTTGTTGGAGATTCAACGATAACGAGATTCTTTGCCATTTTTGTAAGTTTATTTTTAAAATATAGTGAAATAAAAATTACTGCAAAGGAAAAAAAAATAATTGAATTCAACAATTTTGTATTCTATTTTAAATTTGATTGTTAATAACCCCGGTTAGATAAAAAAAACCAACGGGGTAAACTTTTGATACCTGAATATTATTTCTTTTTAAGTCATTTTATGTAATTTGTAAGCAAAAAAAATGATAAATTTGCCTGTCTAATGTGAATGAATTGGCTATAATTCATTGACAGTCATTGATTGTCAATATTAATGAATGACGGTGAAGATAAATGACTATTATTAACCCCAAAGTTTTAAAAATCTTACGGGTATGAAAGGCAATAAATGACAAATTATATTACACAAAATATAATAACACAAAATATATTTAAGTTTAAATAAATATAATGAACACAAAAAAACGATTATATATAGAAACGTATGGTTGTCAGATGAATTTTTCTGATAGCGAAATTGTGGCTTCAATTATGAGTGATAATGGTTTTGAAATTACAAAGGATATTTTTTTTGCTGATATTATATTTATTAATACTTGTTCTGTGAGGGATAAAGCTGAGCAAAGAGTAAAAAATCGTTTACAGGAATTTAAATTTTTAAAGAAAAAGAAAAAAAATTTAATTATAGGAGTGATAGGATGTATGGCAGAAAAACTTAATACAAAATTTTTTGAATATGATTATATTAATTTAGTTGTAGGTCCTGATTCTTATCGCGATTTGCCAAATCTTATAAAAAAAGCGGAGAACAGACAAAAGGTAATTAACATAACATTATCAAAAGATGAGACCTATTCAGATATTATTCCTTTTCGTTTTAATACTAATAAAGTATCTGCTTTTATTTCAATAATGAGAGGATGTGAAAATTTTTGCACATATTGCGTTGTGCCTTATACTCGTGGCAGAGAAAGAAGCAGAGATGCAGAATCAATTGTTAATGAAGCAAAAAATTTATTTGATAAAGGATATAAAGAGATAACTTTGCTTGGACAGAATGTAAATTCTTATAGATGGATATTAAAAAAAAAGGATGTTAATTTTGCTAAACTTATTGAAATGGTTGCTTTGATTAGTCCTTCTTTGCGGGTAAGATTTACAACTTCAAATCCTAAAGATATATCTGATGAGTTACTTTATAATATTGCTATATATGATAATATTTGTAAATCAATACATTTGCCTGTTCAGTCAGGGAGCAATAATGTGCTTAAAAAAATGCACAGAGGATATACGCGGGAATGGTATATTGAAAGGATAGCGGCAATAAATAGAATTATTCCTGATTGTACAATATCTACTGACATTATTACAGGATTCTGTGGAGAGACAGAAGAAGACCATAAAAAAACGCTTGCACTTATGAATAAAGTTGGCTATTTTTATGCTTATATGTTTAAATATTCAGAACGTCAGGGAACTATTGCATATAAGTTATTTAAAAATGATGTTCCGGAACAGGTAAAAAAAAGACGATTGCAAGAGATAATTAATCTTCAGCAAAAACTTTCTTTTAACAGTAATTTAAAAGATATAAATAAAATTTACAAAGTTCTTGTTGATAGTATTTCAAAACGTTCGGATAAATATTTATCAGGTAGAAACAGTCAAAATAAAGTGATTGTTTTTCCTAAAAAAAATTACAAAATTGGCGATTATGTTGATGTAAAAGTTGCTAAATGTACTTCTGCTACATTAATAGGTGAAATTGTTTGATAAATGTTATAAAAAAATTACAATGGATATATTTTTAACTATTGCAGGAATAATTTTATTGGTTGTCGGTATTGCCGGTTGTATATTACCAGTTATACCCGGTCCCATAATAGGTTATTTTTCACTTTTAGTATTGCAATTTAAGAGTAACCCGCCATTTACTTCAAAATTTATGGTGATTTTTGCTTTACTTACAATATGCGTTACAATATTAGATTATGTTGTTCCTTTATATGGGACTAAAAAGTTTGGTGGCACTAAAAAAGGAATATGGGGAGCTACAATTGGTTTGATATTAGGATTATTTTTTTTTCCACCTGTAGGAATTATAATTGGTCCTTTTTTAGGTGCTTTTTTAGGGGAATTAATAGGTGGAAAAGATACTAAGTTTGCTTTTAAATCCGGATTAGGTTCGTTTTTAGGTTTTATATCAGGAGTTTTTATGAAACTTGCTCTTTGCTTTGTTATGGGATATTATTTTGTTGTAAATGCTTTTTTTGTATAAAAAATCATTATAATAAAAAATTTAACAACCATTTTTTCTGTTAAACAAAAAACATATATTTTTGCTATAAATTAGTATCTTATCAATAAAACTCTTGTATTTTTGGCAAAATATTTTATATAGAACTTTTTTATGATTTCTAATTGATCTAATTGCTCTAATTTTACCCCGTTAAATAATGCAAAGCATTAAAATATAGAATTTTATTTAACTGGACAAACCTAATCAAAACCTCATACACCTAAGGCAATTGAACAATAAGTCCACTCTGAAAAGTCAGAATTGTGTCATTCCGAATAACGTCATCCTGAACTCGTTTCAGGATTAGTTCGGAATCTCTAATTTCAATAATATCAAAAGATGCTAAAACAATATTGAAATAAGTTCAACATAAAGTTCAGCATAACAAATAAATAAATATCTACTTTTTGGAGTAGACTCAACAATGTAACTCAGAACTTTATACATAGTAACTAATTGATAATGATATAAATATAAAAATACAAAAATATAAACAAATGAAACAGTTATATCCTTTAAAATTTAGCCCGATTTATAAAGAAAAAATTTGGGGCGGAAATAAAATAAAAACTATTTTGAATAAAGATTTCTCTCCTTTTTCAAATTGTGGTGAAATGTGGCTAATATCAGGAGTAGAAGGCAGTCAGACAATAGTTGAAAATGGTTTTTTGGCACATAATAAACTAAACGAATTAGTTGAAGTTTATATGTCTGAGCTTGTAGGTGATAAAGTTTATAAAAAATTTGGCAATGAGTTTCCTATTCTTGTCAAAGTAATTGATGCTAACGATTATCTTTCTATTCAGGTTCATCCTGATGATGAGCTTGCAAGGAAGAGGCACAATTCATTTGGCAAATCAGAGATGTGGTATATTATGCAGGCAGAAAAAAAAGCCAAACTTATTAGTGGATTTAATTGCAAATTAGATAAAGAAAAATATCTGGAGCATTTTAATAATAAGACATTAAAAGATATTTTAAATTTTGAGCAAGCAAAGTCAGGAGATGTATTTTTTATACCATCAGGCAGAGTTCATGCTTTATGTCCGGGTCTTTTGCTTACAGAAATACAGCAAACTTCTGACGTTACTTATCGTATTTATGACTGGGACAGAGTTGATGATAAAGGAAATTCAAGAGAATTACATACTGATTTAGCTCTTGATGCACTTGACTTTAAATTATATGATGATTATAAGACTATTTACAAACATAAAATAAATGAGAGAGTAAATTTAGTTAAATGTCCATATTTTACTACAAATATTCTGCATTTTGATGCTAAATTTGAGGCAGATTATAGCAGTTTGGACTCTTTTGTTATTTATGTTTGCCAACAAGGAAGTTTTGTGTTAGATTATTTTAATGGCAAAATAAATGTTAATAAAGGCGAAGCAGTATTGATACCGGCAGAGATAGAAAATCTATACTTAATTCCAAAGGGAGAATCTAAAATATTAGAATCTTATGTTGAGTTATAAAGGGTAAAAAGAAAATAATAGAGAGACAATAGGTTTTATTGTAATCATTCATAGCTTGAAATTAAAATAATAAAGTCAAAAGTATAGCAACTTGTAACATTTTTATTTTTAACTTTTATACTGCAAAAGGGTTAAATTTTTACTTTTATAATAATAAGAAAATTGACTGGGGGATTGACAGTTAATTGTTTTTAGGTGGGGGAAAGAGAGGCGTTTCGCCTCTCTTTCCCCATAATATATTAACCAAAATTGTCATTCCGAATGGAGCACATTCACTGCGTTCAGTGTAAACTCCGCGGAATGAGGAATCTCAAGCTAAATTAAAATAGGGTAGCTGGTAAAATATTATTTATGTGATTTTATACAAAATATTAAAGGAAGCTCGTCACATTGGATAAACGATAATAAAATATTGAAAACAAAATTTTCATGGCAGCGTGGTTACGGAGCATATTCGGTGAGTGCATCTCTGTTACAAAAGGTGAAAAATTATATAAAAAATCAGACAGAACATCATAAACGAAAAACATTTACAGATGAATATAATGAATGGAAAAAAGAATATGGTATTTTTGATGATTGAATATAGAAGCCCGCTAAAGCGGGCTGTGGAGGCAAGGTTTATTACATTATTCCACCATACTAAAGTATGGTGCTAATCTGATATATTCTAAATCAAATACTTATATGTTTAACTAAATGACATTAATATTCAAGTGGGAACAAAATATTTGACATTATAAACAGACACTATTTAAGTATATAATTTGATATATCATTGCTTGTAGCAAGGATAAGTAATAAGAATATTATTATCATACCTGTTATTTGAGCATATTCCATAAATTTGTCGCTTGGTTTTTTACCTGTAATAATTTCATAAAGAAGAAATACTACATGTCCACCATCAAGAGCCGGGATAGGAAGCAGGTTCATAATTGCAAGTATAATAGATAAGAAAGCTGTTAATGTCCAAAATGCTTTCCAGTTCCACACCGAAGGAAATATATTACCAATAGCAATAAAACTGCCTACTGATTTATAAGCTTCTGTTTCAGGAGAAAATATAAGTCGTAATTGTTTTAAATAATCTTTAAAAGTTTTATATGTTTTAACAGTTCCTTTTGGTATTGCTTCAAAGAATGAATACTCTTGTTTTTTTAATTTAAAATAATTGTCAAAAGGTTTTAAAGCAATTCCTATTAAACCTTTGTCAGAAACCTTTACATTAACATTTGTCGTATCATTATTTCTAATGACAGAGATTATAGTTTTTTTATTTTTATGTTTTACAATTTCTTTTCTAAATTCATCAAAATATACAGTTTCTACACCATTAATTCCAATAATTTTATCATTTATTAGCATTCCTGCATTTTTTGCAGGCGATTTTTTTGCAAAGCCACCAACTTCAACAGGTACTCTTAAAGAGATAAAATCAGGTGATTTATTTTTAATAATTTTACTTACAAATCCATCAGGTATCTGTATTTCTTTTATTTTTTCATTTCTGTTAACCTGAATTGTTTTTATATCATTAAGCAAAATTTCTATTGGTATATTTCTAAACTTATCAACTTTTTTATTGTCAAGAGATATTATTTTATCTCCATTTTTCAGACCCATTTCCAAAGCAAGTGAATCGCAGGTAATTCCGTATTTTACATTAGAAGTCGGTAAATACTGTTCGCCCCAGGTAAAAAGTATAGCTATATAAATGGCTACTGCAAGTAAAACATTGACAATAATGCCTCCAAGCATAATGATAAGACGTTGCCATGCAGGTTTTGAACGAAATTCCCATGGCTGTGGTGGTTTTTTGAATTGCTCTTTATCCATAGATTCATCTATCATACCTGCAATTTTTACATAACCACCTAATGGTATCCACCCAATACCATATTCTGTTCCGTGTCTTTTTATTTTAAATAAAGAAAACCAAGGGTCAAAAAACAAATAAAATTTATCTACTTTTGTCTTAAATAATTTAGCAGGTATAAAATGTCCTAATTCGTGAAAGATTACCAGTATTGAAAGACTTAATATTAATTGTAATACTTTTATCAATATTTCGTTCATAATTAATTATAATATATGTTTAAAATTTGCGAAAATAGATATTTTTTTATATCTGTGAAACAAAAAATGCAATATAAAAGTTAAATAAGGTTAAATATATTAATGAAATAGTTTTGCTAAATTGCTTAAATTACTCAATTTCACAAGACAGGCGGCAAAGCCAAATCCGCCTTAGACGGATGAATGGCCAACATAAATGCCATAGGATATAAATCCAACGGCTTAAATATATAAAAAATGAAGAAGTATAATAAGACAAAAGCATATAATAAAAAAGAACGCTCAAAAAAAGAAAAACCTAAAGAAAAATTAAACTTATATAAGGCAGAAAGCCATTTTCAGAAAGATAAACAGGTAAAAGATAATAAAATTATTCGTTTAAATAAGTTTATTGCTCATGCAGGGATATGCTCAAGAAGAGAGGCAGATAATATTATAATGAATGGTGATATTACTGTTAATGGAAAAATTATTACAGAGATGGGAACTAAAATACTTAAGACAGATATTGTAAAATATAAAGGAAAGATATTGGAAAAAGAGAGATTGGTTTATGTTCTTTTGAATAAGCCCAAAAATTTTATTTCAACAGTATCTGACCCGCATGAACGAAAGACAGTGATGAATCTTGTAAAAAATGCATGTGAAGAAAGGATTTTTCCCGTTGGCCGTCTTGACAGAAATACAACAGGAGTATTATTATTTACAAATGACGGGGATTTGGCAAAAAAACTTACACATCCAAAATACAAAGTAGAAAAAATATATTATGTTGAGTTAAATAAAACTCTTATCAATGAAGATATGCTTAAAATTGTTGAAGGATTAGAACTTGAAGATGGTTTTATAAAAGTTGATGAAATTAATTATATAAACGGGGATGATGAAAAGAACAAAATTGGTATAAAGATACATTCAGGCAAAAATCATATAGTTCGTCGTATATTTGAGGAGCTAAATTATAAAGTTGAAAGATTAGACAGAGTTAAATTTGCCGGACTTACTAAAAAGAATTTGAAAAGAGGCGAATGGAGATTATTAATGCAAAAAGAAATAAATTTATTAAAAATGATTTTGTAAAATTTTATAAAA
>Ga0208905_1001742_pt1 | contig 10776 bp, 13 predicted proteins | sample AntAceMetag02UKS_FD_184776 | JGI IMG/M metagenome (GOLD analysis project Ga0208905, IMG submission 184776) | Saline lake microbial communities from Ace Lake, Antarctica - Antarctic Ace Lake Metagenome 02UKS (SPAdes) (version 2) | ecosystem: Environmental > Aquatic > Non-marine Saline and...
TTCAATGCCCTCCCCATATCGGCGCTCACCCCCGCCACGTTTCCTCCCCTTCTGAAAAAGATGGAGGGGGTCATTGCCGGGATGAAGGGGCGCAGGGAGAGGGAAATAACCGATTGAAGATCCCCGCAACAAGTTGCGGGGACTCTCCGATTGTTAAGGAAAGGTTTTGTTTTGTATTCTCGCTTCCCCCGCCGCAGAAAGCGGGGACTGCTCGCTTTGCAATTCAGTGGACTGACACTACTTCCGCTACAGGACCCCCCGGTACCACCCCCCGTCGATCTGAATCGCCGCCCCGGTGATATATCCCGACCGTTCGGAGGCGAGATAGGCAACGAGTCCGGCAAACTCCTCGGGGGTCCCCAGCCGCCCCATCGGAATGGAAGCCTCCCATCTCCCGATGATCTCCTCCGGTGAGGTTTTCTCCTTTTCGGCCACCGTTTTCGCGAGGGTTCTCACCCTGTCAGTGAGTGTGTAGCCGGGACAGACGCTGTTCACCGTCACGTTATAGGGTGCGAGCTCGTTCGAGAGCGTCTTTGCGAGGCCGATGACACCGGAGCGGATCGTATTAGAGAGTATGAGCCCCTCTATTGGCTGCTTCACCGAGATGGAGGTCATATTGATAATCCGGCCCCATCGCTTTTCTTTCATAAGAGGTATGGCCTCCCCCGTCATGGCGATGGTGCTCATGAGATTGAGTCTGAATCCCAGATTCCAGAGATCATCGTCAATATCGAGGAAGGGGACCGACGGAGGCCCGCCGGCATTGTTCACCAGGATATCTACCGTGCCGTAGTGTTCGATCGACTTTGTGACAAAGCCCCTCGCCTGCCCCGGATCGGCAAGATCGGCAGGGATGGCGAGGACACTGCCACCCGTCAGATTCTCGATCTCCCGTGCCGCCCGGGGGAGCTCGGGATCATCGAGCGCGCAGATCGAAACGCGGGCACCCTCCTTCGCAAGCTCCGTGGCGACGGCCTTCCCAAGCCCCATGCTCCCGCCTGCCACGAGAGCCACCTTTTCCTTCAAACCGAGGTCCATCACATCCCTCCTTTCAAACTCCGCAGGGATTCCGAAAGAATCCCCTGCTCAGCTTTTTGAAGCTCCCGCAACAAGTTGCGGGAAATCTCCGATTGTTAAGGAAAATGTTTGTTTTATATTCTCGCTTGCCCCGCCGCAGAAAGCGGGGAATGCTCGCTTTGCAATTCAACTATTGTAGTCACATACCAGATAGCACCGGCCCCGTCAACGAGGGGTGTTGAGCGAAAAACCCCGGGGGCTTGCCCCGTTTTATCTATCCCAGGACAAAAAAATCATGTTGACTTTCACGCTTTTTTAGTATAGAAAACCGGAATCTTACAAAGGCGGAGCGAATCATGACAAGCCGAAGGGCAACCAGTCTATTACAGTTACACCTTTTGTGCCTCGCTCTTCTTAGGGGTGAATGCCCCTGGTCTGTCACCTGTAAGATATGATGCGTTAGTATTACAAGGTACAAGGGCCATGGGTTAAAAATCCATGGCCCTTTTTTTTTGCGAAAAAATGGGGCGATGACTATGCATGAAATCATCTGGTACGGAAGGGGAGGTCAGGGTGTGGTCCTTGCATCGCAGATCCTGGCCGAGGCGGCATATATACAGGGGTTCAGGGGGGTAACATCGGCACCCACCTTCGGCCCCGAGAGGAGGGGGGCACCGCTCACGGCATCGACACGGATAGCCGACGAGCCACTCAGGACCTTCTCTCAGATAGAATATGCCGATATCGCCGTGGTCCTCGACGAATCCCTCATCGAGGTCATGGACATCGTCGGACGATTGAAGGAAGGGGGGGTCCTCATCATCAACACCGCCCTCGAAATGGATGAGATGGCCATCGACGGCTCCTTCGATCTGGCCCTCGTCAACGCCTCGCAGATAGCCCGGGAACAGCACCTCTTCATGGGTGGCCTCCCCACGGTCAACACACCCCTCTTGGGGGCCCTCTCACGTGCCTCGGATCTCGTATCCCTGGATAACATAGAGCGGGGACTGAAAAAGAAGATGCCCGACCATCAGGCCTATACGAATCTGCAGGCCGTTACGATGGCCTACGATAAAACGGTGATACGAGAAACCACAACGGAGTAGATTCGACTATGAAAACAAGAGACGAGTACATATCCGGAATATGCACCCCGGCGATCGGGGAGGCGGGCAAGACGGGTGACTGGAGCGACCTGAAGCCGGTTATCGACCATTCAAAATGCATCCCCGAGACAAAGGGAAAGGCAGCATGTTTTTTATGCTGGCTCTACTGCCCCGAGGGCGTGGTTACCATGACCATACCCGTTCAGATCGACCTCGACTACTGCAAGGGATGCGGCATCTGCGCCGAGGAATGTCCCCCCAATGCAATACGGATGGTGAGAAAGGTGGAGTGCGATGAGTGATACACGAATCATAACGGGAAATGAGGCGGCAGCCCTGGCGGTTAAACTCGTCGAACCCAACGTGATCGCCGCCTACCCCATCACACCGCAGACAAGCCTCGCCGAGAAACTCTCCACCTTTGTGGAGGGAGGTGAGCTGAAGGCGGAATATGTACGGGTTGAGGGAGAGCATTCGGCCCTCACGGTCTGCATATCGGCATCCACCGTGGGTGCCAGGGTCTTTACGGCAACGAGCTCCAACGGCCTTCTCTACATGCACGAGCAGCTCCACTGGGCCACGGGCTCACGACTCCCCATCGTCATGTGCTGCGTCAACCGAGGCGTGGGGGCTCCCTGGTCGATCTTCAATGACCAGCAGGACTCCTTTTCACAGAGGGACACGGGATGGATCCAGATCTACTGCAGGGACAACCAGGAAATCATCGACACGATCATCCAGGCATACCGAATCGCCGAGGCAGTCTACATTCCGGTTATGGTATGCTATGATGGGTTTGTCCTCTCCCACACGATGATGCCCGTCACGATACCCGATTACGGGAAGGTCCGCGAGTTTCTCCCTCCCTACAAACCATCTGTCGATATCTCACCCGAAAATCCGGTGACGGTGAATCCCGTCTTCTTTCCCTGGAGGAGGGAAAATGCAGAGGGAGTCCTCTGCGACGGATACATGGAGAAACGCTACAAGCTGCAGGATGCCCTCCTGAATGCGGCAGATACAATAGAGGAGGTCAGCACGGCTTACGGCGAGGCCTTCGGGCGCGACCATGGCGGTCTTCTGTGGGAACACATGACGGAAGATGCAGAGATTGTCATTGTGGGAATGGGCTCCATCGCCTCCGAGGCCACCGTGGCGGCGGATTCGCTTCGGGAAGAAGGAATCAGGGCCGGAGTCGTCGGCATCCGGACCTTCAGACCCTTTCCGAGAAAAGCGATTGCCACGGCACTTAAAAAAGCCACAATCATCGTCGTATTCGAGAAATGCGTGAGCTACGGCTGCGACGGTGGGGTCTCCTCGGATATTAAATCGGCCCTCTACGGGACCGGGATAACAGCACCGATACACAATTATATCGCGGGGCTCGGAGGAAGAGACGTGAAAGCGCGGGAACTCGCCGACGCGGTGAAGGAAACCATAAACAGGATCGATTCGGGAAGACCGGAAAACGAAACGACATGGCTCAATTGCCATACGGGGTAGCGCTAATGCAGGAAAACATATTCAAGATCAATGACAAGGAATACATACTTCCCGGAAGCAGGGCATGCCAGGGATGTGGCCTATCGCTCGCCTATCGCTACATATTAAAGGCGCTCAGGGAAAATACCATCGTTGCCATACCTCCAAGCTGTCTTTGCGTGCTCCACGGACTGTATCCGACCACCTCCGTCACGGTGCCGGCTATTAACTCCACCTTTGCCGGCAATGCCGCTTCCGCCTCGGGCATCGTTGCCGCCCTGAATGCCCTTAACAAAACAGAAATTACCGTCCTCGCACTCACCGGCGACGGCGGTACCTATGATATGGGGATCCAGTCCTTAAGCGGCGCCGCCGAGAGGAACACAAACTTCATATTTGCCTGCTATGACAATGAGGCTTATATGAACACGGGCACACAACGCTCCGGTGCAACTCCGATGGGCGCCCTGACGACAACGACACCGATCCTGACGAAGCGGGAGAAGAAGAAGGACATGCTAAAGATCATGGAGGCCCACGACCTCCCCTATCTCGCCACCGTATCTCCCGCCTATCCCGTTGATCTCTATGATAAATTCGTCAAGGCAAAGAGGATTAAGGGTACGAGATATATCCATATCGACACACCCTGTCCCCCCGGCTGGGTGTATCCGGCAAAAGATACGGTACGGGTGGGAAAACTGGCGGTGGAAACGGGGATCTTCGTACTGTGTGAGATAGAAGACGGAAAATTTCGCTTTACGGGAAGGAGCGAGACCCTGGCGAAGAAGGGCAAACGGCTCCCCGTTGTCCAGTACGTGGAAAGACAGGGGAGATTCAAGAAGATGAGCATCGAGCAGCTCAACCAGCTTCAGTCCTGGGTGGACAGCCGGTGGAATGAGTATATGAAACGGGCGGAATAGACCGTTATCTCCGCAAGAAAACCAAAAAGACTTTTTTTATAAAAGCTTACCCTGCACTCTTCGATTTGCCTTCCCTGGTCAAGGCATCGGCAACCATCCCGGCGTAGCGTCCCGAGGCCCCCCGGTTCGAGTCAACGACCGCCTTTCCCGCATCGCCCCTCGTCTTTCGGGAGCGGGGGTCTTTCATGAGGGTTTGTATGCCCTCGAAAAGCTCCATCTCGCCTGCCACCTGAAGCCCGGCGCCAGCCGCTTCCAGTGAGTCTTTTTCATCGACGAAGTCTTCCATCGAGGGGCCGTAGAAGACCACCTTTCCCCAGGAAGCGGGCTCCAGAATATTCTGCCCCCCCTTTGGGACCAGACTCCCGCCGCAATAGACGACGGTTGCGAGCGAGTAGACCCTGAAGAGCTCACCGATTATATCAACGACGATGATCCTTTCGTCCTTTCGCCTTCCTCCGCGTGCGATCTCCGACATCGTACTACAATCGCTGAAACCCTCTTTTCGAATAATTCGGAGGACGTCACCCGCCCGCTCAACATGCCGGGGAACCAGGATCAGTAAAAGATCGGGGTATTCCATGAGAAGCCGTCGCCAGACGGAAAGAACGACACGCTCCTCTCCCTCGTGGGTGCTTCCCGCGACAAGCACCCTTGAATCGGAAGGAACATTCAGCTTCCCTGCAATCTCCTCGCGAAGGGCCGGCAGAGCCCGGGCGGCGAGGCTGTCATACTTTGCATTACCGATGACACGAACCCTCGCAGGATCAGCCCCGAGAGCCCTGAAACGCCCCGCATCGGTCTCGGAGATCGTCCCTATTTCGTCGATATTACGGAGGATCTGCGTCCAGAAAAACCTGGTCTTTTTATACCCCCTGAATGAGCGCGGAGAGAGCCTTCCGTTCACCATGAGGACCTTCACCCCCCTCTCACCGCAGAGGCGAATAAAATTAGGCCAGACTTCCGTTTCGACGGGGACAACGATATCGGGTCTTACACGATTCAGAACCCTTCGTATCACAGAGGGGATATCGAGGGGGAAGTAGATAAAGGCCGTTGCCCCCTTGATAGTCTTTCGTGCCATTTCCTGGCCCGTCTCGGTGCTCGTTGATAGGACGATGGCAGCCAGCGGAAACCGCTCCCTGAGTGCTGCGACAATGGGAGCGGCGGCGGTCACTTCGCCCACAGAGACGGCGTGCACCCATATTCGAGGGGAGCCATCTATGCCCTCTAACCCATTGGCCGCAGGAAATCCGAACTTCGGCCCTATACTTCTTCTGTACTTTCCCGTCAGCACAATCTTTGCCCCATAATAGGGGGCAAGGAACACGGCCGCGAAGGCGAGGAGTATGTTGTATAAAAAGGTATACATAGGAGAAGGAACATAATGTTCTTTTGCATCGCTGTCAAGCACGATTGAATTGAACAGCGAGCGCATTCCCCGCTTTCTGCGGTGGGAGAACGAGAATACAAAATAAACCTTACCTTAACAATCGGAGATTCCCCTCAATTTGTTGCGGGGAATCTCCCCCTGTTGACTAAAAGAGGGCGGTATAGTAATGCCCGGCCGTACCGTATAAAAAAGGGAAGCCGGCTACCCACGGAAAAGAGTGCAATCGAATGGGCGAAGGGGTCGGCGACTCCGGGTGCGGCTTTAATCATTGACACGCCCCCCCACATCCTATAGAATTTGCAAAAAAAAGGAAGGTTCAAAAAAATGAAACTATCACATCGATGCTCCACCGTGATAGCAGTACTTTCCGTACTATTTGTCATCCTTCTCGGCTGCACACGATATGAGAGAAAAGTGGTGCCCTTCAAGATGCCACGATCTCTTCCCAATGCAACCTGGGTTGCCGGAGCGCACATAGCGGCACAGGCCTTCTCCGACCGAAGCGATGCAAAGTCCGCCTTCGGTTTCGATATCGTAAGCTCAGGCGTTTTACCGGTACAGGTAATCTTTGACAATCAGGGAGACCATCCCCTGGAGATACTTCCCCAGAAGACCTATCTCGTCGATTCCGAAGACAACCTGTGGCCCATCCTCGAGTCGGATCTCGCCTATGACCGCATATCGAAAAAGACGGAATACGGAGAGGCCGTTCCCGAATCGGTGAAACCGGGATTAATCGGAGGCGCGGCGGGGGCCATTGTGGGTGCTGCCATAGGAATCGTGACGGGAGAAAATGTAGGTGAGGCCGCAGGAAAGGGTGCCGTCCTGGGCTCCGCTGCGGGACTGCTTCTGGGAGGTGCAAAGGGGATCGCCGATGAGGATGTGAAAAACAGGATAGACGGGGACCTGCACAACAGGACCCTGGAGCGCAAGCCGATCCCCCCTCACGACATAGCCCACGGATTCCTATTCTTTCCCGGAGAGGCGAAAAGCGCTACCGAGCTCCGCCTTACCATCAGGGAAACGGATACGGGAAACAGCCACACACTGATAATGAAATTCTAATATGACAAAAATTGCCCCCTCCATACTATCAGCGGATTTCGGCAACCTCGCCGGAGAGATAGAGGCCGTCGAGGCGGCCGGTGCCGATCTCATTCACATCGATGTGATGGACGGTAAATTTGTACCCAATCTCACTCTTGGCCCTCCGATAATAGCCTCAATCAGAAAGACAACGGGACTTCCCTTCGATGTCCATCTGATGATAGATACCCCCGGCAGGTATATCGGAGAATATGCCGATGCGGGAAGTGACTTCATTACCGTGCATGTAGAAGCGGAACGCCACCTCCACCGTACGGTCCATTCAATCAAGGAACGGGGGGTAAAAGCAGGAGTTTCGCTGAATCCGGCAACACCCCTTGACCAGATAGTGGAGATCATCGCCGACATCGATCTCCTCCTCATCATGTCGGTGAATCCCGGTTTCGGCGGTCAGAAGTTCATCGAGAATACGCTTAAGAAGATAAAGCGCGCCCGCGCCCTCATTGACAGAGAGGCACCCCATGTGCTCCTCGAGGTCGACGGAGGTGTCACGCTTGAGAATATTGCTACTATAAGTGAGGCGGGGGCCGATATCCTTGTGGCCGGCTCCTCGATTTTTCGAAGCGAAGATTACGGCCGCACCATCAGGGAAATGAGAAACATCCTGGACGACCGATAGCCTCCTTTTACCCTTTAAAAACCTATAGAAAAAAACCTTACCTTCGAGGGGTAGCATGCACATCATTATCGACGGTTACAACCTCATACGGCAGTCGGATTCCCTCAGGCGTTTCGAGAGACTGGGCCTCGAGAAAGGGCGGGAAGAACTCATAAAGAGACTCGCGCCCTACAGAAAATTGAAAGGGCATAGAATTACCGTCGTCTTTGACGGCTGGATCGGCGGCCCCCTTCGTGAGGAAAGGCAGCGGGAGGCAGGTATCCGCATAATCTACTCCAGAAGGGGAGAAAAAGCCGATGAGGTCATAAAGAGGATAGCCAGGAAGAGAAGCGGTGAGGAACTGGTAGTCGTGACCTCGGACAGAGAAATCGCCCAGGCTGTGGAGCGATCGGGGGGAGTTGCCATAGCATCGCCGGAATTCGAGACCAGGATGATACTGGAAGGGCAAATGGCTCTCCTCGGTGAAAAGGGGGTTTCTCCCGAGGAAGAGGACGATGAGGAAATAAGAAGGGGCGGGAAAAAAGGCCCATCACGAAGGCTCTCCAAGAAGGAGCGGCTTACCGAGAGAAGGCGGAGGAAATTATAGGACTGCACCGGCCTTTTATTTGCATATATCCATCAACAGATGTTCAAGGACAAGTTTTGGTTTCATGCCCGTCGTTTTTAGGGCAAGGTCAACGTCAACGAGGCGGTTCATATATTCCACAAGCTCATCATAGGAAAAACGCCGGGAATTTCTCAGGGCATTATAGATCACATAGGGATGCTGGCCGAAAAGCCATCCCTTTTTTTTCGCTCCGCCGAGGCCCATTTCTTTTATTGAAGGATAGACATTCTTCTGGAATGTTGGGTAATCCATCCCCGGGCGGAAGGACGAAACCACGTCAGATTTGAGGATAATCTTCCCCTGCAAAAGATACCGTATTTCTCTTACTATCATGGTCAGTATCATGAGATGGTGCACGCCTTGATCGAGAAGATTACGGAGGGTCAGAAGGGCCTTTTCAGGGTCCCGTTCCACAAGAGCGGCAGTGAGCTCGAAGACGGAGTCCTCTTTTTTTCTCCCTGTGAGGGCCTTTATGTCATTCTCGTCTATAAGCCCCCTGTCCCCCGCGTAGGTTATCAGTTTTTCAAGTTCTTCCATTGAGGCCTGAATGTCAAACCCCGTCTTTTTCGCGAGCGCGGAGAGGGCATTGGGGGAAACGCTTTTCCCCCTCTCTAAGAGCATGTCCCGTGCCGCTTCCGAGAGGAGGTCTTTCTTTTCCGCCTCTCTCTTTGCCGAGGGAAAGTGGAGGATAATTCCAATCTCCGAGATGGTTTTGTACAATTTCTTTCTCTTATCGACCGCATCGGCGGTCAGTATGAGGCAATTTCCATTGGGGAGCCCCCCTTTCAGGATTTCCTCAAAGGGCCCTGTATCCTTGTCGTGTCTCTTCTCCTTTATACCGAGGCTCTTGCATTCCGCGAGCAGCCGGGGAAGCCATTTTTCTCTCTCCCTCGCCGCATCTCCCCCCACTGCCTCCTGCCACGCACCCTCTGGAATCTTCCTCCATCCCTCATCCTGAAGGTCTGCCAGCGACCAGCCCACCATTCCCAGAAAGACGGCAAAGGCCCGTGCAGCAAGCGTAACATCTCTCTCGAGATTTCGGAGCATATCGCCCGCTATGTCTGTAGAGGATGACTTGCTATAGAAAAGACGGCTATTTTTTACAACCACCACCTTTCTGCCCGGCATGAGAGAGGGGGTCAGCACCGCTTCGACAATGGTATCCATATCAGTGCTATCGCCTTCCATCTGAAAGAGGCTGAGATCTCTTTCAGAAGAGGGCAGCATATGGTCAACAATACCGCCCAAGGCCCTCTCGACGAGATATTTCTCGTCACCCCAGAGGAGGTAACAGGGGGCGATTGTGCCCTTCTCTATGTCTTTGAGAGCGCTATCCAGTTTCCCCCTCATGTGCCACCTTCAGAAATATAGCCCCCGTAAGGAGCATTTGTTATGAAAAATCTCTATGGAATGGAAACAGAACTGTTACAGGATCACAAATTTCTTTATATGCCTCACGATATCACCGGGATCATCAATAACCCTGATGATGTCGAGGTCTTCTTCTGATATCTTTTCTTCCTTCAGCATCGTTTCTTTGAGCCATTGAAGGAGCCCTTCCCAGTACTCCCCACCCATGAGGACCACGGGGAAGCTTTTGATTCTCTTAGTCTGAATCAGGGTAATGGCCTCAAAGAGCTCGTCCATGGTGCCGAAACCACCGGGAAGAATCACGTAGGCCATGGCATATTTGACAAACATGACCTTTCTGATAAAAAAGTAATTATAATCTATACTTATATTGGCATAGGGGTTCGGCTTCTGCTCGAAGGGGAGACGAATATTCATCCCCACGGATTTTCCTCCCCCTTCGCTTGCACCCTTGTTTGCCGCCTCCATAATCCCCGGACCGCCGCCGGTAATGACACCAAATCCCTCCTTGGCAAGGAGCCCCGCCAGTTCTACCGTCTTTTCATAATATTCATCGCCAGGGGCTGCCCGTGCCGAGCCGAATATACTCACCGCATGGCCGATACGAGACAATTCCTCGACGGCCTCCACAAATTCGGCCATTATACGGAATATTCGCCACGACTCATCGATAGAGAGTGCATCAACGAGATATTGCTTCTCTTCCATTACCGTCACTCCCGGGCACTGCTTTTGACGCCTTATACAGGCATTATTACCGCGACCACCTGCGCCTTCTCGCCGCCTTGGCCAACCGCCTCCTCGCCTCCAGTGCCTTTCTCTTTCTCTTCACCGAGGGTTTCTCATAGGCCCTGCGGAGTTTCAGCTCCTTGAAGAAACCATTCTTAGAAAGTTTATTCTTCAGGATCTTTAACGCCCTTTCCACATCGTTGTCCAATACCTTGACTTCCAAAATTATCCTTCCTTTCCCTTATAGTAAGTTTTGTTTTTAAACTCTAAACCCAAAATGCAAAAAAAGGGGCAGTGCGACGTCCCGTATGCAATACGACGTCACCCACCCCTACTTTACCACGCAGTTATATCACTCTCCTTACTGCAGGACAGCCTTTCTAAGTGCCCTTAAAAACTGATCGTTTTCATCATCGGTACCC
>Ga0208905_1001743_pt1 | contig 10775 bp, 11 predicted proteins | sample AntAceMetag02UKS_FD_184776 | JGI IMG/M metagenome (GOLD analysis project Ga0208905, IMG submission 184776) | Saline lake microbial communities from Ace Lake, Antarctica - Antarctic Ace Lake Metagenome 02UKS (SPAdes) (version 2) | ecosystem: Environmental > Aquatic > Non-marine Saline and...
TTTATTGTGACCCCGCCTGCACTGGCGTTTTTTCTACAATCTCATGAATCGCACCGTCTGCTGACAATGGCAGTGATCGGTTTGATCCCAACATTTCTGGCATTCCGTCTGCTGGTCCAGCTCAAACAATCTCCTGATGACCTCCATTATGGTCGCAAAACGATCGTCACTGAGATTGGGTGGGAAAAGGCGATGGTGCTTCACAATGCGATGATCCTGCTGTCATATTTACTGATGGCGTTGTGTGCAATTCTTGGGTTTCCTTGGTTCCTGCTCTGGCCGGTGTTCCTGACGCTGCCAATCGGGCTGTTGGAGATATGGTTGATGGAACGTGTCCGGCTTGGGAAGAAACCCTTGTGGCGGGTCATGCAGGTTGCATCTGCATCGGTATTCTTCATCCCCATCTACTTGCTTGGATTTGCCTTCTGGATCCGCTGACCGGATAGAGTTGCAATTCTAACCAATAAAACTTATGATTAATTAACCAAACACATTAATAGGAAACAGGAGGATATAATGGTTCTCTCAGCAGGAATGGAAGCGCCTGGGTTTATGCTTAAGGATAACGAGGGCAGGGAACACCGTTTATCCGATTACCAGGGGCGGACAGTGGTCATCTATTTCTATCCGAAGGATGACACACCAGGCTGCACAAAAGAAGCTTGTTCATTTCGAGACACATATCAGGATTTCAAGGCTGCTGGCGTTGATGTCATTGGTGTCAGCCCGGATTCCGAAAAGTCTCATTCAAAATTCATTGATAAACATGCACTTCCTTTCACGCTCTTATCAGACCCTGATCATGCAGTATGTGAAGCTTTTGGTATCTGGGGGATGAAGAAATATATGGGGCGGGAATATGAAGGTGTCTATAGAACAACGTTTATCATTGATCCGGATGGGAAGATCAAACATGTCTTTGAGAACGTCAAGCCATCCGACCACAGTCAGGAAGTGTTGGCTGAGGTATTGAAATGAAACGGATGCTGTTCATGGTCTTGTTTTTCTGTTTTGGTCTCAGCGTCATAGCAGCTTGCCAGACAAATACACCGGGGGATGAGATACCTGCAGAATTTGTGGGGTTGGAGAATCCCTTTGCGGGTGATGACAATGCTGCGGGATTAGGAATGGCGATCTATAAAGAAAAGTGTCAGCGCTGTCATGGAATGGACGCACACGGCAAAGGCAACGCACTAGACCTGGTCGAAGCAGCAAACTCCCACAATGAAGATTACCTTTTCTGGTGAGTATCCGCAGGTGGTGAAGGGTTTTCCATGCCGGCGTTTTCACCAGAGTTGAGTGATGATGAAATCTGGCAGGCCATCACTTTTATTCAACAATTGGATTGATCAAATCACCAAACAATAAGAAATCCATTTAATAAGAAAAGCTGCTTTATAGAAGCAGCTTCTTAATTAACTCTGAGTTTGTATGTGTATGTCCCCTGGGATTTTCTACATCAGTCGCAGCACAACCTGACCTTCAGACCAGAGGTCCTCCAACCGGTAATAATCACGCTGCTCTTTCGAAAACAGATGCACGACCACATCGCCATAATCCAGAACAATCCATCCTGAGTCCGCCCGGCCTTCCGGCAGGCTTGACTTGTGGAACTCTGTCTTTATCGCTCGGGACAATGAATCTGTCAGGCTTTGAATCATCCGTCCACTAGTCGCAGTGACGATCACAAAATAATCTGTAAAAGAGGAAATGTCTTTGATATCAATAACGACGATATCCTCTCCTTTTTTCTCTTCAAGGAAATTTGCTGCTTTTCTTGCGAATGTTATTGCTTCCAGACTTCACCTCGTTAACTAGAAAACCTTACCATGTGTCCAAATTATACTTGATTCAATGGCTGGGACAATAATGGCGTGTAGATTGGGCCCTTTCGAGTCAGCTCACTCTGATAGAGGATGATTTCATTTATCTTGATCTCGCCCAGGGAGTCGACTTTGAATTTGGATAGCGTGGCGCCGATATCTTGGCGGGTTTCATCTCGCGTCCGCTGTCTAATGCGAGCAATTGTAAGATGGGGTGAATAATCTCGGTTATCCGGTTCAATACCTGCGCTTTTTAGTGAATGATTGAGAACATGATGGATATCTCTCAGAGTCTGGTCGTACGTAACACCCAGCCAGATAACACGGGGATTATGCTTGTTTGGATACATCCCCAATCCACCAATCCCGATTTTAAACTGGGGTTTGTCAATCAGGGCCTCTTTTATGATCGTCCTGATTTGCACCAGCTTGTCTTTGGGGATATCTCCAATGAATTTAATGGTCAGATGGAGGTTCTCTGCTGAGACCCATTTCAGCGCGTCCATAGGTGTTAGTGTCTTGAAATAACCGATGATATTTATGATCTTCGTAAGGGTCTCTGGTGGGAAATCCACCGCAATAAACGTACGCAGCATATGCCTCTCTTTTCACTCGCTGATGTAATATTATCAAGATTATCACATTATCCATCGGGGAATTAAGGATAGTTTTTTCTGCTGCGATCTTAACATTGCGCTTCTTTGCAAGGTTTCTGTATTATGGTATAAGTAATTTACCCTGCTGTGTTCGTGATGCAGCATACCAGTTTTGGGCCAACACATATTAATAACGTCTGATCTCCATTCAGTGACGCGATAGACCTGAGTCAAGGCGGATCTGATGGGTACGACGAACCTGCATAAGCAGGTTCAAAACTCAGCGGCACACGGCACGGCGGGGTCGTTTATAAGATCCCTCATCACCATTAGTCCTGATTGCGTGAACTACGACGCCCTGAACAAGGGTGTCTTTTTATATACGAAAAGAGCAAAGCGACGCTTGGTTAGATCGAGAATTGTCCAACATATTCTTGCCCCCCTTTGATGGTCACCTTCAATATTATTAAATCCTCGTTTTTATTGCCGGTAGAAACCTGCCGGTTTTTTATGCGGATTAAGTGGTCCCTTTTTCATTGAAGTTAATGCTCTTCTGAGTTATCATTTATAAAATTGCAGTCTGTGAGGATTCAATGAAGCGCATAAAGATATTGTTCGTATTGGTATTGGTATTGGTTTTATTTCTCTCCGCCTGTCAGGATACAGCCTTCACCGCTGACACAATGCCGTGGGTTGGGGATGAACCGGTGCTTTTTAAAGACGATTTTTCGGATACCCTGGGTAATTGGACAATACATTCAGATTCACTAAGCTTCGCCGGCTATGAGCAAAGCGGATTCAGGCTGTGGGCGGATGTCCCGAATTACCAATTCTGGAGCGTCCCAGGGTTGAATTTTGTGGATACGCTGGTCCATACTCGGGCACTTAAGTTGAACGGCCCCGATGACAATATGTTTGGGATCTTATGCAGATACCAGGATGAAGAAAATTATTATGCCCTGGTGATCGGTTCAGATGGTTATTATGGGGTCTTTCGGACACTGGCAGGCGAACAGGTTTTGATTGCTCAGGAACACATGGATTACAGTGATGCAATCCATCAGGGGAATGAGACGAATGAGATCCAGGCTGTTTGTCAGGGCGAACAGCTGGCATTGATCGTGAATGGGACTAGCCTGGTGCAGGTGCAGGATGATGTCTTAACACACGGGGATGTAGGTTTGATTGTGGGGAATTTTACTGAAGCAGGCGTTGATGTCCTGTTTGATGATTTTATCGTTGTCAAACCGTGAATCGGATGAAGATTTTCTTTGATATCGTTGGCTGCCGGTTGAACCAAAGTGAGGTTGAACGACTGGCGAATATCTTCCGAGCGTTAGGGCATGAGATCGTTGGCGATCCAGGAGTAGCAGACATTGCGGTCATCAATACCTGTGCGGTTACAGTGAAAGCTGCCGCAGATTCTCGAAAGAAATTGCGTAGAGCTGCGCGCGTTGGTGCAAAGAAAGTGATTGCTACAGGCTGCTGGGCGACACTTTATCCGGAAGAAGCTCGTGCACTTCCAGGTGTCTCTGAAGTTGTTAGTAATGCCGAAAAAGATTCTCTGGTTTCCAAAGTCCTGAACATCCCAGATGAGGTAGTTGCCAGGCTGACGCTGGTGCGGGAATCTCTGCCGGGTGTTCGAAGACGCACACGGGCGTTTATTAAAGTACAAGAGGGGTGCAATAACCACTGTACTTATTGTCTGACCCGTCTGGCAAGAGGAGGGTCGCATTCACGAGCTTTGGATGATATTCAACGAGATGTCCAGGCCGCGTTGACGGGTGGGGCAAAAGAAATCGTGCTGACAGGGGTCCAGTTGGGCGCATGGGGACAAGACTTCCCTCAATCCAGACGGTTGGACGATTTGATTGCAGGTGTGTTGGCGATGCCAGGGATCCAAAGAGTGCGGTTATCCTCAATTGAACCCTGGGATTTTGATCCGGCATTCCTATCCTTGTGGCAAGATGAGCGGCTTTGCCGCCAGCTTCACATTCCGCTGCAGTCCGGGGATGATCCTATCCTCAAGGCGATGGGAAGGCCAATCACGAGCGCCGAATATCTGGATTTGATCGGAATGATTCGAGAAGAAATACCTGAAATGGCGATTACAACCGATGTTATTACAGGCTTTCCTGGTGAAACGGAGGAGTCATTTCAAACCTCAGAAGCCTTTCTAAAAAAAGTAAGTTTTGCTGGTGGGCATGTGTTTACATATTCCCCTCGCCCCGGGACTGCAGCTTTTAATATGAAGGAGCATGTCCCTGCGCAGGTAGCGAAGCGGCGTAATGCGATTCTTCGAGAGGTTCTTAATGAAACAAGCCGTGCATATCGAGACCAATTTATCGGCAGGTCGCTGTGGGTGTTATGGGAATCCAGCACCTTGCATCAGGATGGGTCATGGGAACTCTCAGGTTTGACAGATAATTACGTTCGGGTTCTAGCTTCTGCTGCTCACGATCACTGGAATGAGATCTTGGAGGTGAGCATGGAAGCACATCATTCTTCCCGACCAGCCTTGATAGGTTCCCTAATAGCAAAATAGGCTGTCCTCTTGACGTATTCACCCATTCTGATAAAATCAAACCAGTTCAGCACTGGCTATCAATCATCGTTTGACCGTCATTTATGCTTACGGTATAATTGTTGGCTAGTCTTAATGCGCGATAATGCAGACTGAATGAAAAAATATTGAGAGAAAGGACTCATTGACAATGCCAAAACGAACATACCAACCCAAACGACGCCGTCGCGTACGGGTGCATGGCTTTCGAGCTCGCATGAAAACAAAAGGTGGTCGCAATGTATTAAAGAGACGACGGGCTAAAGGCCGGCTTGAACTGGCTAAGAAAGCAAATAACCACGTGAAAAATGTCCGTTGGTAAGATTACTGACCAGGGAAGATTGGATTTGATTTAATTAAAGGTGTCCTTCTAAACAGGAAGACGATTGAAGCGGAGTTCTCGATTAACTAGAGGCGATGAGATTAAATGTGTGCGAAGAAAAGGGATTTCTTTTGCACATCATGCAGTTGTATTAGGTTTCTTACCGAACCAATTACAATTAAATGAGAATAGAGTTGCCATAACCGCTGGCAGGTCCGTTGGTGGGGCTGTACAGCGCAATTTAGCTAAAAGGCGACTTCGGTCAGCTTACCGGTATTATGAAACAAATCTACAGCAGGGATATGACCTGGTGCTTATTGCAAGAAAGCCCATCCTGGAAGCTGATTATCAATCACTTCTGGATGGATTGAAGACACTGTTTGATCAAGCTGGATTGATGAAAGAATAAGTGTGTTGACAGAAAACACAGAAATTTACATACAACATAATTCTGAACCTCACTTGAAGGATCTCCCGATCCGGTTGAAGACATTCCCCCGATGGATTTTGCTTGCCATCATACGGTTTTATCAGACAGTATTTTCTCCCCTCATACCTGCGGATACTTGCCGGTTCTACCCAACCTGTTCGCATTATGGTTATCAGGCGATTTATAAGTATGGCGTCCTGAAGGGGGGGTGGATGGCTGTAAAGCGAATTGTACGATGTAATCCTTTTAACCCGGGCGGATATGACCCGGTACCCTGACATTACCTAAGAAGAGAAAACGAATGAAAAAAACCTATGTTTTGTTAATTGCAGTATTTATAGGAATTACCCTCCTCCTGAGTGCATGTGTTCCCGGTCCAAGAGTAACGGGTTCGCCTGGGATCACCTTATCAGGTGATATGGTCTTTGTCTCATACTCGAATTTCGTTTATGGGCTGGATGCAGCAACAGGTTCCATGGAATGGGCTTATCCGGATGAAGCGGACAATCAGGTTGTGTTCTATGCTCCGCCGCTTGTTACGGACGAGTTCGTCTATGTTGGCGACCTGGCGAATGAATTCCATAAGCTTGAAAAGGAATCAGGAAAATTAGTATGGACTTATCCTGATGCAAGTAGTTATTATATTGGCCAGGCGGCTGAAGCTAATGGCGTTATTTATGTCCCCTGTAATGATGGGGCGTTATATGCGCTTGACGATCAGGACGGCAAATTCCTGTGGAAGTTTGAGACTGGTCATTACATTTGGGCTCAACCTCAAATCACTGAAGATGCCATATTTGTTAGTTCCATGGACCACTTTGTATATGCGATTTCAAAAGATGGCGATGAGCTTTGGTCGCAAGAGTTGGCGGGGGCTGTTGTCAGCACACCATTGTTGAGTGAGGATGGCAGCACACTTTTTGTTGGTTCACTTGGCGCTCAGATGGTCGCTTTAGATACCTCGAATGGTGAAATAATCTGGACATTTGATTCCGCTGAAAGTGTGTGGGGAAATGCGATCTTGATCGAAAACGCATTATATTTCGCTGATTCAGCAGGGAACATTTATGTGCTGGATGCTGAAAAGGGCGAACAACTCTGGAAAATTGAACTCGGCAGCCCAATTGTCGGTGGTCTGACAGGCATTGAGGGTGGATTTACACTCGCCACAGAAGACGGTGTTATGAAAGCATTTGACACTGAAGGCACACCACTTTGGGAATCTACACCCGGTGGTGAAATCATTCAAGCACCAGCCGTCAATGAGGAATTTGTGATCGTCGGATCTATCAACGGCGATAACCTGCTCTACGGTTTCAACCTATCCGGTGTTCAGATTTGGTCCACTACTCCTGAGAATTAAAGGATAACTCCATGTGGGAAACCATCATTATTCAACCTTTTACAAACGTATTGTTATTGATTAATTCGCTGGTTCACAATTTCGGCGTTTCGATCATATTATTTACCATCCTGATCCGCTTATTGACCCACCCCTTGACCGTTCAGCAATTCAAGGCGACTAAGGCAATGCAGGGTTTACAGGAAGATCCACGGTACAAGAAAATCCAGGAAAAGTATAAAAACGACAAGGAAAAATTATCTCAGGAGCAGATGAAGCTCTATCAGGAAAAAGGGATTAAACCCCTGGGTTCCTGTCTGCCGACGTTGATTCAACTCCCGCTCATCCTGGGTTTATATCAAAGTGTGACGAAAGCAATGGCTTCCTCACCATTTGAGTTTTTTCAATTGGAAAAGATCATATATCCCAAACTAATCAACGCTGCTGAGCTGCTTCCTCTTGAGCATCAATTCCTGTGGATGGACCTGGGACAACCAGAACGGATCAACCTTTTTGGGCTTTCGATCCCATTACTCGCTATCATCGTTGTGGCAACAACATTCCTGCAGTCCAAATTGCTGCAGCCGCCTACATCAGCCAATGATCAATCCGCAATGCTCACTAAGTCCATGAGCATCTACATGCCGATTTTGATGGGTTTTATGGCGTATTCGCTTGCATCAGGATTGGCGATCTATTTCCTGACCAGCAATGTGTTTGGCATTATCCAGTACGCTATCCTTGGGCGGGCGAATTGGAGTAATATCTTCCCCTTCCTGAAGAAAAAAGATGAGGATACTAAAACAGGTAAAGGGAAGAAGGAAATTGTGGATGTTGAACCGGAAGATATCCCCGAACCTGAGGAAGAACCAGAAGAAAAAACTGTTAATATGAAACCGGTCATGCCAAAGAAGAAACGTCCGCAACGCAAGAAAAGAAAATGATTGTGAGTTAATCAAGACCAGCCAATATATGCGAGGGAATCATGACTGAAGAAAGAACCAAACTGGAAGTCATTGCACCTTCAGTTGAAGAAGCAATTGAGAAAGGGCTGAATGAACTTGGCTTAACCAAGGATGATATTGACGTTGAGATTCTGGATGAGGGCAAGAAGGGGTTGTTAGGTTTGGGCATCCGGCAGGCAAGAGTTGCATTGAAACTGAAGACTAGTTTGAGTGAATCATCCCAAAGCACTGACACGTCCACTATGGATGAAATGCCAGTGTCAGCCTCAACCGAAACAAAAGAAGCAGTATCCATCAGCGATGAGTCTGAGGAAATTGCAATTGCCCGGGAGACAATCAACATCATTCTTGAAAAGATGCACGTGAATGCTAACGTTACCGTAAGGCTTGGAGACAGCGATACGGATCGGGCGCAGCCTATATTAATTGACATCGAGGGTAATGACCTCAGTTTCCTGATCGGACGGAAATCAGAGACGATTGATGCGCTGCAGTTTGTTACCAGCTTGATTGTTGGTAGGGAATTGGGGCACTGGACACCACTTCAGATTGATGTGCAGCATTACCGCAAACGCCGGGAGGATGAGTTGCGAAAGCTGGCCAAACGGATTGCTGAGCAGGTAGAAAGCACCGGAAAGAAACAAATCCTTGAGCCGATGCCGCCCAATGAACGCAGGATCATCCACATTGAATTAAGTGAAAATCCAAATGTGATCACTGAAAGCATTGGAGAGGAACCCCGAAGGAAGGTCACCATTTTACCAACCAACTGACCTTTGTCATTTTTCAATGAAACCGTAAGGATTGACTGTTATCTGATTAAGATACTGTAAGCCCTTACGGTTTTTGTGTTGCGGTAAAATTATTCTGGAGGTGTATATGCGTGCAGTAGACGTGATCATTAAGAAACGCGATGGGGGGACGCTGACAAAAGGTGAGATTGATTTCTTCATTCAGGGATATACCATGGGTGAGATACCCGATTATCAAGCCGCTGCCTGGGCAATGGCGGTGCTGTTGAAAGGGATGACACCAGAGGAAACAACCGACCTGACCCTGACGATGGCTGAGAGCGGGGATCAGCTTGACTTGAGCGGCATTGTGGACATTGCTGTTGATAAACATTCATCAGGTGGTGTGGGAGACAAGACGTCAATCGCGGTTGTTCCAATGGTGAGGGCTTGCGGACTTCCGGTAGGGAAGATGTCCGGACGCGGTCTGGGATTCAGTGGGGGGACCCTTGATAAACTTGAATCAATCCCGGGATACCGGGTGGATCTGACCACAGAGGAATTTTTAAGTCAGTTGGGCTCATTGGGAATGGTTCTCACAGGCCAAAGTGCTGACCTTGCGCCTGCGGATGGGAAGTTGTATGGTTTGCGCGATGTAACCGGGACTGTCCAATCCACCCCGCTAATTGCCTCATCAATCATGAGTAAGAAGATTGCTGCTGGTGCACAGGCAATTGTGTTGGATGTGAAGACCGGCACCGGCGCATTCATGCAGACATTACCTGAGGCGCGTCAGCTTGCGGAATTAATGGTCTCTATTGGAAAATTTAGCGGTAGGAACGTGGTTGCGCTGCTTTCTAATATGAACCAGCCTCTTGGTATTGAAGTCGGGAACGCGCTGGAGATGAAAGAAGCCATCCTCACGCTGAAGGGGCAGGGGCCGGCAGATTTCACGGAACACTGTCTTGAAGTCGCAAGCCAGATGTTGATTCTTGGTAAGAAGGCTGATACAAAGGAAAGCGCTCACCTGCTGGCTGAGGAAGCGATTGAGTCTGGCACAGGGTTTGAATTCCTGCGGAAGTTGATTATTGCACAGGGCGGGGATGTCAGCTTCATTGATAACCCTGAGAAGCTCCCTGCTGCTCCTATCAGGGTTGCTGTTGAAGCCTCAGCATCTGGTTCAGTTTCAGAAGTCAACGCGCGAAAGGTCGGTGAGACCGCTGTGATCCTTGGGGCAGGGCGAATGAAGAAAGGTGAGAAAGTGGACCTGGCAGTGGGCGTGTCCGTTTTATGTAAGGTCGGAGAAAAGGTGGAAAAAGGGCAGCCGATATTCATGATCCATGCCCGAGAAGAAGTATCGCAGAAAGAAGCTGAAACGAGACTGCTGAATGCCGTCAGGATCATTGACGGGGATGTCAAACCTCTCCCGCACTTTTATGGATTGGTGGAATGATTAAATACTTGAAACTGTGTGATATGAATGACCGTGGGGATGAATGACTGGAGGCGTCATGGATAAGGCGAAGTTTGGGATTGTTGGTCTGGGGGTAATGGGTCGGAATCTGGCATTGAATATCGCCGATAGGGGATACAAGGTCGCTGTTTATAACCGCACAGACGCAAAAACATTGGCATTCATCAATAGTGAAGCCAAGCAAAAGGATATCCTTGCAGCGTTTTCTTACCCTGAGTTGGTCGAAGCACTGCAGAAGCCGCGTCGGATCATGTTGATGGTCAAAGCCGGACCCGTAGTGGATGGCGTGATCAATGAGCTCAAGCCTTTTCTTGAAACCGGTGACATCTTGATAGATGGAGGGAACTCCCATTTCCAGGACACAAAGCGCAGGAATGCAGCATTATCAGCTGAAGGATTGTTCTTCATCGGCGCGGGTGTATCAGGCGGGGAAGAAGGGGCGCGTCATGGTCCGAGTATCATGCCGGGCGGAGATTGGGAAGCCTGGGAAGCAATCCGTGAGATTTTCACGGGTGCAGCCGCCAAGGCG
>Ga0208905_1001744_pt1 | contig 10775 bp, 9 predicted proteins | sample AntAceMetag02UKS_FD_184776 | JGI IMG/M metagenome (GOLD analysis project Ga0208905, IMG submission 184776) | Saline lake microbial communities from Ace Lake, Antarctica - Antarctic Ace Lake Metagenome 02UKS (SPAdes) (version 2) | ecosystem: Environmental > Aquatic > Non-marine Saline and Alkaline...
ATATTGGATGGAAAAAAGACATTGGAGCTTGGCAATACATCTCCAACAAGAGATTTAACATATGTGAAAGATACGGTTACGGGATTCATGGAAATTGCAAAATCAAACGAACTTATCGGAGAAATAACCAATATCGGTATGAATCAGGAAATTTCAGTATTTGATTTGGCTCATTTAATTGCTGATATCATGGGAGTTCAGATAGCACTCGTAGCCAACGGCCAGAGAGTGCGGCCGTCTAAAAGTGAAGTTGAACGACTTCGATGTGATAATGCCAAAATTTTACATATGACAAACTGGAAACCTCAGTACGATCTGAGAACAGGGTTAGAAAAAACTATTGAGTGGATAAAGGCGAACATAAAACAATACAAATCAGAAATATATAACGTATAGGAATAACTAATAGTAACTATGCAAGCAATCATTCTGGCAGGCGGAAAAGGAACAAGATTAAAACCATATACGACGGTTTTTCCCAAACCGTTGATGCCGATTGGTGATTATCCCATACTTGAAGTTGTCATCAAACAATTAAAGCATTATGAATTTAATGAAATCACTATGGCAGTGGGACATCTAAGGGAACTTATACAGGCATTTTTTAATAATGGGCAGAAATGGGGGGTAAACATTTCATACTCAGTTGAGGACAAACCCTTGGGAACCGCAGGCCCTTTAAATCTTATTGAAAATCTTGATGATAACTTTTTGATGATGAATGGCGACATCCTCACTAACATGAATTATCAAGCATTCTTCAGACAACATCTGGATAGTGAAGCTATTTGTTCTATTGCAACGTATAAAAAATCAGTAAAAATTGACTTGGGAATCCTCGAAACTAATAAACTGAATGAACTAACAAGTTATATTGAGAAACCAACGCTAGATTACTCGGTTAGCATGGGGATATATGCATTCAAAAAAAATATTTTAGATTTTATTCCAGACGATAGCTATCTTGATTTACCTGAACTTGTTAAAAAGTTGCTCGAAAAACGAGAAAGAGTTATGTCATATCAGTTCGACGGTTTATGGTTGGACATAGGACGACCGGATGATTACGAAGCGGCCATCCAACAATTTGACGATCATAGAATGGAATTCATTCGAGAGTAATGAAAATCGTAATTACCGGAAGTGCCGGGTTCGTCGGCAAACATTTAGTTAAAACATTAAAGGATGAAGAACATATTGTTACGGAATTAGATTTAAAGAATGGCAAAGACATAACTGATTGGAATCAATTAACTAATATACATGACTTTGACATTCTTTTTCACTTAGCAGCACGAACATTTGTTCCTGACTCTTACCGTATTCCAAGGGATTTTTATTATTCTAATATTAACAGCACACTGAATGCCCTGGAATTATGCCGCATTAACAGCGCTAAAATTATTTATATAAGCTCTTATGTTTATGGTCATCCACAATATTTACCAATTGATGAAAAGCATCCCCTTGACCCATTCAATCCTTATGCTCATACTAAAATAATTTGTGAACAGCTCTGTGAAGGATACTATAATCACTTTGGTGTTCCTGTATTAATTCTGCGACCCTTTAATATATACGGCATCGGACAGGATGATTCTTTTTTGATTCCATCGATAATATCGCAGGCTGTAAATGGCAAAATTAATCTCGCGGATCCCGAACCACGAAGAGATTTTATTTTTATTGATGATGTTATTGAAGCATATGCCAAAGCTGTTTATTATGACAAATCTCAATTTGAAGTAATAAATATAGGGTTCGGGAAAAGTTATTCTGTGGGTCGCATAGTCACTGCTGTTACGAAGCACTTTGAAAGAGACGTGGAAGCCTTTTACAGCGGCGAAAAAAGAGTTAACGAAATCAAGGATACTGTTGCAGATATCACAAAAGCAAAAACACTTCTTGGCTGGGCACCGAAAATAGATATGGAAACCGGCCTCAAGAAGATAATTGAATCGGTCCTTAAGAAGAATTTTGACCTTACCCCCTGAAACTGGGCCATTTAAAAATTGAGTCATTCCTATTAAAAAAAAATTATAAAGGAGGACTTATTTATGAAGCGTAGGCGATTTACTACAGCGCAAATTTTCAGGATTCCACAAGGGGCAGAGGCGGGCATCAAGATTTACGGAGTTATGTCGCAAGTACGAGATATTGGAACAAACATTCAACAACCGGCGTAACAAATACGTTAGTATGTCTATCATCGATGCACGGAAGCCCAAAGTCATTGAAGAAGAATGCCGAGAAAAATAAAATTCTGAGGATATAATTCGGAGTCATCGTTATGTATAAAGGTAAAACAGTCTGCGTGGTGGTCCCAGCCTACAATGAATCTACACAAATCGGCAAGGTTATTGAGACGATGCCCGATTTTGTAGATGCGGTTGTCATTATTGACGATGCCAGTACGGATAATACTATAGAAATTGCAGAGAAATATGAACAGCAAAGCGAGAAAATCACCCTCATTCAACACGACAAAAACCAAGGTGTCGGGGGAACAATTGCAACCGGCTACAAATGGTCACGTGATAATAATTACGATATGGCCGTCGTAATGGCAGGTGATGGTCAGATGGACCCTGTTGATCTGCCGCTTCTTCTCGACCCAGTAGCGGAAGACAGGGCAGACTATTCCAAGGGAAACAGGCTTTTTACCGGCGAAGCTTATACTAAGATTCCCAAGATACGCTATATCGGTAATGCATTCCTTTCTCTGCTTACGAAAATCGCCTCCGGCTACTGGCATGTCGCCGATTCACAATCGGGATATACCGTTATAAACAAAAGGGCCCTTCATCTGATAGACTGGGATCATATGTACAAACGCTACGGACAGCCTAATGATCTCCTAACAAGATTAAATGTATACAACTTGAGGGTCGCTGATATTCCGATTGAACCGGTTTACAATGTGGGAGAAACGTCGGGTTTGAAAATAAAGAAGGTTATATTTACCATCAGCTGGCTTTTATTGAAGATGTTCCTGTGGCGTTTAAAGGAAAAGTATATAATTAGGGATTTCCATCCATTAGTATTCTTCTATTTCATGGGACTGATTTTGTTTCCACTCGGGCTCTTCTCGGGTTTATATCTTTTTATATATAGAATCTTCTCGGGACCGGTAGCAGAAACATCGGCATTATTTTCAGCCTTTCTCTTTATTACCGGAATGCAGTTTCTCCTTTTTGCTATGTGGTTTGATATGGAAGCAAATAAAAATTTAAAATAATGTTTTATCTGTGTATATCAATTACTGGAAATGGGTTCAATTGGTAAGCGGAGAATATTTATGAGTACTATGTCAGCAACAAAAATATTCAAGAGGATTTCAAAAGGAATAATATTGCTGTTTTTTTTATCTCTTATGTTTATTTTATATAAAGAGATAAGCTACTATCCGACATCGATAGAAGTTAATTATATGGGCAACGAAGTTCAGTCATCATTAGGTTATTACTACCTAAGTTCGAGCAAAGGACCATATTTAAACAGGAAAGAAATTGTTTTTGATAAGAATGGCATTCCAATCATTAAGATAAATGGACAATACCATTATCACCCGGTTTATATAAGCCAGTTTGCCTTAGGCGCTTATGATCACTACTTGATTACTATGGACACAACGGCAAAACAATCTTTCATGCAGTGCGCTTTATGGCTTAAAGACAATTTGGAGAAACGGGGAGAATTTTATTATTGGAATTATAATTTCAAAAATGATGGATATCCGGGGGGCATCTACGAAGTGCCGTGGTTTTCGGCTATGGCACAGGGCCAGGGGGCTTCCGTCTTATTAAGAGCTTTTTGTGAAACAAAAGATGAAAAATATTTAAGTGCTGCAAAAATGGCAATAACTCCTATGTTCTATAATATTACTGATGGAGGAATTAGTATTATAAATGATTCCAACTACATTTTCCCTCAGGAATATCCAACAACCCCCCCATCCGATATTCTCAATGGTGCAATTTTTGCTTACTTTGGTTTGTATGATTATTACAGGGTAACCCATGATCCAAATATAAAAAATCTTTGCCGAATTGTTGAGAACACATTATTAAATACTTTACCACAATACGATACGGGTTATTGGTCGTTATACAGTCTCTGGCCGGGGTATTTTGCTTCCCCCGGTTACAATTTAATCCATATCGCCCAACTTAAAATACTTTATTTAATTACCGAAAAAGAAACTTTCTTGAAATATTCAGAGAAGTTTGAAGGTTATCAAAAAAGCTGGCTTAAGAGAACAAGGTCTGTTTTTTGCAATCACTTGGTGCAAATAAAGGAGTTTGGGTTTGATGATATGACCAAAATTCCTTTATATCTCAAAAAAATAATCACAAGCTGACCCATTGTAACGTTGGAGGTATTTCTTTAATGCCACAGGTTCTCTTCGATATCGGACATCCTGCACACGTACACTTATTTAAAAATGCACGTCAGGTCTTGGTAAATCGTGGTTATGATGTTTACGTTTTAGCCAGAGACAAAGAAGTAACCCGTCAGTTATTAGACGCTTATCAAATACAATATATCCCAGGCACAAAGAAGCGAAATGGCTTCCTCAGTCTTTTAGAATTATTTGAATGGTTTGTGAAAGCTCGAAAAATTATTAAATGTGATCATATAGATGTAGTTGCCAGCATAGGTTCACCGGCTGGAGCATGGGCTGCTAAGGTATGCAATATACCTCATATAGCGTTCAATGATACCGAAACCGCTCGAAAACAGCGCATGCTATACAAACCAGCATCAACTAAAATATTTACACCATCCTGCTTACTTTCTGATTTTGGATCAAAGCAAGTAAGGTATAATGGAACACATGACTTAGCTTATTTAAGGCCGGAATGGTTTAACCCGGACATCTCTGTTCGTAAAGAACTATATCTAAACTCAAATGAAACATACGCTATCTTGCGCTTTGTTTCATGGCAAGCTACACATGACTGGCACAAGAAAGGTACTGATACTGACTTTCAACGTGCCATCGTATCTATTGTTTCTAAAAAGCATAGAGTATTTATATCGGCTGAAGGTGTCCTTCCCCCCGATCTTGAACGATTCCGCCTAAATTTACCTCCTGAACGATTACATGACGCTATGGCTTGCGCAGCTGCTGTTATAGGAGATGGTTCGACCACATTAACAGAAGCCGCTGCCTTGGGTGTCCCCGCATTATACATCTCTCAATTTGCAGGTTTTCTCGGATGCTTGCGATTTTACGAAAAATATGGACTCCTTCGTTCTGTAAAAACTAAAGACGAAGGGATTAATGAAATACAAATATTATTGAAATATCCTGATCCAGAGGGTCGAACCAAACGACGAATGAAAATGCTTGATGAAACAATAGATGTTGCTACTTATATTGCTGATCAATGTGAAAAATATTTTAAATATGAGCATAGTGTCTAATAGCATTTAAGAATTAAGCAATGCGAGATTGAACAATATATGCTTATTTTAATATCAGCTTTTGCCCTGGATGAATTAATGATTTTTTCGTCAGGTTGTTCATCTTCAGAAGTTTTGCCAGTTTGATCTTGTTTCTCCTTGCAATCCAATAAGGGCTGTCACCTTTCCGCACGGTATATGTCTTTGAGCCGGAAGGAGCAGCCTTTTTCTTTACCACCGTCGTCGTGGCAGCTTCCTCCCCTATCTTTAAAGCCTGCCCTATTTTGAGATTGTTCCTGCTGAGTCCATTTATGCGCTTGATTTTCGAAACCGTCGTGCCATAGCGCCTCGCCAGCAGCCAGAGCGAATCTCCCTTTTTAACCCGATAGGTAATTGTTTGTCCCTTTTTCAGTACGGATGCTTTCGACGCATATTCCTTTGGTGCCGTATACTTATAACTTCGTGTTGGTATCTTCAGCCACTTTCCTGCCCTGATTTTGTGCTTGCTCGAAAGGCGGTTTGCCGCGACAATCGCCTTGACAGAAGTCTTATACTTTCTGGCGATGACCGATAACGCCTCGCCTTCTTTCACTTTGTGCCTTACGTATACCGGCCCACCCGGTCTCGCCGCTTTTGGAACTTTATCGACAATCTGAGCAAATACCTCTCCTGCCCCCTCCGGAATTTTAAGCTCGTAGACTCTATCCGGTGTCGTTTTATAGCGTAGTTCCGGATTGAGAGAGTAGAGAGTATTCTTTGAGACCTTGAGGTTTTTTGCAATAATATCGAGACGCATGCATTTGTTTGTTGTTACTGTCTCAAAGGGTATGGGTTTCTCAAGACCATCACCAAGGTCTATTCCATATTTTGCAGGATCTTTCAGGATATGCACTGTTGCAAGATAGCGTGGCACATAGCTTGCGGTTTCATAGGGAAGCTGGCGGTAGAGGTCCCAGAAATTGTCGAGATAATTCATATGCTGTCTCGATATGGTTCTCAACACCCTACCCTCACCGCAATTATAGGCGGCCAGGACGGTCAGCCAGTCACCAAATATTCCATGCAGCTCCTTGAGGTAGGCAATGGCTGCCTCCGTTGATTTTTCCACGTTCATTCGCTCGTCAACGTAGAGATCTCTCTTGAGGCCGAATTTATATCCGGTAGATGGAATAAACTGCCAGAGACCGAGGGCACGTGCACGAGAAAGGGCATTAATCTTAAAACCGCTTTCCACGATTGGCAGCCAGGAAAGCTCTTCCGGAATACCGGCTTCTCTCAGCTGTTCGAGTATCATCGGGCGGTATTTGCCGGAGCGCCTGAAGGAACTTATTAAATGGCTACGATCTCCGCGCTGAAATAGTCGTATCTGTTTTTTAACATCGTCATTCATGACAAAGGGTATCTCGCTCTGATACCCGGTTGCTACGGCACTTCTCGATGCATATATCTCGATAATCCGCTTTGCGATCATGACCCGAAGATCGTCTTTCTGCCATGAAATATCGGGATCACCATCTGCATCCAATATTAGGGAATATGCCTCATCCAGTAATTCCAGCGCACTTTCAAGATCACCCTTTTCCCAAAGATTTTGCGACTGGCTGAGAAGACTTATGGCCTGATCCATATTTTCCTGCTCGTTATTCTTCTTGCCGTTGTCTTCCGCCGGTTCAACCGTTTTATCTGCTTTATCTGCGAGCTCTTTCACAGGAGCTTCTCCAATTACAGAGAAATCTGCATTTGGAGTAATTGCTCCCTCGGTTTCAATGTCCGATCTCTTGACTTCCTTTTTCTCAACGGAAACGACCTCTGGTTCCTTGTTAATTATGTAGGGCCTTGAATCGTACAGCGGATAGGTGCAGGAAAATAAAAACAATGAAATGAATGCAGATACTATTAGGTGCTTCAGTTTGATCATGAACATCTACTCCTTAAACCACTCCAGATTGCCGTTTCTGAAATAATATGAGATTGCTTCGTCGCTTCGCTCCCGTCACACAGCAATTGAGCCTTTATTTTGCAATGAGATTGCCGCGTCGTTTCACTCCTCGCAATGATAGAGTGTGATCGAGATTGCTTCGTCGCTTCCCGCCACGCTTCGCTCGCGGCTTCGGCTCACTCTCGCAATGACAGAGGGTGACAGCTTTGCTTTATCGCTACTCTCCCCCGGCACTTACGTTGTCTCATCTTGAGCCATTCGCTCGCTGATGAATCAGCGGGCTACTTCTATGCCTTTCCTACTTTGTGCCTATGTGCCTCTGTCACTTTGTGCTTTGTATAAAACGCTGATGAATCAGCATGCTACAAACAAAAATAGTTAATTCGTAACATATATGTAGCCGCCCGATTCATCGGGCTAGTTTTTTTGTCATTGTGAGGAATTTGCCTGAGGCAAATGACGACGCAATCTGGAGTTTATATGTATGAGATTGCCGCGTCGTTTCACTCCTCGCAATGACAGAGGGTGATCGAGATTGCTTCGTTGCTATGCTTCTCGCAATGACGATGTCTCGTCTTGGATCATTCGTTCGCTGATAAATCAGCGGGCTACAATATGTCTTTGTCTCTTTTGGACTATGTGCCTTTGTTCCTTTGTGCCTTTTATAAACGCTGATGAATCGGCGTGCTACAAGCATAAATTGCTCGTCAACTTATCAGATAGGCCTCGATAAAACCATCGATATCGCCGTCAAGCACCCTGTCGACATTTCCGACTTCCAGATTGGTTCTGTGATCCTTTATCATTCTATAGGGATGCAGTACATAGGAACGAATCTGGCTCCCCCAGGCGATCTGTTTTTTCGTCTTGTTCATTTCTTCTTTCTTTTCCCGCTGTTCTCTCAGCTTCATCTCATACAATCTCGATCTCAAAACCTTCAGGGCCATTGCCTTATTCTTATGCTGTGATCGTTCATTCTGGCACTGAACGACGATGCCCGTGGGAATGTGGGTGATTCTGACCGCTGAATCGGTCTTGTTGACATGCTGCCCACCGGCCCCGCTGGATCGGTAGGTATCAATCCTCAGATCTTTTTCTTCTATATCAACGTCTGCATTGTTATCTACTTCGGGATATACAAAAACGGAGGCAAAAGATGTGTGCCTTCTCTTTCCCGTGTCAAAGGGGGATATGCGAACGAGGCGGTGGATCCCCACCTCGGCCTTTGAGTAACCATAGGCATAATCGCCGCTGATCGTGAAGGTCACGCTTTTAACGCCCGCTTCATCACCGGGCTGAAAATCGATGATTTCTGTTTTGTAACCACGCCGTTCGGACCATCTGAGATACATCCTTAAAAGCATCTGAGACCAGTCCTGCGCCTCGGTACCGCCCGCACCTGAATGAATGGTCAGTATGGCGTTTCTGGAATCCTCTTCACTGCCAAGCATCATCTTGAGCTCTGATTCTCTGACAGCGACTTCTAGGGTATCGATATCTTTTTTAATCTCCTCGAGGACCGATTCATCCTCCTCATCCCGTGCCATATCGAAGAGCATCGCGGCGTCCTGAAGAGAATTGTGAATTCTATTCCACTGCCCAACGACATCTTCGAGTCGGCTCTTATCCCTCAGGATGTTCCTTGCATTTTCAGAATCGTTCCAGAAGCCCTCTTTGAGTGTTACTTTTTGAAGTTCCTCGATACTTTTTTCCTTATCCGGTATGTCAAAGGCAACCTCTGAGATTATCTATTCTTTTCTCAAGGACCTTTATTGTCTCAAATATTTCTTCGATCATTTTTTCACCCTCCTTATTACTGAAACCGAAAAGATAGCTATCATAAAAACGATACAAATATAAACAAATAAATCACCATATCTGGTATAAAAGGTGTCGTAATCATAGATGCCAATATTTCCGCTGAGAACAGCTTGTTCGAAAATCTCCGTCCTGGAAACGACTTTCCCCGTTGGATCTATTATAGCACTGATACCGGTATTCGCAGCCCTCACAATCGGCACCCTGTTTTCAATAGCCCTGAAGGCGATCATCGACAGATGCTGGTAAGGCGCCGAGGTCCTGCCGTACCAAGCGTCATTCGTTATATTGACGAATAGATCGGCACCATTTTTCTTATACTCCCTCCCGATTTCGGGGAATATCCCTTCGTAACAGACAAGAACGCCGGCCTTTTTTCCCTCCACCATAAGGGGCCTGAATCCGTCGCCGGCAATAAAGTCTCCCGCCCCCGCCACCAGTTTCTCGACAAAGAAGAGAAAATCCCGAAGCGGAACATATTCACCAAAGGGAACAAGATGTACCTTGTCGTACCGTCCCACAATATCTTTTGACGGTGACACAAGATAGGCGCTGTTTTTGAGGTAGTTTCTCCCATCCTTTCTTTCGTAACTGGGGCTTCCGAAGAGAAGATAGGAACCCGTGGTTTCGGCCAGATCCAAGACATCATTTCTTTTATGATTATTATCCTGGAAGAAAAAGGGGGCCGCCGTCTCGGGCCAGACGATGAGCTGGGGCTTTGATTGCGCTGCCTCTATCGAGAGTTTTCGGTACAAATTGAGTGTCTTCGACTGATAGAGGGGGTCCCACTTTACGGACTGGTCAATGTTCCCCTGAACAAGTGAGACATTGACTGGGTCGGCATTTCTTGCAGACTTTTCTATATCGCTGATTCGATAGAAGCCGTATCCGAGGGTGACTCCAAGGAGGATCACTCCCACCAGCAGCTCTGAAACAATGGACTTCTGGCCCTTGGCCGTCATCATGCCAAAGAGGAGGCAATTGATAAAAACGATCAGGAAGGTGATCCCGTATATTCCTGTAATGTCGGCAATCTGTATGAATGAAAGCTGGCCATGGAGCGAATGGGCGAGGTTTTCCCAGGAAAATCCCGTGAGGAGATGAGATTTACCGTATTCCAGGATGGTCCATAAAAGGGGTGCGGAAACGATCTCTCCAATTCCCCTCTTTTTCAGAAAAACGACTCCAAAGGCAAATAGGGCCACATAGAGACTGAGGTAGAACGAGAGAAGGAGCATCACGAATATGCCAATTGAAAGGGGGAGGTACCCGTAGTGAACGACGACAAAGGTTACCCAGTAGATGATGCCCGTATTATAAACAAAACCGGTGATTAGCCCTGCGAGAAACGCCTCGGAAAGATTCTTTCCTCTTATGGCAAAAAGGAGAGGTATGAGCGATATCCATATAAGGTAGTAGAGATCGAATTTGGGAAAGGATAGAAAGAGCAAGATTCCCGACATGATCGAAAATAAATGTGTTTTCCAGTTCATCGTGTCCGCTTTTCCTTTTCGAGCACTCCTAAAAACCTTATTACGTAAGAATGATGTTGTCTCATCATAGGCCATTCACTCGCTGATGAATCAGCGGACTTTTTGCCGATAAATCG
>Ga0208905_1001747_pt1 | contig 10742 bp, 10 predicted proteins | sample AntAceMetag02UKS_FD_184776 | JGI IMG/M metagenome (GOLD analysis project Ga0208905, IMG submission 184776) | Saline lake microbial communities from Ace Lake, Antarctica - Antarctic Ace Lake Metagenome 02UKS (SPAdes) (version 2) | ecosystem: Environmental > Aquatic > Non-marine Saline and...
ACTACTAGGGAGGCATTGCGGTCTAGGGTTACGAAACCCTAGTTGCGCCCACCTTTTCTAGGGTTAGTAGTCGAATTTAGGAAACCCTGATTAGGTTATTCTGCGTTATTTGGAAACAGACTTCGATATATGGAAACCCTATTTAGGTCATCCGTTCTTTTTGGAAACCCTTTTCGACCGAGACTTGAAACAAATTAGGTTAATGAAATCTTGAAATCCCAATCTCACTATCTCGCCGCCTCTTATCTTTGTTTCCTTATATTTTTGGAAGCGTTCTTCTCTAAACGTATTTCCCTTTTTTCGAATGACGCGGTTTTTACACATGATAGAATCTTCTTCCTTCCTTTTCAATAGGCAGTTCACCTCATCACCTACTTATCCTACTTCACAGTTCCTTTCGAACCCTTTTTTGCCTGTCATTTTCACCATTTAAACCCTTTTTGGAGTTCTCTTTTCATTCCTTATTACTTCACATGCACGACAATTCCGATCTTTCCCAAAGCTTTTCATACCCACCAAGAGAAGGATTTTACCCAAGTGAACACACCGAAGACACTGAAGACATTTCCACCATTTTAATGTATGAAGAAGATGACAAGGAATTCGATTTGGGACTCGGACAGAAACGAACATTCGATATGGAAGGTCGCGAGTTGATAGACTTCAGCACGTTCACCAACAAAACACCGCTTTCTACAGCCGATATGAACGAATGGTGCCGCAAAAGAGATTTAGAAAACCTCGACCTTGAAGCGTCTACTCCGTTTGAAGGTGGCTATACCATCCCCAAATCTCGCCAAGAAGCTGAAACACGTTTCCTTACAGAACGAGCAGAGCAAGCTCACAAAGAAAAGAAGAGACAGCTCAGAGCCAAAATGATTAATTCAAGTTTTTTTAATTAGCTTTTAAGTTTCAAACGCATCATCTCCCGGTGAAGTACATTAATGCGAAAGAATTTTTTCACGTTTGAATCAACAATCGGCTCTCTTCCTCTTTCACAAATATTTAACATTTGTTGTGCAAGTTGTATCGTCTCAAGTAATATCCATCTCACATTACGGTTCTCATCATAGTCTTCAAACATTAATTTTTGAATTTGCTCACATTTCGCGTAGCGTCCGGGTATGCGAAGAAGGGTCGTGTTCGGACAATCACCGGGATAAGGGATTTCGAAGGTATTCATGATGTTTTTCGCCATTCGTTCCAATGTTGTAATTTCAGAATCAAGCAAACTCGAGTGTTTCCCCGCAAGTCTTGCTTCAACATCCAACGCAGCAAACACTTTCACACTTTCCAAAGGTGTTCTTTCCATTATAATCGAGCTTCCTCGTGCCATCATCAGTTGCATAGCATAACCAGAGAGGATCATTTTCTGGAAATCGAATAAAGAAGTTGGATCCATTGAACTATCGTGTAACATTCTTTCTCCAAGCACAGGAAGATAATCAACATATTCTTTAATAAAAACAAAATCACCTTCTTTGTTCACCAATTCTTGGATGAGGGTGGTTTTACCGACACCAACACCGCCTGTGATAACGAGGATGTAAGGGAAAGGAGCCATGAAATGGTTTTAAAAGATCAATTAGGTCAATATTCATCTTGCAGGTTTTCGCTCATTCTGTTATTAATGATAAATTCAACTCCCTTCTTTTTATCTGTAGAGCATCTCCAGAAACAGTCTTGAACAATCATCATCAAGGGAGAATTGTTGTTCATTGTAACCCCATCTGGATACAGATACGGATTCGCGGTAGTTGATCCTGAGTTGGTTCCAGAAAGGGAAATATGAGCACTGTCTTTGGTAATACCATCACAAAACACACCATAACCACTAAGGCGCTCTGTTGCGCAATTGAGACAATACGAGGTGTTGTCACAACCGTTTCGATTCATCCCACTTTTCATAGCATCGGACACACTATCTCCGATCGTGTAATTGTCTGACAACGAATAAGAATAGTCATCAGATGGACTAAACAAATTATCCAATCCACCATTGACCAAATTATAATCATAGTGTGCACTTTCATACGTTGAAAATGGTTTGTCCGGGAACGGCTTGTTATCGATTTGAAGTTGAATGGAACTCATCCTTGGATTCTTTGAAACCGTCACTTCGTTTCCAGTAGTAGGGAAAGTAACAATAACATTAGTTGCATTAACCAACCCATATGTAGTGTTGCACTTCAGTCCAGTTCCTGTTGGCCTTTGTGAAAACGCCTGATAATCAACGAATTGTGCGGGGACGATCAATGAATTGATAAGATACTTTTCATATAAGGATTCAGCCACACTGTCTTTAATGTTGAAACCGTTCACATTTGATCTACAAGAAACAATACTCCCGTTTGTACAACTTAAACACACTTTTCCACTCGAAGTTGTCTTTTCAGGCCCTCCACTAAACTCTTGTAGCATTCTTCGAATCGGTCCAGAATCCCCGATTTGAACAAACCCAGAAGGACACAAAGCATCCGCAACCCTACAAACAGCATATGCATTTGCTTGGTCTACCATTTCATTCATAAGAGCTGGTCCACCTGGTGCCGCTTGACCACTATAAGAGAGATCTAGTGCTTTTTGCATTGAACACTGAGTCCACACCAAATTGTTCTGAATTGCCATTTTCAATTCAAGTTGCAAATTTCCGAACACACAATTGGGGAAAATAGTCATTCCACTGAGAGGAAGGAAATCATCAATTGGAATGTTAACTTCAAAATTCACAGTCACCTCTCCAGCATTGCTAGAAAATTCCTTTTCACTAATATATGTCCCACAAACAGTCGGACTCATATTGTATGCGTTAGAATGTGGAGTATAAGTATGTTTTCTTGATCTCGTTTCTTCACGTGGCTTCAAGAACCCGGTCACTGCGTTTTCATAAATCGCTTCGGTTTGTTCACATGAAGTTTTCTTGTTGTTTGAATAAATACGGTACGCATCGATGAGATGAATTGCTGATTTGAATCCAACAAAATAAGCTAGAGAGGCTTCAGGATATTCAAATTGTGTAATCATAGTAGGTATTGATTCTACAGCTTCCGTATGAGTTCTCACAATCGTTAGATTAATTTCCGCAGAAATATAACTCTTGTCAATGTTGGTGATCATAATACTTTCATCGGTCAACTTCACTTTTGTATACTGTCCCTTTTGAACGGGACATGGTGGTTCAGCGGAATCAATACACAGAGTTTTATTGTCACGAACTCCTGAGTTCTTTTGAACGATATCGTCGGTGAGGGAAAGATATTTCATAATATCTCCACCATCTCTATCATCAAGTGCGCGAGAGACTCTTGGGTTCGACATTCGGTAATGAATTTCACAGTTCTCTCCAATCTTTAAATCTCAATGCCAGTACCAGGTTTCTATAAGCGCCAAAAGAAAATGAAGGGGAATATTTTCGATAAGATTAATCGTATCGTCAAACCCATTTACGAGAAAATTGAAGAGAGACTATCAGGAGTCGTAGATAATTTAAGAAACAACATAAGACGAGTCTTTCATACTGCCGATGGAGCTATTCATTTTCTCAATGACAACATTTTGAAGAAAAAGGATAGTAAAATTATGACTTTTATTGATACTATTGTTCCAGGAGGACCAGTGAAGGATGAGATTATTGATCTTGTTTCGAAATGGATTGACAGTGGGAATTATCAGGAGGTTTCTTCACTATTAACGGATGTGATTGTAGGTGGAGATCCACAAAGGGCACTCAAATCAGTTTCAAGAATGTCAGCTATTGCTCCTCCTCAACTTAGAAACATGGTTAGACCGTCTTTCAAACAAGGAATCGAACCTCGATATGATAGTGATGACGATGATGAAAGTGATGAGGATGATGATGATGTTTTCGGAGATGGAGATGACTATGATAAACCTAATAGTTTCAGACCTATAACAAAACAATTTAACCCTAGCGGAGGGTTTGGCGGGTTTGGGAGACCTATAAATTAATACTTTTGAACTCGTTTTTCATTCAATTAAATGTCATTTTCGACTGCAACTCAAATTATGAAAGAGAATGCCGACGCCGCGAAGTCCTTCAAACCACGCAAGAACCGAGCCCAAGCCCGGGCCGAAGACTTTATCGCCCGCGGAAAAAATGATTCGAAAGGAAAACTTCTGACTGATTTGATCGGCGAACTTGAAAGATTAAGGAAAGATGTTGACTTGATGAGAACTATCAATTCCGCTCAAAAGAAAGAAATTGACACATACCACTTTGAGTATTTGCGAGAAAGATTGGATGAAGCCGAAGAAGAGCAAATGGAAATTGAACCTTCTCAGATCTAATTTAATATTATTTAAACCATGTTAGCAAATTCACCGAACCACGATAGTGTTTCGCGCGTAGTAATCGAGGAAAGTCCCTTCATTGTTCCGAGTCAGTTTTCTAAACATATTTCGAATAAAAAATTCATTCGTTTCAATGGATGTGCTGCACGATACTATGATCCTCTTACAACAAGTACAAGTGAACTTATAGTGACCGCAAGACTTTATGATGGAACGGAAGTGACGATTAGTCCTAAATTAATCATGCTTCACTCCGATTTCGTTCAATTGCAACTTGACTCTGCTACCGACAATACAGACTCTTTTGTTTGCTTTTGCAATCGAGGGGATGAATGGAGAGAGTTCCCTTTCATACGACCAAAATATGAATTTAAATTTTGGTTCACTTACATGAATCAAGAAGTTTTTTTCAACAACGCATATGTGGACTTTATTATCGAACTTGAATTTTTTGTTTAACTTTTAATTTCAATGGACGAAGAACAACTTGATATCACCGCAGAATCTCTCATAAACAGTTCTTTTAAAAACGTAGATGTTAATCTACGTAATACGATTACTCCAGTCCATAAAGAAATTAATTTCTTTTACAATTCGTTAAATATTTCACTTGGAGGACAAGGTTGTGGAAAGACCACCTTTCTTATGCGAGAGCTAATCAAATTGGGACTCTTGAAAGGGCAACATTTATATAGTCAAATACTTTACATATCTTCAGGTGATGAAGACGCAACCTTTCTAGCACTCAAACATCACGTCAGTATACCCATCTACCCAATCAATTACGCAGACGCTGAAGAAGTTTTACAAAACTTCTTGGACACCCGTACCGATATAGTCGAACACACCTTCCTCATCCTTGAAGATTCGACTTTCATATTAACAAAAGACAATAGTTGTTGGAACAATTGGTTCTGTAAATTACGACATTTACGCTGGACAGTATGGTTAAATGTCCATGTTTGGAGATCAGTTAACACAATGCTCAAATCCCAGGTAACATGTTTGTTTATTTTCAAAGGTTACAGCCGAGAAGTGTTACAAATGGTTCATCGCCAAACGTGTATAAACGTCGATTTCCTCTCGTTTTGGTCCGTTTATACGTATATTAAAAATCGACAATGTTTGATGATAAATAACACAAAACAGAAAATAAAGATAATTTAATTTAATTCTAATCTTAATCTTAATGTTTACCGGCACGCAAATCTGTTTTCAAGAATCTAATCTTGTGCTTACGGAAAACAACCTTGGGAATATCGTAGTCTGGAACTCCAATGAAAGCGGTTAGTGCGTTAACCATCATGATTGAAATTTTCTTATCCTTAACCCACTGTTCCAATCCATCAACTTGTTTATCTTGGCCATATTGAGAGTAAACATATTTCGGAGGAAGAAATCCAACATCAGTATCCACACAAATCCATCGAGGGAACCAATCAATGTCTGAAATAGCCTCTTCTAATTGTAATTTCTTTTCATGTTTCTCTTTCTGCATGTCTTCTGAATTCACAATAGTTGTATAAGAACCATAGCCTGCTGAGTATTTTTGTGATAATGCTAACGCTTTATCTGCCCGAATTTTCATTTGGCGAGGTTTGTTAACTTCAATTGTGCTGTCTGAATCTCCAGCAACATTTTTTCTAGCTCTCTTTGTGATGAATTTGCGATATGCTTTATAACGAAGGGTGTTACCGATGATACCAATGTAGCTTGTATAACCTCCCACAATGGTTTCTGCGTCTGGAAGAAGGGTCATATTAGCAATGGCTGCTTTGTCTGGCTCAGTCAAATTCGGCCTTTGAAGGGCTTTAATTTGAAGTCGCTCCATGTGTTCTTTAATCTCTTTATTTTCTTCTTCTGTCTTTGATTCCATTTGTATTTTCCATTGCTCTTTAATCGTATCTTGATTGAACTTAATGGCCTCCATATTAGTTTCGACGGCAACCTTGGTCCAATCATTGATTTGGGTGTTATATTGTTTCATATCTACGGGTTCCATTGGGTTCGTTGATGTAATAAAATATAGAGTTCACAATAAATTAAAATTTGATAGTTCTAGTGAAATTTTTTCTTGTTTCAATCGTCATATTTTTTCCTAGATTGAAGTGTGGGCCAGCCTTGAGTAAATCAAATTTTATAGCTTCGCCTGAATACATTTTTTCATACAAATCCATGACATTTTCTCCTTCGGAAAGATGTGCAGATATTGTTTTCTGGGGGATTCCTTTGAGACGATAGTGATAAGTTTCTTCGCCCCTTTCATTTTCTAAGCGGTCGATGTAAGCTTTTTTCCCGAGGAAAAACGCTTCTATAGAATGCGTAGGAGACTTGTTCAAGGGTGGAAAATCAGAATGAAATTGGCCCATATTCGTTCCGATTAATTCTCGTTGATAACGATTTGCGAAGGCTGTTTGAATGTGAGGAATGTCAATTGTTTTGATGTGAATAGAATCAGTGTCTTGGTAATATATGTCAGCTCCGTTGTCTTCTGCAAGGCACATAACCTCGTTCATGATTCTTTTTGACATTGAAAGTGTGAGAATACCGATGATTGAAGGAACATAAAAATCGTCTGTCTGGAGTTGTGTTTTGATCATGCGTGCTTTGTCTGAATATTTTACACCGTATAACACTCTTGAATAATTTCTTTGCCAAAAAATTTCCATCCCTTCTTTGTTCTTAAAGAAATGGGATTTGTCAATGATTGGCTTTTGAATTGTCTTCCCATAAGCAGTGTTCATTATCAACTTGTAGATAAGTTGATTCGAGGAACCGTCTTTCTTCATGAGGACCCTGGTGTTGTATAAATTTTCGATGTAACCTCCTAGAATGTTTTCACGTTCGCCTTCCCAATAAAGACAATGTTTCATTGTATATTCAATACCTTGGAATTCTATAAGGTCCTCGAGATAAATATGATCGACAATCATTGTTCCGGGTTCGTTAACATAACAGTTTATTCCTTTACGTTTGTGAAGAATGAGAGGGAAGTCACGTGTTCTACCAATTGAGGTGATTTCAATTTCGCACACAAACGCACTAATGTATCTTCCGCCTTCTGGTTTCAGTTCGTGTTCTTTCATGAGATATTGGAGCGGATTTTCGGAACTTGACCATATCTTTGGAGTCCCGGTTGGAAGATGGAGTCTTTTCATTGCAGATGGATAAAGAGAACATGCGTCAAAGTCCATGAGTTGTTGTTGGATGTGAAACTTTTCATTTCTTCTGGTCATGTTTCTTCCACCGATGATTGCTTTACGTAACCAATCGCGAAGAACTCCTTTGTATTCGAAAATATTTGCTTCTGATAAAACTTTCGAAGAGAGGAGTTTGAATGAAAGTGAAGAAAGTGTCACACTGGAAACGGGATCAATACCAATGTTTTCGATTGTCATTTGTCTGAATTTCTTGAATCCTTTGGCAAGGATTTGTACATCCCTTTCACAATAGAAAATACAATATTTCTTCGCATTGAATTTGTCGTTGTTGAGTAATTCGAGTTTAACTAAATTGGCTCTGAAATGGTCTTTTTGAACATTGTTCCAACGAGGAGTTTCAGTGTCACCGACTTGTGTAATGTCTCCTTCATAACAAGTGAGTGGATTGTAATAGTTGTAAGGATAGATTTCCTTTTCCCCATCATCTGTGATTTGAAACATTTGTTGAAAGTCTCTGAGCGGGGCTTGAATCATAGCGAGAGAGTCTTTGAATATGATTCTTTTCCCTCTTCGAGGTACAATAAGCTGATAAATTTTGGCCCCTTTTTCAATCATTGACTCAACTCCAAATTGAACGAGAAATCTTCCATCATATGCGAGGTTGTGAAAATACACAAGTGGTTTCTTTTCAAGACACATGATATTAAGAAAACTTTCAATACAGTCTTCTCCGTAAAAGCTTTTCGTTACAAGGTCTTCTCCGCAGAAAGAGATACAATAAGGTACATGGAAACCTTCCGTGAAACATTCAATATCAGCGAAAAAGATTGTGTTTGTATTCTGTTCTGAATGTTTTGAAACACAAAGTTGTGAATCTTTCGGGTCAATGAAGGCGGGAAAATTGGATTCAAACATTGCCCCAATTCCTGTTTCGGTTTCTGCAAGATCTTCCTTGCCAATCTCGTCAAATGCATTCCTTTTGAATAATTCATTCACCAATTGAAGGGAATAGAAAGGAGCAGACGTTCTTCTTTCCGAATTGTTGAGTTGATTCTTACAGATCGTTGTTTGTTCATATGTGAAAAAATGAGGGAAAACATTGTGTTTCCAAAGTGCCAAATGTATTGTTCTCTCGTGAGTTCCTTTCTTTTCGCATACCATTCTTTCTTCATTGCAATAATAATGAAGGGTGTATGAAAATTGGTATTCAACTGTGAGCCTTTTAATGGTAGTGAGAGTAACAACTTGACCCTTAATTTTCGAAATGAGTGACTGAATTTCTTCTTCGGTGAAAATGTTGCTTTGTTCGCAAACGTTGATGAAACAGTTTTTGTCGAGATGTGAGGAAGTGATACAGTTGTAGATTTGATATTTCTCTAATATCGGGAGGAGGTGTGTAAATTCTTCTTTGAGTTTGAATGGGAAAAAGGCCCCTCCAAGCACCGTTGTCTCTTTGAGTGTTTGAACCGTGAAAATTTCAATTTTCTTGATGTTTTCAATTCTTGGAAATAGTCTGGTGAAAAACTCTTTCTCCAATTCGTATTGTTCCCAAAAATCTTCTTCAGTATCATAATGAACAGAGAGGATGCGAATGATCTGTTCAAGTAACGTTGTGAGTGTGAAATAAAAAGATATTGTTCCTCCTCTTGCAATGTCATCCATTGTAGCTTCCATCATCACTTTGTGATATGCGTCCACTGGGAGTATTGTCATGAGACCTTTTGTTGTATAAAACAGCCATAATCTCAGAAGAGAAACTCTTTCTTCAACAGGCATTTCTGGTCTAACATCAACCGAGACGGTGAATACCAAATTTGCTTTCGGTGCTCTTGCTTGTCCTGCATACGGTGTGCGATCGATCATTTGTTTGGATATGTTCCCATTGTATGTGAATCTTTGATCGTGATAATCTTTGTACAAAAACCATTTCGCCTCTGGTGTAAGGGTAAAGTACTCGGTGAGGAGGTCAGCACATGCTTTGACTGATTTGTTACCATTGGAGGGGAAACGTCGCATGATTTTTTCTGTTCTGGTTCCTGGCATTCCTCTGTCATCGAATCTTGCAGCCGTCACTTGTTCTTGCATTCTGTTGTAAACTCTTGCAAAGTCCTGGTGGGTAACAGGAACGGTTGATCTTGTGACTCTTTCTCTTCTTCTGAAGTTTATGTCACGTTGTCTTTGTTGTCTTGTTTGTCCAAATGCGGTTTGTAAGTCTCTGAAATCGTCGATTGTGTCTTGCCTGTCGGGGAAAACGTCTTCATCGGTTGCTAGTGGCCTGAGACGTTCCCTTTCTTCACGATGGTCATTTGGTGCATTCAATGCTGCTTGGAGGTTGTTCATTTGTTGTTGAACAGCATCCATATTGATGGGAGGAAGACCGGTTTCCACCTCGATGGGTGGGGAATCGCCCATCATGATCGTGTCGCTCACAGGTGGAACATTGATGAGGAAGGTCATTAAGTAAAAGGAGTTCGAGTAAACCCTTTTAAATGCCTAAATTCGTTTTGTCTGTTGTCTCTTTCATATGATTGGGTCTTTTTAAAAACGTTCCCTGAAAAGTGTCTGTTTGAATGGAACAGACAAAAAAGTGTCTGTTTGAAAACCGATAAACTATAAACATCTATATTACATCGTTCGAGAAGGGTGCACTATGTCTGTTTGACCCTGATATTTAAAGGGTTCCTGAAGACACTAGGAATATCAAAATGTCAGACTATTGGAAGACAGAATCGACTGAAATGGAGGAAACTTGGGAAAGCGAAGACTGGATCGATGTTGACGAGATCGACAGTGTTGGCTTAGTTGCCACTGGATATCATGGAACGAGCGTTAAGAAGATAAACGCCGCTGAACACAAGAAGTATCTGTTGGACTCGTCTTATCAGTTTCTCCCGAGTTGGAACGATGCTTGGCTTGAAGAGTATCGTGGTCCGAAGTATGTGCCGTTGGATCCAACCTCCGATGATGGGAGGTCGTTGAATGTTCAAGAGCATCCGATCTACACTTGGGCTGAAGAATATGTTGTCTCTCGCGCGCTCTATGGTCCCGATTACGCGACCACTGACGGAATACGCTACGCCTATGCTTTGTGGGCGTACCTTCGCGAGCAGTATCTGTCCAAGAAAAGTAGTTCTAAGTGAGTTCTAACCTAATTTGTTTCAAGTCTCGGTCGAAAAGGGTTTCCAAAAAGAACGGATGACCTAAATAGGGTTTCCATATATCGAAGTCTGTTTCCAAATAACGCAGAATAACCTAATCAGGGTTTCCTAA
>Ga0208905_1001748_pt1 | contig 10735 bp, 6 predicted proteins | sample AntAceMetag02UKS_FD_184776 | JGI IMG/M metagenome (GOLD analysis project Ga0208905, IMG submission 184776) | Saline lake microbial communities from Ace Lake, Antarctica - Antarctic Ace Lake Metagenome 02UKS (SPAdes) (version 2) | ecosystem: Environmental > Aquatic > Non-marine Saline and Alkaline...
TCGGAATTTCACCTCTACCCTCCCCTCTGCAAGACCTTTCGAGCCTATCGTAACCCTGAGGGGTATGCCTATCAGGTCGGCATCCTTGAATTTGACACCCGCCCGTTCATCCCTGTCATCGAGGATGACTTCTACCCCGTCTGCGATAAAGCGCTCGTACAGCTCTTCCGCGGCCGTGGAGATCTGTTCATCTTTCATGTTCACCGGGGTGATTATCACGTGGAAAGGCGCGATCGACAGGGGCCATATGATGCCATCTTCGTCATGGCTCTGTTCGATGCAGGCGGCGGCCGTCCTTCCGATACCGATTCCATAACACCCCATGATCATGTGCTTTTCTTTCCCATCCTTATCAAGGAAGGTGGCGTTCATAGCCTTGCTGTACTTGACGCCGAGTTTGAATACGTGCCCCACTTCGATACCCCTGACAATCCTGATCTCTCCCCCGCAGCGCGGGCACCGGTCTCCTTCCCGTATGGTTCTGAGATCGGCGTACTCGGTTATATTGAAATCCCGCGTGCTGTTGCAGTTTTTTATGTGGTAATCTTCCCGGTTACCCCCCACAACAAAACTCTCCATACCGAGGAGGGAATAATCGGCGATAATTCGGCACTTAATTCCTATGGGCCCGGCAAATCCCCGGGGAGAGCCCGTTACCTCCAAGATGGTGTCATCCATCGCGAGTTCAAGCGAGTCGCACGCAAGGTAATTCTTCAGTTTTATCTCATTTATCTCCTCATCACCCCTCACCAGCGCAGCCACAGGCTTGTCATCGCACATAAATATCATCGTTTTGACAACATCACGGGGCCCTACACCGAGAAACGCGCACACCTCTTCGATGGTTCTCACATCGGGGGTGTGGACCTCCTCGGACAGCGGGTATTCCGCGTCCGGATCTGCCTCTTCCTTCGGTCGGGGACACTCGGCCTTTTCAAGATTTGCCGCATACTCGCATGCGGTACAATGGACCATTGCGTCCTCTCCCGCCTCGGCGGTGACCATAAATTCGTGGGAAAAACTTCCCCCTATGTTACCACTGTCCGCCTCCACCGGTCTGAAGTGTAATCCGCACCGCGTGAATATCCGGTTATAGGCATCGAACATCTTCCGGTAACTTTCCTCCACACCCTCTTCAGTGGCGTCGAAGCTGTAGGCATCCTTCATACCAAACTCCCTGGATCTCATGATACCGAACCGCGGTCGTATCTCATCACGGAACTTCGTCTGAATTTGATAGAGATTTCGGGGAAGTTGCCGGTATGTCTGTATTTCATCGCGCACCAGCGCGGTTATAACCTCTTCATGCGTGGGTCCGATGCAGTAATCCCGGTTGTGCCTGTCTCTGACCCTGAGCAGCTCTTTCCCGTACATATTCCACCGTCCCGACTCCATCCAGAGTTCGGCCGGCTGTACGGCGGGCAGAAAGACCTCCTGGGCACCCGCCCGGTTCATCTCTTCGCGCACGATCTGTTCCACCTTCCTGATCACGCGATACCCCAGGGGCAGATATGAATATATTCCTCCAGCCAGTTTCCGTATCATTCCCGCCCGCAGCATCAATTGGTGGCTCTGAATCTCCGCATCGGAAGGCGTCTCCTTCATGGTTGGCAGAAACATCTCTGAATAACGCATTATTCCTCCTTAATTCGTATAAAATTTGACAGGATCAACAAAAGAGTCAGGATCAAAAACGACTTTGTCAATCCTCATTCAATCTTCTTTCTACCCCTTACTCCTTACTCCTTACTCCTTACTCCTTACTCCTTACTCCTTACCCTTTTCTTCGAGCATGGCATGAATCTCATCCATCAGGACATCTGCAAACTCTTCTTCTCGTATCTTCCGTATGACCTTACCTTTCTTAAAAAGAAGCCCCGTGTGACGCCCCCCTGCGATGCCAATATCGGCCTCTACGGCTTCTCCCGGCCCATTGACCACACACCCCATGAGCGCAACCTTAAAGTAATCCTTTATTCCTGAAAGTCTGCCTTCGACCTCTTCAACCAGTTTAAACAGGTCTATCTCACAGCGTCCGCAAGTAGGACAGGATACGATGTCAGGACCTACCCTTCTGATGCCCAGGGCCCTCAGTATGCCGTATGCGACGCCGACCTCTGCGACAGGATCGCCCGATATGGAAACCCGTATGGTATCGCCGATCCCTTCATTGAGAAGAACCCCGATGCCGATGGATGACTTGACAGCAGAATTGACAAGGCTTCCTGCCTCGGTCACACCGAGGTGCAGGGGATAATCGGTGGCCTCAGAGAGCGCCCGGTTCGCCTCTATCATGGCGGGGACATCGGATGCCTTGACGGACAGTTTGATAGCGTGAAAATCCATCTCTTCAAAGAATCGGATATTCCTCAGGGCGCTTTCAACAAGTGCGGACGCCGTCGGGGCTCCATATCGGGAAAGGATATCCTTCTCGAGTGAACCCGAGTTGATCCCTATGCGTATGGACACCCCCCTCTCTTTTGCCTCACGAATAATCTGCTCTGTCTTATCTCTTCCTGTATTTCCGGGATTTATCCGTATGCAATCGGCGCCGTTTCTGATGGCATCAATGGCGAGCCGGTGGTCAAAATGTATATCAGCAATCAGGGGGATCGTTATCCTCTCCTTGATCCCGGCAACTGCCTGCGCCGCCTCTTCATCGGGGATGGCTACCCTGACGATTTCACATCCCGCGTCGGTCAGTCTCTTGATCTGGGCAACCGTCGCCTCTATGTCTCTCGTGTCGGTGCAAGTCATCGACTGGACGGCAATGGGGGCATCGCCTCCTATGGTAACCGACCCGACTTTGACAGACCTCGTCTTTTTTCTGGTTTTGCTCATGGTCTTCTCAAAAAAGTTTCGGCGCCCGACAACAGGCGCCATCTCTTCGCATTTATAACACGAATGCTACCGAAGGGCAATGAGCGAATGTAGGTAACCCCGGGAAAGTGCGCCTTTTCGAGGGATGGAATCGGGTTGACTTATCCGGCCGGGGAACATAGAATCGACCGGCAAACAAGGGGGGAAAGAATCATGCTTGCCCGCTTTTCACTCTACGGTTTCCTGAAAAACCAGCGGTATTATGAACCGTTCATGATACTCCTCTTTCTCGAAAGGGGATTTTCCTTCACCCAGATAGGCATCCTGGTGGCCTTCCGGGAGATCTGGATCAATCTCTTTGAAGTCCCCAGCGGCGCGCTGGCCGATATGTACGGCCGCCGCAGATGCATGATCCTCTCCTTTACCTCCTACATCATTGCATTCGCCCTTTTCGGTTCTGTCAGAATATATGCCTATTTCTTCGTTGCCATGTTTTTCTTCGCCATCGGCGAGGCATTTCGGACCGGTACCCACAAGGCCATGATATTCACCTGGCTCCGTCTCCAGGATCGCCTGGACGAAAAGACGCGCGTCTACGGTTTCACCCGATCGTGGTCTCAACTGGGCTCCGCCTTTTCGGTCATTATCGCCGCCCTCTTCGTCATAGTTACCGAGAGCTATTCCGCAGTTTTCTATCTCTCGATAGCGCCGTACGTCCTCGGTATTGTCAATTTCATGCAGTATCCCCCTGAGTTGGAGGGAAAGATTCAGGGGAAGGTCACCCTGCGCGGTGTCTTTGACAATCTGTGGTCCACGCTGAAGATGTTGCTGCGGATACAACACCTGCGCCGTCTGATCCTCGAATCGATGGCATTTGAGGGGGTATTCAACGCGGCCAAAGACTATCTCCAACCGGTTATCAAGGGAATGGCCCTGGCTCTCCCCCTCTTCGTATATATGGAAGATACCCGTCGCGGCGCGATCATTGTCGGAGTTGTCTATTTTATCCTCCATCTGTTGTCGGCCTGGGCGAGCCGTAAATCGCACAGGATCACACAGCACGCTGGGGGTGAGGAGCAGGGGGCCATGAACATCTGGAAGAGCTCCCTTGTGATCTATTTCCTCCTGGCACTGATATTGTACATGAAATGGTATTACCTTGCAGTTATTGGATTTATACTCCTATACGTCATGCAGAACCTGTGGAGACCGATACTCATCAGCCGCTTTGACGCGTACGCAAGCGAGACACACGGGGCAACGGTACTCTCCATCGAGAGTCAGGCAAAATCCTCTTCAACGGCGCTCGTGGCTCCCCTCCTCGGCATCGCTGTCGATTTCGTAACCACAGGCGGGTTTGGAGGGGGGTTCTGGCCGGTCGCCGCTGCGGGCGCACTGGTTGCGCTTATTGTTCTGAGCACTAACGGCAGATCCGACTGACGGTATGACCCGGCGCCCCATCTCTCCTGTCAGGCATATTCCGGGAGATCCATCTCCTCCGCATTAACGATGCTCGGCGCCGCCCTGGGAGGATCGTCCCCCAGGAAGGGGAGACTGCTTTCCCCCTTCCACGCCGGATATCCTATCAGGATTCCCGCAACGTTTCTCGCCGCAAGGATGGCCATGCCCTCTCTCGTCCAGCCTGTCGCCGACCCGAGATGAGGAACCATGACTACATTGTCAAGCGCGCTCAGACCCGGTTTCAGGTCAGGTTCATCCTCAAAGACATCGAGCCCCGCCCGAAAGTCCGGGTTATTTCGGCAGTGATCCACAAGGGCCTCCTCATCGATCAGCGGTCCCCTGCTCGCGTTAACCAGGATCGCATGTTTCTTCATCCGTTTTAGACGATCTGCATTGATCATATGGCGTGTACTTGTATTGAGCACCGGATGCAGACTCAAAACATCCGCAGACCGAAGCACTTCATCAACGCTCTGGGCACGCCTGCATATCACCCGCTTCTCTCCGCGCGATACCAGAAAATCAGCGTAGGCGGCTATATCGTCTTCCAGGGCACTGTTTCTGAGCAGATCATAATAGAGAAGGTCCATCTTGAACCCCTCGACCATCATGCGCGCGTAGGCGGCGCCGATGCGGCCCGCGCCGATAATGCCGACCGTCTTCCGAGAGAGAAGTTCCCCGAGGAAAAGGGTCGGGAGCCAGCCCTTGAATTTCCCTTCGCGTACAAATGTATCAGCCTCCACCACCCGCCTCGCCGCCGAAAATGTCAGCGCTACGGCCATCTCAGCGGTGGTCTCGGTCAAAACACCCGGGGTGTTCCCCACACAGATCCCGTGCTGCGTCGCGGCATTGACATCTACATTGTTATACCCAACGGCATAATTGCTGTATACCGTTCCACCGGCATCCCCCAGGGCGGAGAAGAGCTCATCCCCCCAGCCCTCTGTCAGCTGTCCGATGGCCCCCGAACACCGGTCGCCTATCAGTGAAACGATCTCTTTAATACTTGGAATTTCCGGTGACGTGCGAACATCCACCCTGCAGCCGGCCTGCGTGAGGATCTTCAGCCACCCCTCCCCCGGCAACTGTCTGGTGACAATCACGCGCCTGTCACCCCCGGGATTATGCACCGTGCACGTTTGATCCTTCGGCATAAGCCTCCCCCTTCACGTTGATTCCTTATGGATATTGTGGTGCAAAGGGGATACAAATGTCAACTGCTTGTTTGCAATCTCTCAGCCAGATCCTCTTTATCCGTTCCTGCGACCCGATCCACACGGAAACAATACCTGTTGGAGATATCCCAGAGGTATGGTAGAATAAAAAAACTTTCGCAGGCAGGTTATAGACCATTTGGAAAAAAACTCCCATCAAGACGTCTCTGTCAGTAAGATACACTTCCCGGATGACGACAAGCTGAAGGTGCTGCTCGGAGAGCAGGACAAGAATCGAAAGGTTGTTGAAAAACTGGGACGGGTAAGGCTCAACGCCAGGGGATCAACTGTTTCCATATCCGGGAACGCGCAGGACTGCGAGCTTGCCAGGAACCTCCTGTCTCAGCTGTATGGCATCATCGAGAAGGGCTACCCGGTCTACCCCAATGACATCGATTATGCGCATCGAATACTTTCACGGAACGGCTCTGCCGATCTGGAGGCAATATTCCTCGACACCATCTTCATATCATCAAAGAAAAAGGTGATCACACCGAAGAGCGTGGCACAGAAATCGTATATAGATTCAATCAGGAAATTCGATATCGTTTTCGGAATAGGCCCCGCGGGAACCGGTAAGACCTACCTCGCCATGGCCATGGCCGTTGCGGCACTCCTCGAAAAGAGCGTGAGCAGGATAATACTCACACGCCCCGCCGTAGAGGCGGGAGAGCGACTGGGATTTCTTCCGGGCGACCTCTCGGAAAAGGTCAATCCCTACCTGAGACCGGTATATGACGCCCTCTACGACATGATGGATTTCGGAAGGGCATCCGCGTTGATCAGCAAGGGGATCATCGAAGTGGCTCCCCTGGCGTTCATGAGGGGAAGAACCCTGAATGATTCGTTCGTCATCCTGGATGAGGCACAGAACACCTCCTCTGAACAGATGAAAATGTTCCTGACGAGACTCGGCCTCGGCTCAAAGGCCGTCATAACCGGAGATGTGACCCAGACAGACCTCCCCCCCGATAAGGTATCAGGTCTGATAGAGGTAGAAGGTCTCTTGAAGGGGGTCGAGGGTATTCGGTTTGTTTACTTTTCAGTGATAGATGTGGTAAGACACCGCCTGGTTCAGGAGATTATACGGGCGTACAATCATCTCGGTAGCAAGAAATCGACGGCAGACGGCGTGTAATTGTCACAAAAAATCTATGGCCATAAAAAAACCCCCTCAAAATGGAACAGGCAACGGAGACGCACGGACCAGACTGATCGACCGGATCCTCAGCCCGGATTTCTCCTGGAAGTTCGGTATAGCGGTTTGTGTAGCCCTGATCCTGACCTTTATCCTCTATCCCCAGATCCTTCGTATCGCCCCTCCTGAATATAAAGTGGGAACAATTATCACAAAGGATATACAGGCTGACCGTGGTTTCCTTGTAATTGACAGGGCGGCAACCGAGCAGAAAAGGGCAACTGCCGTCGAAAACACACGGTATATCTACGACTATGACAGTGACATGTCCGCAAAGATCGGGATAGCTCTGTCAAAAGCATTCCTCGCCACAGGAGAGTATATAAGGGGAAATCCCGGTGCGTCTGGCACAGAAAAGGCATCCGCCAGGAAGGCGAAAAAGGTCTTCGAAGATATCTCGGAGATACCCCTGACCGATGGCGAATTCAAGACACTTGCCGGACGCGGGTTTCCTATCGATCTGTGCAACACTATCGTACAACTTGTTTATTACACGTACAACACCGGCCTGATCGGCAATAGAGACGTCCTGAATCTTCACCGGGACAAGGGCATAACGATACGAGAGATACGAAACCAGGAAGAGAGAGACCTGGATGACCTGTCATCGATACGGGATGCGAGAAAGATACAAAACCTTATCCGTAAAAACGCGAAGGTGTTATTCGAAGATCAAAAGCCCGACGGCATCTTACTGTCACTGTCGCAAAAGGCCGTAAAGCCAAATCTCACCTTCGCCAAAAACACGACAGAAACAAGAAAACAAACCGTCTCCGACGAGGTAAAACCGGCATTATATGAGATCCAGAAGAATGAAATGATCATCCGGGAGGGAGAAAAGATAACACCCGCGGATATGGATAAACTCGACGCCTTCTATAAGGGACAAGAGGGAAGCCGGTTTGTCAGTATCTCCGTATTTTTGGGAATCTTTCTTACCATAGTGCTCCTGTCCGTTATTTTCTACCGCATGTCCAGCTCTCGATTCCGCTCGTCAAGAACCGTGGTCGCGGATATTCTGTTTATGGGCATTGTTGTAATCCTCCAGGTAATTTTAATAAAAGTAGGCATATTCATATGTGATTCCGTAGGGCTGACCTATAAGCTTATCCCGGCATCCGTCTGTATCTATGCCATACCATTCACCATGGGTACCATGCTCGTTGCAATCCTTATCGGCAGGAACGAAGGCCTGATCTTCTCCGTGTTCTCTTCCCTTGTGGGGGCCTTTCTGTTTGAAGACAAGACATCAATATTCCTGCTTTCACTTGTGGGGAGCGCGGTCGCGGCACACTATATCATCCGTTGTGAACGGCGTTCGGCTTTTCTCAAGATTGGGCTGGTGGTAGGGGTGATTAATATGGGGATCATACTCTGCCTTTCCCTGCTTGCCGGCAACCTCTTCGCGATTGAGACGCTGATCCGGCTGATGATGGGAATCCTGGGAGGCACCTTATCGGGTTTTATTGTCTCCGGCCTTGTTCCTCTCTTTGAATCCCTGTTCGGCTATACAACGGACATAAAACTCCTGGAACTGGCCAACCTGAATCAACCGGTATTTCAGGAATTGCTCATGGTGGCACCCGGGACATATCATCACAGCGTTATCGTCGCGTCTCTGGTGGAGGCGGCCGCTGAAGAAATCGGCGCAAATGCCATGCTGGCCAAGGTAAGTGCTTATTATCATGACATCGGGAAGATGAAAAAGCCCCTCTACTTTATAGAAAATCAGCCCAACTGGAAGAACCGCCACGATGATCTTTCTCCTCAAATGAGCAGCCTCGTTATTATTTCTCATGTCAAGGACGGGTGCGAGCTGGCACGGGAACACAACCTCGGAAAGGCAATAACGGATATTATACAGCAGCATCACGGAACAGGTCTCGTAAGCTATTTTCACGAAAAGGCAAAGAAGGAGAGCAAGGTCTCGGGCCAGTCAATCCTGGAGGGGGATTTTCGATATCCCGGCCCGAAGCCTCAAAAGAAAGAGGCGGGGCTTGTCCTTCTCGGGGATATCATAGAGGCATCGTCACGGACACTGACGAACCCAACCCCCGCACGGATAAAAAACCTTGTCAACAACAGGATACAGCAGGTGGTGGAAGAGGGGCAGCTTGATGACTCTGATCTGACTTTTCGTGATCTGAGAAGGATTGCCGAGATATTTACCAGGATACTCACCGGTATATTTCACCGGAGGATAGAGTATCAACAACCCTCCCCCAAATAAAACCGTATGAAAATTCTAACAACCAACAATCAAACCGCCGTGGATATAGATCTTCTGCGGGCCAAACGCTCATTGGGCACCATCATGAAGACCCTTGGGAAGGAAGACCGGGAGGTCAGTCTGGTCTTCGTGGATGATGAGGGCATTACAGAAATTAACCGGCAGTATCTGGGAAGGGACTACCCCACAAATGTTATCGCGTTCGCCATGAATGAGGGGAAATTCGGCGATATCAATCCCTCCGTCCTCGGGGATATCGTCATATCGGCAGAGACGGCCCTGCGGGACGCACGGAGCGAAGACCTTTCATCTGACGACGAACTTGACTACCTGATGATCCATGGCATTCTCCACCTCCTGGGATACGACCATGAGCTGCCGACAGAAGCCGAAGATATGACAAAGAAGGAAAAAGAGGTTTTCTTTGCGCTGAAAAAATATCACCTGGAGTAGAAGACCTTAAAAAGAGATAAACGCATCGCCCCCTAAAACTACTTTATTATTAAAACCTTGCCCGGATGGATAAGAGCATTCCTTCGGAGTTTGTTCAGTGTAAGAAGTTTGTTGAAGCCGATTTTGTTTCGTTCCGCTATTGTGGAGAGAGTATCCCCTTTTCTCACAACATAGGTCGTTGATGATGATGCCGTACCCGCCGCAAAACTCCCCCGTATCTTGATAACCTGACCGATGCTGAGGTCATTTCTCCGGAGGCCATTCAACGCCTTTATCTCTGAGATGGTTGTCCGGAAGCGCTTTGCAATGAGCCAGAGTGAATCCCCCTTCTTCACGCTGTATGTCTCCACATCGCCCCCTTTGACTGTGGGGGGGCGTCGTTTTTCCGTGTAGACATAGCCGCGGGAGGGTATTTTGATCCACCTGCCCGCCCTGATCCGGTGTTTGCTGGTAAGGTGGTTTGCCGCCCGTATCGCATTAACCGAACTTTTGTATCTCCGCGCAAGGACGGAGAGGGTATCGCCTTTTTTTATCTTATAGCGTACATAGTGAGCACCGCCAGGTTTCTTCGCCTTTGAAACCTTTTCAATGATCAGGGCAAACTTTTCTTCCATACCTGCCGGGATCTTGAGTTCATAGGTGTTCGGGGTCGTTTTATAGCGAAGCTCCGAGTTGAGAACATACAAATCCTCTGGCGGCACATCAAGCTTTTGTGCCACCTCTTTGAGCCCGACACTCTTTTCCGTCTTAACCGTATCGAAGGGTACGGGCATCATTTGCTCTCGGTTCAGATCAATACCGTATTTCTCAGGGTTCTTGATCATGTGAACTGTAGCGAGGAAGCGTGGAACGTAGTTCGACGTCTCCGAGGGGAGTTGACGATAAAGATCCCAGAAATTGTCGAGGTAATTCATCTGCTGCCGTGATATAGCCTTGAGAACCCTCCCCTCTCCACAGTTATACGCGGCCAGGACCGTCAGCCAGTCTCCGAATATCCCGTGGAGCTCCTTCAGATAGGCTATGGCCGCCCGGGTCGATTTCTCAGGGTCCATGCGCTCATCGATCCACAGATCACGTTTGAGTCCGTATCTGTAGCCGGTTGAAGGTATTATCTGCCAGAGACCGAGGGCCCTGGCCTTTGATAGTGCCCGTATCTTAAATCCGCTTTCAACAAGCGGGAGCCAGGAAAGCTCCTCCGGGAGTCCCGCCTCCTTGAGTTGCTTCAGTATCATCGGACGATATCTGCCCGATCGCGTATACGAGGAGAGAAAGAATCTTCGTTCGCCCCGCTGAAAACGCTTTATCGCCCTCTCGACATCTTCATTCATGACAAGAGGGATCTCACTCTGGTATCCCGCG
>Ga0208905_1001749_pt1 | contig 10733 bp, 14 predicted proteins | sample AntAceMetag02UKS_FD_184776 | JGI IMG/M metagenome (GOLD analysis project Ga0208905, IMG submission 184776) | Saline lake microbial communities from Ace Lake, Antarctica - Antarctic Ace Lake Metagenome 02UKS (SPAdes) (version 2) | ecosystem: Environmental > Aquatic > Non-marine Saline and...
ATTATTCTTTTGATTTATCATTTTATCTAATTTATTAGGCAAGCCCATGACGCAGGGGTTTTAGTTTCGTTTTTTATCAAAAAAAGAATGTTCCGTAGGAACTCCAGCAGTGTGAACCAGAATTTAATATTATTGCAAAAAAAAAACAAATCAATTTCTCTTTTGATTTGTTTTTTTATTATTACTAAATCGTTGCTGTTATTGGTCTGTTGTTTTTTGTAAAGTTACCAAGTTGAATGCCTTTGTCGCTTCCTTTGTTTGAAAAAATATTTGTCCATGTCCAATTTTTATATTTCTCGTCTAAAAATTTAACATATTTCAATAAATTATTTACTCTGTATTTTACGCAATCGGCTCTGCCGTTTGGCAGATTACCGATTTTTGTAATTACTGTATATCTTTTTTTATATTTTTTAGCTGCCATTTTTTTAGTTATCAAAATTAATATTTTCGTATCCGAGACTTTTCATAATATCGTATATTTTTATAATTGTTGTTTTTGATTTGTATTTTGCTCGTCTTGTTCCGGTGTCAATTTCTCTTATATTTTGATTTGATAAATTTATTAAATCTTCCGGAATATTATTTAAAATAAAAAGAGTTAAATTTTTATGTTTTTTTAAGTAGTTTAAATTTAATTTATTTTTATCTTTTAATTTTTCTCTCTCGTTAATACGTATTGATGTTTTGGAGGAATTTGAATTGTTTTTTTCTTGGTTTTTAATTTGACTTTTATACTGGTTTGAAAAACCGGTTACATGATGATTTTTTTTTGTGTTTTTTTTCTTGGTAATTGTTATTTTCTTTTGTTCTTTTTTATCTTCTATCATATCCGTATCTTGTAACTTTCGGCTTATGGAATTTGTAAGAAAATTTAGTATTGTAGAAATTTTATTATTTAATAATTCTATTACATTATTTTCTATATTACCACTTACTTCGTTTACTGTCTCATTTAAATATTGTTCTTTTTTTTCATCTTTGTAAATTTTGGAATAAAAGAACATTAAACCAAAATTACTTAAAATCTGGACAGCCATAATAATGGCGACAAAAACAAAAAACTTTTTTGCTTCGTTGGTTGTTTGTTCTGTATTTTCAGATAAATAATTTTGTTTTTCTTTTTTAGCTTGGTTAATCTCTCTTTTTTCCATTATCTTCAGATTTGCTATATTTTTATAAATACTATCAATTTGGTTCAGTTGAGTTGCTGTAACGATGCAACGGACGTGATTACTCCAGCCGTCTGGGTTCTGTTGTATTAATGTTATAAATTTCTTATTTTCGTTTACTTGCAAATTGTATTTATTTTCAATAATTTTCTTTTTACTTTCAAATTGCTCATTAATATTAATAGAATTATCTACAGCTGTTTGTTGCTGTAATGCAAGTCCATTTGTTGAAATATAGAAGGAAATTGAAAATAAAATTATTGATACAACTCCAGTAATAATTGCAGTTGTTGGAGTTCTCCGAATAATAAATTTAAAACATTTTTCTAAAAAAGTGAAGGTAAGAAACTCGAGCAAAATAAGAGTAATAAAAATTAAACAAATTCTTATTATAACATTTGGTATTAATTGAGTTAAGAAAGAAAACAAATAATGATAGCCTGCATAAATTGAAACTACATTTGTGAATAATTTAGCGAAGCCTACAGCCAGGATTGCGAAAAACCATTCTTTTTTAAACTTGTGTATTTTAAACTTTTTATTTGCCAATTCTGAAACATGGTTTGATACTAATTGCGTTTTCATAGTTAAGTGGTTTAGATTGTTAGAATTAAGATTAAAAAATAGTTGTGTATTTTATTAAAGTTTATATAATCAGTTGTTTAGTTTATTTTATTTACAGACAATTGTCAATTATATGCTTGTCTAAAATCTGTTTTAATTTTGGTGTTTTTTTTATGTCAAAATAATAAGTCAATATGTCTCTTGAGCCTATGTTAAAGCATGATGTATGTCTTGAAATCTTTTTAACTTTTTCTATATTTGGGATATTGTGAAAATGTTCAATATCCGTGATAGGTTTCAATTTTGTTACACCGGAACTACAGCTCCAGATACGTCCTTTTACTCCTTGATTTTTAAGAATATCAATTGTTGTGTTAATTTTTTCTATTAAATCGTTAACTTTATTTATACGAACATATTTTGCAGTTTCTTGATCTTGTTCGAAAGTTATCTCTTCTAATTTTTCTTTTCTATCGTATAACAGCTCGAGCCGTGCTTTACGTATCGAATTTGTTACACCTTTTGCAATATATTTCACGAGATAAAATACAAGAAATTGACTATTTACTATTGCAACTATATCGGTTGTGTTCGGATTGGACCAACCTTCTTTTTTATTTTGTGTATATACCTTATATTGTTTTATATAAGGTCTTGAGTCGTTTTTAAATTTTCGGAAACCATCTTTAAAGAATTTTTGCATATTGGAGGAAAAATCATCTACATAATTAAATTTTTTTTTGTTTAAAATTCTATTCCATATCTTCCGGATTACTTGCCACTTAACAAACTGATTAGTAATGATGTGAAAATGTATATTTCCATTGTCTTGCTTTTCTGCTTTCCATATGTAATCTTCAAAATAACCTTGAGCTTTCATTTCGGACAAAAATTGATTTAGTAGTTTAGATTTTATAATTGTATCTGTGTGTTTTTGTTTAGCCGGCAAAGTTAAAGTAATCATCACAATTTTATAAAATTGTGATTGTTTATATTTTGATTTGTCATTCTTCGAAATTTCGTATTTATTGAGGTCTCTAACAAATTTATTTCCTTGTATTTTTTTATTTTCCGAAGTATAAGCAAATAAAGTTACTCTCTCTTTAAGTCTAACTCTCGCATTTTGAGACAGTTCAAAGTATTTATTTTCATTATCTAACAAATTCTCTCTGCCAGATTTGTCGCAATCACTTAAAAACTGGGTACTTCCGTTATAATACAAAGTCAAATGGTCTGCAGACAGCTTGTAAGTAGGTATTAGCTCGTAATTTTCCATGCTAAAATTTTTGGACTTGTGGGACTATAAATAAACCAATAAGGTGCGAAGCACTTTTTTAGTCTATTTTTTACCTTTACAAATCATTAAATATAAAGTTCCGAATCTATGTATCCTTGAATATTATCTACGTTTACTTCACCAAAATAGCGAGCTATTTCCTTTGCGAGCATTCCTTGCACTATAGACATTTCTTTGATGCGATAATGCCGAAAGATATACATATCCAGCGGTTTAACCTGATTTATACGTACTACTTCGGTCATTGAAATTTTAATATCTGGAAGTAAATTTTCATAAATCAAAACATAAGGTTCTTTGTTCATTATCCTGATTCCGAAACCTTTAGGGACTGATAATAATTCGGGATAATAAAATGTGTCTCCATTAATTACACGTTGAGTAAAATCTTTGTTGCAATAGTTCCGGTCTAATTGTCTGTTATTGCTTCCTTTTGCTGTATTGACTACAAACCAATTAAGTCCAAATTCAGAAATTCTTGAAATTTCAATTAATTCGATAGGTCTTAAGCCAAACGTATAAAGTGTTTGAAAAAAAGGATAAAAGTTAGGATAAGACTTTGCAATGTTTGCCAGAGATGCGTTTACAATCGTCTCTAGTTGGGGAAAAGTTAATAATGTCATTTGGTTGAAGTTAAAACGTTAAAATTAAGAATATCACAAAATTAAGAATAAAAACTTTAACAAACAAATATAAAAGCCTGACTATTTGACAGATAGATAATGACAAGTTGGCAAAAGACTTGTTTCTGTAGCTGTTTTGGAATGAAAAAAGAACAAAAAAAAATTAAAAATAAATCAAAAATAAATAATATTATACGTTTTTTATCAAAAAAAGAATGTTCCGTAGGAACTCCAGAAGTGTGAACCAGAAAAAAATATTATTATAAAATAAAAGTCTCAGGAATCCACAACGACTCACTGAGACCTAAACCACTTGTTATTTAAACAAGTCTGATTTTTCAAAAAGAACATTATTCAATGGTAATCTCACCAGCAAAAATATGATAACTTGATAGGTCTTTATAATTAAGTCCGATCATTGTAATATATTTGCCTGCAGGTATTGTGCTTTCGAAAACAAAAGGTAAAGATGTTTGTGTAACTGCAATTTCCGTATCGGAATAAAAACCACCTACACCATTTTTTGCAAGCATAAAACATCTGTATTTTGCAGCTGCAGGCATATTTTCAAGTCCTGAAATATCAGCAACAACAATAGTATTTGTTTCGGTACCATCTACCCAAACAGAAGTCGTTACTATTTGCGGACGTGCAATAGTATTGTCACCCATTAACAAATCTGTACCTGTTAGCACTGACTTTGGAACAAGCGTTTGAGCTGTGTCTTCTGCAACTGCACCTGTAAAAGTCAGAGCAGAGTTTAAATACTGCTGAATTGCTTTAGAATAATAAGTATTACCCCCCTTTAAACGATTATAAATCAATTTTAAAAAGCTTTTAATAGCCGATAAGCTTCGTGTTTTGATGATTTGTTTTGCACGATTTTCACGTTGCACAAGCGTATCAGCGTCGTTGTACCCACCCGGCATACTCCTTGCTGTTCTCTGACCGCGACTTGTCGCTCCAACTACTTCTCCTAATTTACCTGAAATTTCGCCCCAAGGGGAGCCTCTATATTTTGCCATAATAATAAGTTTAAAAAATTAGTACATAAAAGATATTAGTTGAAGTTAAAACTGGATAGATAGCATTATAATAAGGCAATTAGGAGAGCCGGAACGTCAGAAAATCGACTGAGCAGAGCTCACATGGTCTCAGGGTGTAGATACTGTCTGCAGGGAGTTCGTGGACTGTCCCGGTAGGCTTTACATAAGGTTTATGAAAAACCAAAAAAAATCTGTATAATCTGCACCATGACAAATTGACTTAATAGATGACAAAGTAACAGAATTAAAAATTACAAATTGCAAATAAAATGAAAAAAAAATAAACAAAAAAGCAACTGCCAAAAAAACAGACAGTTGCAAAAAAGAAATAAATAAAAAAACTAATTACATACGAAGATAACATTTGTATCTTGAGATTAAATAATCTAAGAGAGAGAGACCTTTCTCAGAGATAGAAATCGGGTTATACTGATTAGAGGCTATAAGATATTTTTTAAAAATCAAATCATCTGTTAATAAATAATACCAATATTCATATCTCGGATTAGATGTATGTTTCGTATCTTCAGAAAATAAACCATATTCAAGAGACTGAATGTATTCAAGGTCTACAGGATCTTTGTTAGAAATTTTAAAAAAAGTTAATAACAAAACTAATTGATGTAAAAAATTAATATAATCGTCGCTAAATATTATCATAATAAAAATAATTAAAAAAGTTGAGTAACAAATAAAATCAAATATAAAAAAGAGTAATATATTTACTCTTATTATCTAACAAAATTTTGGTTAACGCTTTATTGTCTGATAATTCAGACGGTAAAACAAAACTGATATACTTTGTTAAAAGAGAAGTGGAACCAGAAAAAAACATTTTTGAAGATAGAAGAATATTTTTATTAAAATCTCTCGAAACATGAAAAAACGGTTTGCTTGATTTAGATTTCTCAATTTTACGAATTAAAAAACTATCGCCTGAATGAATTTTTAAGATAATATCATACATAAAATTAAAATAAAAAAATTAATTAAAAATAATAAATTCCTGAAAAATAATAATTAACAAATCAAACTGCAATCTAATATAATGTTTAGACCCCACCATCTGACTCGAGAGAGCTTTACGGAACTTTCTAAACAAATAACCCCTTACTGCAGTTTCATCTTCTATAACGTCCCCAAATTGCTTAGAAAACAATTGCACTAAATTAATAAAATCATAATTTAATTTGTTTTCATCATCAGGTATGCAACGAGGACAAATAAAAGTTTCATTTTTAAAATATTTTGTGAAAGCGGGCAGTACATCCGAAATGTTACGATTATAACATAAATCTGGATACATAAACTCGAGAGTAAATTTTTTGTTTTTTAAACAAATATTGCATTTCTCTACAAATTCCATTTTAAAATTATTTACCATTATCGGCTCCTTTATTTTTTTCAACAGGATTGTAACGCCCAAGTAAAGTTAATTGAACATCTAATTCAGATAAAACAGAATTAAACTGCATAGACCAACGAATTATTTTGCGTTTAAATTGTGAACCAGATTTCATATTATTAGCTACTGCAAATTTTTTCCAAGAACCGTACTTCATTTTTACGATTTTTTCTATATCCAATATAAATTCTTGATCTATTGGGTTTAAATCAATTGACATAATTATAAAGATTAAAGATTAATATTATTAGAAAATGTTTATTTTAAAGATTAATAAATAAATAGGAATAAAATAAAGAATAGTTACTTAATTAGATTAATTAAGTAACATTTCTCGAATTGTTGTTTTGTCTGCTTGTTCTTGTAAAACAGCTTTATCGAAAATAGATTTGTCAATAATTTTCAAAATAGCATTTTCGCAAAGTTCAGTTAAAACTTTCGGATGTAATGCGTCCAGTTCCCAGCTTGATGAACCGAATTTGTTAATATAATCTTTCGAACGCGGGTCTGTAGTTTTCGCAAAGTTTTCAGGCAATTTATATTTTCGGACTTGTCCGATAGTTAATGCAAAATTTACGATAGAAATTTGCTTGTTAAAATCTTCAAATCTATTTCGTATATCTCTAACCATATCTAAACCCGAAGCGTCATGGTCGCCACAATATAAAATAGTAGAGTTGTTTGGTATTCTTATAGCAGCCTTATACATTGCACTTGCTGAAGTATAGCCACGATTAATAAGTAAAAAGATACCGTATTTATTTGTGATTTTTGATAAAATTTGAGATAGTGCATCCTTCTCACACCAAACTTCTAAATAATTGGGTTGAAAATTCATTTTTCTCAAATTGTATTGCTGAATAGTATCTTCAATAGCCTGACTAATATTATCAACCGAATAATCTCTCAGAGGTCTTCGAATTCTATCTTCTATAAATTTCCAGTCTATTAGTCCAGCCATTCGGGCTTTAGCCACTAAATAACTTAAATTACTGTATTGAGTTTTTTTATTCTCAATATAATTTATAGAGACAAGTTGATAATACAATTGTCTTAGAGTTAATATAAAACCGTCCTTGTCAAACTGTTCTAATATTTCGTTAATTTTCAAAATTTTATCATTGTTCTTTTTTGAAAATTTCATATTTGGAATAAATTCATGTTTCATGATAAAAGGATATTAAAGATTAATAATAAAAACGAGTAAAATACAAATACTTTTGATTTTGTTGATACCGATATTTAGCAGGTAGTTCCTGACAAAAAAAACAATAAACAGTATTATACATTATCTTAAAAACAAGCGTGAAAAGCGCCAGTTTTAAAGACTCACGTTAATAATTAACTGAACAACGCCAGCTTTTTAGTTTTTATCCAACCTTCTTTTCTACTTATTTTTTCAAAATGATAATCTGGAAAATACTCATTCATAGTCTTCCCAGACAACCACCATTTCATCGCTATATCAGAATTATTATCAGTTGCCAAAGTTAATTTCCATTGTGGATTTTTAGCCATTCCTTTTTTAATAGCCTTTTCAATAGCAATGTAATATTTTGGATACAAGGCAAATTCACTTTCCCTATGTCCTTTTCTGCTCACTAATGGACACCCAACGCAACCTAAACGACTTGTATTTGGTTGTGAATAATGCGGTGCTAAAACAATATTATATTTATCAATAAATTTGTAAACAGCTTCTTCTTTCCAATCGTAAATAGGATAAATATGTTTTGCCCCTTTTTGCCATTTTCTGTTATCACATTGTATATAATCCCTGCCCCGCCTTTTTGTGCTTTCTTCACTTCTTACACCTTCAAAAACATTTTTACCTATACTACCATATTCTTTTAGATATTCGCAACAATACCTATTTAAACGAGTTGGAAACCCTTTGCGTTCAATTAATTGATAAAATGTTTCTTTTGGTTGTAATATTTTTGTATGTGGATAATATTTTCTAATATGTGAAATAGTTTTTGGGGGGTCAATAGTTGTATTTGTGTAGAAGCTTTCATAGTCTATTCCAGATAATTGTAAAAGTTTATCAAGAACCGCACTATCTTTACCACCAGAATTACCTGCATATAATTTTACAGTTGAATTTCTCGCAACTGTTTGAATAAATTTTATTGATTGTAGTTCTAATTTCATAATAAATAATAATAATTATAACATCATATTTGATGCTATAAATTTTTGAAAATAAAAATTTCCAGACACAAATACATGTCCGTTAGTTGTGAACTATAAAAAACATTAAATTAATCATGTTCAATATATGACCATGTTTTATTTGGGTCTATTTCTTTTTGAAAGTCAAGAACTTCATCTTCAGTATCAAAAGCTACAGAATTAGCTTTCAACTCAACATTTGAACTGTCTTCTGCGATATAAATTTTAGAATTATTAGCAGTGTGGTCTAATAAACGGAATTTTTTAAAATTTTTATTTTTTGTTTTTTTCATTGATTTGTGATTAAAAAGGTTATGTTATATTAGAAAAAATTAGTTAGTTGTGAACCAAAAAAATAGGTTCACAACATAAAAAAACATTATCCGATTTCATATAAACGAACCCATTTATACTGACGAAACTCAGATTTTTTTTCTGCTAATATTTTTCTTGCTTCTTGTTTAGTAGCTAAAAAACTCGGTTTGCCAAAATTAGTTTGTTTTATAAACTTATCCGTTTCCTTGTTCCAAACGGTCTCTAATTGCTGCCCAATTGGAGATTTATGTTTGATAAGCCAATTTGTTTTTTTGTTAGTGTTCATGATGTTAATTTTTAGATTAAAAGTTTATATTAAAAATAACTATTTCAAATACTCATTACGAAATGTTTCACGTGAAACATTTAAAGTTTATATTTGAAACTTATGTTACAAAGATAACACTATTATAATTAAGATGCAAGAGACAGAGTGGCACAAAAAAAAACAAACAAGAGAATAAAAACATAAACGACTAATAATAAGGCAAGTAACATGCAAAATTACTAAAAAAAGTGTTGTATAACATTTTTTTTATTTCATATATGACACTTTGACGGTTCTTTAGTTTTTTCTTTGTTTTGAATGAAAACCAAAGAAGTAACGGAACTTGTTCCGTTGCTTCTTTGGTTTGTTTTTTTTGTTTTTGGTTTTAAACCCAATACCCATCACCCATCACCCATCACTCAAAACTAAAAAACCAAAAACAAAAAAAGGACTCTGCTCTAACTGGCTGATAATGAATAACAGACTAATCAATTTGTTTTTTTAAATAACTATTTTTTTTACTTTATTTGGGTAGGCAACTAACCCTGTAGATTTTTGCACCATTGTGGACGGGGTTGGGGGCGGGACGCACAATGTCAAAACCCAACACCACTCACCGAAACCGCACAACACTTCTAAACCCACACAACACCCTAAACCCACACACCCCCCTGCCTTACTACTCAAAACACTAAACCCATGCCAGACACACCCTGCACTACCACCCAAAACCCAATTCCATGAGTTTTGACGAGTTGCTTATATTTTACATAATAAACCTATAGGACTTTTTTCGTGATATACCTTTTTTTATTTTTGTATAGGCATGTCTTTTTTTCTCTTTAGATTTAAAAAAAAGATATGCCGATACAAAAAAAGACAATGCACGTGAAAAGCTCCTATAGGAATTTGTTATGTTAGATAGATGTAGCAGAGATAAAACTCTCTATTGTGGGTAGCTCCGCACTTTAGTATAATTAAATAAAATGTTTGCTCTTAGAAAAAAAGTTCCTATTTTTTTCTATGTGCAAACACCTTTGAAAATAACATATTTTTTTTGCTATTACCTTTTTTGTAATAGGAAAAAAAATATGTGCTACTGTGTAGAAGTGAACTAAAGCACTTGTGAAAGTGCTACAGACCAGGACTAAAAAAAACATTAATTTTAATATAAAAAAAAAGGTTGGTAAGTCCGGTATTTAGATATTGAATAGAAATTATTAGGCATAAAAAAAACCAACTCTCACAAGTCGGTTTAAAAACGTCTCCGTTTTAACTTCGCTACAAAGATAATATAATAAATTTAATAAACAAAAATAAATTTAAAATATTATTTTATTCCATTTCAAAATCTACACAACCATAAAGGGCAATTGTACCATGGGTGTTACAATCATTGAAATGATTACACAATAAACAAATGAACTCGAATTGGTCTTTTCGTTCTTTCGGATAAGCTTTATTTTTAACAACACTGTCTATTAATGCCTTTTTTGAAGGAAAGGCTTCAGTTAAAACTTTAATAGCTCCTTCTTTTTTTGTTTCCAAAATATTAGTATTTAACATAATTTTAAAAGATTATAAATTTATAAATAAGAAATTAAAATAGTATACATTTTGCAAATATAATATAAAAAACAAATAATAATAATAAATTTTATAGAGCAGTTGTATTTTTAGATGGATAGTTAAGTTAAAAACAAGTAACGAATTTAAGAACTTTCAAACGCTTTGTAATTTAATTATTCTTATTATTCTTTTGATTTATCATTTTATCTAATTTATTAGGCAAGCCCATGACGCAGGGGTTTTAGTTTCGTTTTTTATCAAAAAAAGAATGTTCCGTAGGAACTCCAGCAGTCATTGTA
>Ga0208905_1001751_pt1 | contig 10729 bp, 11 predicted proteins | sample AntAceMetag02UKS_FD_184776 | JGI IMG/M metagenome (GOLD analysis project Ga0208905, IMG submission 184776) | Saline lake microbial communities from Ace Lake, Antarctica - Antarctic Ace Lake Metagenome 02UKS (SPAdes) (version 2) | ecosystem: Environmental > Aquatic > Non-marine Saline and...
GAGGTAAAAAAACGGGCCCGGGGAATCAGCTCCTTTGAAACAACCGGTCTCTTCGATCCGGTGAGCAATTATGCCTTCGGCGAAGGGGGTGCCGGGACCTTTTCCGATGGAAAACTCACGTCACGATCCAAACACATATCGAAAGAAAAACGCTTCATTATAGATAGCTACATCCGGGCGGGTGCCCCCGAAGAGATACGATACATGGCGCACCCCCACCTGGGGAGCGACTACCTGAAGACGATCGTGGCAAATCTGAGAAAAGAATTTCTGGATCTTGGAGGAAAGGTCCTCTTTGAGACACTTCTGGAAGATATTAAGATCGAAGGGGAAAGGGTTGTCGAAGCGGTAACCGCCTCCGGCGGGATTGAAACAGATTACTGTATTATCGCCCCCGGTCATTCCGCCTATGAAACCTACCGGATGTTGATCAGGAGAGGCGTTGAATTCCGTACCAAGAATTTCGCCCTCGGATCCCGGGTGGAGCACCCTCAGGAGCTTATCAATCTCGCCCAATGGGGTCGGGAGAAGCTGCCGGGGGTAAAGGCCGCCGAATACCGTCTGACCTCACGGGGGAATGGAGACCTTTCGGTTTATACCTTCTGCATGTGTCCCGGCGGCGTGGTCGTTCCCGCCTCCGCCTACGCACATATCAATATCGTCAACGGGATGAGCCGGTACAAAAGGGACGGGACATTTGCCAATGCGGCCTGCGTGGCGGCGGTGAGCCCGGAGGGTATGACTGGCAAAGAGACGAGCGCCCCGGAAGCCCTCGACTGGCTTGAAACCCTGGAGGAACAGTTCTTCCGGTACGCCGAGGGGTTCGCGGCGCCGTTCTGTACGATAGAGCATTTCATCAAGGGGAAGGGGTCCTCTACAATTTCCGCATCGAGTTATCCGCTGGGGTTGAAACCGGCGCCCCTGTGGGAACTGCTCCCACCGCGTGTGAGCAAGGCCCTACGCGAGGGGCTCAAGGACTTCAGCCGTAAAATAAAGGGGTTTGAAACCGGCACTATCATGGGGCTTGAGAGTAAGACCTCGTCCCCGATTCAGGTCCTGCGAGACAGGAACGGCCTCTGCAATGGCTTTGAAAACCTCTATGTTGTGGGAGAGGGGAGCGGCTGGGCCGGGGGAATCATATCGAGCGGTGCGGATGGAATACAAGCCGCCATGCATATAGCGGAGACCTCAAACTGAAGGTCCTAATAGTGAAAGAAGTCTTATACGGTTATTTTTTTATATGATAATCGGGGGATCGATATGAAAGAATCACTGCTCGAGCAATATCGTTATTTTCTGAAAGATACCGTCCGCAAGACCATCGATTTTTCTCAAACCGACCAGAACAGGCTCATCGATCCTCCCCCTATAGAAAAACCCTTTGCAAAAGACGCAACTCGAATTAATCTTGTGCCCAGTGGGGGATGGGATGCTGTCAAAGGAATCGATCTTATCGAGGCGATAGGAAACCGCAAAAGCCGCAGGGCCTACAGTGATGAACCGCTGACAGCGGATGAGCTTTCCTTTCTGCTGTGGGCAACGCAGGGCATGCGGATGCGGATAGATTACGGTCATGCCTATCGGACCGTTCCGTCGGCAGGATGTCGGCATGCCTTTGAGACATATCTATGCGTTTTAAATGTTACGGGGATCGATGATGGATTATACCGGTATCTTCCGGTGGAGCATGAGCTTCTTTTGGAATTTACGGATGATCGTCTGGCGGAGACGATTGTGGCGGCGACCTTCGGTCAGTCATTTATCGGGAAAGCGGCAGTCACCTTCATATGGGCCGCCATACCCTATCGAATGGAGTGGCGCTATGGTATAGCTGCTCATAAAGTTATCGCGATCGATGCCGGTCATGTCTGCCAGAATCTTTACCTCGCCTGTGAGGCAATAGGTGCGGGAACCTGTGCCATCGCCGCCTATGACCAGGAGATGATGGATCAGCTCGTGAGGGTTGACGGAATGGATGAATTTGTGATCTATCTTGCGCCGGTAGGAAAAGCCGGGGAATAGGTGTTAGGCAGTGAAGAGTTGGGTGTGACGGATCTGCTCGGGTTTGGGCGGTAAAGGTGCAATACGAGATTTTATCAACAACTTCAATGAGGTATCAAGCAATGGAACCAGTAATTGATCCAAAGTTACCACTTCTCCAGGATGCCGACCTGGAAGACAAGGTTGTCCTGCTCCGGGTTGACCATAATGTTGTAAAAAAGGGAAGGATTCAGGACCCTTTCAGAATAGATCAGACCATCGGAACCATTTTTAATATTGTCGCGCGTGGTGGCAGGCCGATTATAATGACCCACGTGGGCAGGCCGCGTGATAAGAAAACAGATACAATCCATATAGATGCAGCAACGTCGATAGAACCGATCGTGAAGTATCTCGAGCGCAAACTTCACGTAAAAATTCATATGCCCCATTTCAGCGGAGAGGAAGAAAGAGGTATCACGGGTATCGATACCTCAATAAATCTTGCCATTAAAGACCTGAAAAGGAAGAAAATCGATGCCATCTACCTCCCGAATACGAGATGGTTCAGGGGGGAGGAAGCAGAACCCGAATCCGCTGATAGAGATGCCTTTACTCTGCAGCTTGCCGGCCTCGCCGACATCTTTGTGAATGATGCCTTCGGTTCGTGGCAGCCACACGCATCTGTCTGTGATATCACCCATTATCTTCCTTCTTTTGCGGGTTTTCTAATGCAACGGGAAATCCAGAATCTTGATCAGGTTCTGCAACCCCAACGACCTTTTGTATCTGTCGTTGCCGGTGCGAAATACAATACGAAGATCGGACCGCTCAGTGAAATTTACCAGAAGGTGGATACGCTGATTCTCGGCGGTGTGATTTACAATACCTATCTGTGCGCCAAATATGGCGTTTCCATAAAGGGAGTATCGACAGAGGATATTGAAGCCATGGCCGGTCTTGTAAATATGGATGCACATAATAAAAAGATTCTCGAACTTCCCTATGTATATGAATCGGAGACTATGGAAGGGAAGATCGACGGACGCTTCAAGGTCCGATCCATCAAAGACTTGAAGAAGGGAATGAAACTCGGGTATATCCTCGACATCGCGAAGGAGTCTTTTGAAGATTCCCTTGTCTCGGATACGATCAATTCCGCGCGTACCATCTTTGTCAACGCCGTCATGGGATATACGCCACATTTTACCGAGGGTTCAGCCGTGTTGGATCAAAAAATCGATCTCAACAGGTCGGCAAGAAAGCTTTATGGTGGCGGGGATACCCTGCAGGAGTTCAAGAATCTTAACCCAGGGCTCTACCTCTCGGTGATGGACGATTCTCAATATTATTTCTTTACCGGGGGAGGAACCGTCCTGAAGGCAATTGAGCAGGGAACACCCTACGGCCTCGACCCAGTCAGAGACCTGATCGAAAACGGCGGCAGACGGCCGTAAGTCTGATAGTTTTATTGGGGATCAGGGGAGGGTCAGTCCCTCGACATTGGACACAAGATGGCGATTGAACTGAACAGCGAGCGCATTCCCCGCTGCTTGCAGAGGGGGAAGCGAGAATAAAAACAAATATTTTCCTTAACAGTCGGAGATTCCCCGCAACTTGTTGCGGGGAGCTTCAAATATAAGGTTTCTTCAAGATGATTATCTATGCTATACGGAAGCCGACTTTACATAAGAAGGAAAAACAATGGAACAACTCAAAGGATCACAGCGAAAATACCTGCGTGCTCAGGCACATCACTTAAAACCACTCGTAATCATCGGCGTTAAAGGCGTCACCGAACAACTACTCGGCTCGGTTGATAGTGCCCTGAATGATCATGAACTTATCAAAGTGAAATTCGCCGAATTCAAAGAATCCAAAAAAGAAATCTCGGAAGAAATCGCCAAAGTCACCAGGAGCGAAAAGGTCGGCCTCATCGGCAACATCGCCATTTTCTACCGTCAACAACCCGATCCGGAAAAAAGGAAATTTAAAATATCAAATAAATAAAAGTGATACTGGCATCATCCGGCTCTCCGATTTCACACCGGCGACGGTGAGCAGTATGAACAGGACTCTTTCATGAATTCCGAAAACAATGAATCGGGAACGCCCGTTTATTCAGATCCCCACTACCTGTTAAGGCTGGCTCAGGCGAAAATGCCCTATGGCAAATATGCCGGCCGCTATCTCGTGGATCTCCCCGAATCATATGTCGTCTGGTTCGCACGGGCAGGCTTTCCTCAGGGCGACCTGGGTGATATGCTTCGCACGGTGTATGAAATAAAAACGAACGGGCTCGAATATCTCTTTGAAGAACTTAAAGGGCCTTAGGGAAAATAGCATGGAAACATTCGAATTATCCGGTGACTATATTGAGCTCAATAAGCTGTTAAAGGCATCGGGGTTATGTGGAACGGGCGGAATGGCAAAAATAGAAATTGCAAACGGACTGGTCAGCGTTGACGGAACCGTCGAATACAGAAAACGATGTAAAATCAGAAACGGCCAGACGGTTGAGTATGGTGGCCATACGATTAAGATAGTGCCATAATTAGGGACAGCGCCCTTTTTTATTGACAGATCGATTGTGACAATTGTATTGTCATTGTATGCCACGCGTCGCACGAATCATTGCCAAAGATTATCCATACCATGTGACCCAGAGGGGGAACTACCAGCAGACCGTTTTTGAATCTGAAGCGGATTACCGGCAATATCTCGAATGGCTCAAGGAATACTCAGAGAAGTATTCGCTGGACATCTGGTCGTACTGTTTGATGAGCAATCATGTTCATTTTGTGTGTGTTCCTCGTAATGACAATTCACTTGCCCGGACCCTGAACACCCTCCATATGCGGTACTCACAGTATTACAATCGAAAAAAGGGAGTAAACGGGCACCTCTGGCAAGGCCGGTATTTTTCAAGTATTCTTGATGATATGCACCTCTTCGCTGCGGTTCGCTATGTGGAGAATAATCCCGTACGTGCAGGGATAGTGCAGGACCCGGAAGGTTATACATGGTCGAGTGCACGAGGCCATTGCGGGATAGTGTCAGATGGAATTCTGTCAGACACCTGTCATCTCTGTGACGAGATTGATGATTGGTCTCGGTATTTGAGGGACGATGAATCGGCGGAAGTCATAGAACGACTAAAGGTGAATGTCATGTCAGGAAGGCCTTGCGGGGATGAGAATTTCAGAAAGAGCGTTGAGGCTGTCGTGGGGAGATCGCTTATTGTTCGACCACGAGGGCGGCCCCGAGCCAATAAACAATAAAAGGGCGCTGTCCCTATTTTAAATGCTTATGTTTCTTCCCACTACACAAAAGGAGATGAAAGAGCTTGGATGGGACGGGCTCGATATCATCCTGATAACCGGCGACGGCTATATTGACTCGCCCCTCATAGGTGTGGCTGTCATCGGTAAGATCCTCCTCAATGCCGGTTACCGTGTGGGCATTATCGCCCAGCCCGACAGGACCTCGGGCGACGACATCAGACGGCTGGGAGAACCCCAATTGTTTTGGGGCGTGACCGGCGGCTGTATCGATTCCATGGTGGCCAACTATACCGCTACAGGCCGGAAGCGCAAACGTGACGATTATACGCCGGGAGGCGTAAACGACCGCCGCCCCGATCGGGCAACCATTGTCTACAGCAATCTTATCAGGACCCATTTCAAGAAAACCCCTCCTATTGTTCTCGGCGGGATCGAGGCCAGTCTGCGACGGATCGCTCATTATGATTTCTGGTCCGATAGGATACGACGATCTATTCTCTTTGATGCAAAGGCCGATTACCTGCTCTATGGCATGGCGGACCGTTCCGTTGTCGAGATGGCGGATTGCCTCAAAGCGGGCGGTGACCCCCGTGGAATCCGGGGAATCTGTTATGCCTCCGCCACCATTCCCGAGGGGTGTCTGGAATTGCCGTCTTTCGAGCAGGCGGCACAAAATAAAGATGCCTTCACGAAAATGTTCCATCTCTTTTATCATAACAACGATCCCATGACCGCCCTGCCGCTGGCGCAGAAACAGGACACCCGCTATCTTATTCAGACACCTCCCGCGCATGCTCTTGAAAGCAAGGAGCTCGATGCCGTCCACGATCTCTCCTATGAACGGGAGCTTCACCCCTATTGCCGAGACCAGGGAGAGGTGAAGGCCCTGGACACCATCAGTTTCTCCATCGCAACCCATCGGGGATGTTATGGAGAATGTAATTTCTGTGCCATAACGGTCCATGAGGGACGGAAAGTAACGTCGCGCAGCCGGGCGTCAATCCTCAATGAAGCACGTGCGTTTACTGTACACCCCCGATTCAAGGGGATTATACAGGATGTCGGCGGGCCGACGGCCAATATGTACTGTATCGACTGTGCCAGGAAAGACAAGCAGGGTTCCTGCCCCGACAAACGATGCCTCTTTCCGGAGATATGCCCCCAACTCACGACAAACCACCAGCAGCAGATATCGCTGCTGAAAGGGCTCCGGGCGGTGAGAGGTGTTAAAAAGGTCTTTGTTGCCTCGGGAATACGGCATGACATGGTCCTGGCCGACAAGAAACACGGCACGGAATACCTGAGGCAGGTTATCCGTCATCACGTTTCGGGACAGATGAAGCTCGCACCGGAACATTCGGAAACGCATGTGTTGGAGAAAATGGGAAAATCAAACCGTGAGGCACTACTCGCCTTCAGGAAGCGCTTTTTCGACCTTACAAAAGAGGAAGAAAAGAATCTCTTTCTCACCTACTACCTCATCGCCGGCCATCCCGGGTGCACCGACGACGATATGAAACGGCTCCGGTCATTTGCCCTCGGTGACCTGCATCTCCTGCCCCGGCAGGTTCAGGTTTTCACTCCCACACCATCGACATGGTCCACTCTCATGTACTGGACGGAACGTGACCCCTTTACCGGAGAACCCTGTTTCGTGGAAAAAACGTACCGAGGCAGAGCACGACAAAAGGATATCCTGGCAGACCACAGGACAAAGAAACAGCAAACCGACAGATCGAGGACTAAGAACCGGGGCCCCCATCGGTGATATGCGAGTTTGCGGAAAACAGATTTAATCATTCAGAAGATACGACACGACGGAAGATGCGGGGCAGGGTGTTTGAGTATGGAAAGAATTGTGAGATGAAAAACGGCGTCTGTCCCCAAATTATGCTATGAGTACCGATATTTTCCTGATTGTTCTTATCGCGGCACTCCTCCACGCACTGTGGAATTTTGCGGCCAGGAGCGTCAGGGGAAATCTCAGCGTCCTGTGGCTGGCCATCGTCCTCGCGTCCCTTTGCATTTTTCCCTTTGCCATTGCGTGCGTCACCTTCGACAGGTCATTGGTGATGGGTATCCCCTATATTATCGCTACGGGGGTGATTCATGCCGCCTATTTCGCTCTTCTCGGCAAATCATATGAAACGGGAGAAATCTCGTCCGTGTACCCAATCGCCCGCGGCACCGGCGTGATGGGGACCGGGCTTATCGCCTATCTTCTGCTTGCGGAACCGGTCAGTTTCTATGGTGCTTTCGGTATTGCTTCCGTCTGTGCCGGTATCTTTCTGGTCGGTGTGAGTGATTTACATCACCAAAGGACACCACGCAATGTACTCCTTGCACTCGCTGTCGGGGCAAGTATCGCGTCATATTCGATCGTCGATAAAGTCGGAGTGAGTCTCGTTAATCCCGTGTTTTACATATTCTGTCTGTCCGTGATCACGGCCGCTATCATTGCGCCCGTCATTTTTATGAAACGCCGGCAGGAATGTCGTCTCGCGCTGAAGGACATGAAACGCTATATCTGTTTCATCGGCCTCGGCTCGATGGGTACCTATCTCCTTATTCTTTTCACATTCCGATCGGGGCTGGTGAGCTATATCGTGGCGACACGTGAGTTTTCCGTGGTAATCGGCGCCATGCTGGGGTTTGTTTTCCTGAAAGAGCATATTTCACCGGTGAAAGGGCTGGGAATCGCCGCCATTGCCATGGGCCTTGTCCTGGTCAAAATCGCCTCGTAAAACGCCCCCTCAGCGCCCGATAAATTGGGCAGTTACAAGTGTAATGTTAGTCTGATAAATCGGGGAATGACGGGGGAAAGGGTAGCATGCCGATTTATCGGCGTTTTTTTGCCGAATTGGTCGGGAGCCCGATGAATCGGGCAACTTCAGGCTGTAGTGCGACCTACCTAAATTCTATGTAATTCCAGGATATTAGAATTTATATTGTTTAAAAATGCCGTAAAGGGGTGGACAAAACGCCTTAAAATGTATATATTACGACCTGAAAATGAGAAGTCATCAATGAAATTCAGTGAACTTAACCTCCCTCCGGACATTTTAAAATCCATCGTTGCCATGGGCTACGATGAGATGACGCCTATTCAAGAGGCGACCTATCCGATTATTTCCGAGGGACATGATCTGTGCGCCCTTGCCGAGACCGGTTCGGGAAAGACGGCGGCCTGCGTGATCCCCCTTATTCAGAAAATCGATGCCAGCCTCAACGCTATCCAGGGTCTCGTGATCGTTCCGACCCGTGAATTGTGCATCCAGTATGTGAACGAGATCTATAAGATCGGGGCCGGGTTCGGTGTGGTTCCCTTCGGAGTGTACGGAGGATTCAGCAAGGGTATTCAGGTGGCCAAGCTCAACCATGAGGTACATGTCCTCGTGGCGACGCCGGGAAGGCTCATCGATCTCATGTATGACGGGTCGCTCAGCCTGTCGCAGGTGAAGTGCGTGGTACTTGATGAGGCCGATGAACTTTTGCAGATAGGATTTCTGGACGATATAGAATTTATCATATCCTGCATACTCCAGAAACATCAGACACTTCTCTTCGCGGCGACGATGGGCGACGACATAAAAAGACTGGTTGACAAAGGCCTTCATGATCCCCGGCATATCACGCTCATTCAGGATCGGCAGTCGCCCGAAAGCATCGAGCACCACTTCGAGTACGTGCACCCGAAAGACAAGCAGCCGGAACTGATGCGCTATCTCAAGGAGGAGGACATACAACAGGTCATTATCTTCTGCAATGCCCGCCACAAGGTGGATACGCTTTTCCGGAACATGAAGAAAGAAATGAAGAATGTCGAGTACATTCATGCCGGGCTCAGTCAGGACAAACGCTCTTCCATATACAGGAACTACCGGAACAACAAAATAAGCTGCCTTATTGCCACCGATGTGGCCGGCAGGGGGCTTGACTTTACCAATGTCTCCCATGTGGTAAACTGGGATTTTCCGGGAGACGGAGAACAGTACACGCATCGGACGGGGCGTTCTGGACGGATGGGGAGGAAAGGGAAGGCCTTTACCTTTTTGACGAGGCGCGACCTTCCGCAGTTCAAGAGACTCATTCTAAAACTGAGAATAAAACCGCTCTGGATCGGGAAAGACCCACTGAAAGAGGGTACCCTGCCAAAAGAGGAAAAAACGCAGAAGAGAAAAAGAAACTATCGGTACTCGAGAAACAGGAGACAGAAAAGAGAGGGTCCTGTGGCAGAGCACAGGGACACAGCGTAAACGTTACCCCCGATATGGTGAAGGGTGTAAATGTAAGTATATAAGGAGCTGAACTATGCAGATTAAAAAATGGGAAAATCCGCCGGCGATGCAGATCGATCCGGAGAAAATATACCAGGCCGTGATCGAAACCGACAAAGGGAATATAGAACTTGAACTCTATCCAGAACATGCGCCCAAAACGGTCAACAATTTTGTCTTTCTGGCAGGGGAGGGATTCTACGACGGGGTGACCTTTCACCGGGTGATATCGAATTTTATGATCCAGGGCGGTGATCCCACGGGCACGGGGAGCAGTGGACCGGGATATAAATTCGAGGACGAGACGAGAGGGAATCCTCTCGGCCACGAAACTGGCGTGATCTCCATGGCCAACTCGGGTCCGAACACGAACGGGAGCCAGTTTTTCATCACCCATTCACCGCAGCCGCACCTGAACGGGAATCACACGGTCTTCGGTAAGGTAGTCAAAGGGCAGGAAGTGGTCAACGCAATCAGCCAGGGCGACCGGATGGTCAAGGTTACCGTCAGCTAAAGCAGTAACCACTATTGCAGGCACTGAGATACAAGGCGTAAGAATTGCTACAATGCTTTTTTGTGCGTTGTGACGACGATATACGATGAGATTGATCGTCATTCACCTTCAGCGAATTCCTCGCAATGACAAAAGAAAAAATATGAAAAAGAATAAAAAGAACTGACATTTTTCTTGACAATGTACCAAAATAGGTACATATTAGCCTCATGGAAAATGCACCTCGTTTAAGGGTGGTGTTTTTTAAAACGGATTTGGGAAAAGAGCCCGTTCGGAATTGGTTAAAGCGGTTGCCAAAAGAGGAGAGGAGGCTTATTGGAGAGGATATTAAAACGGTTCAATTTGGGTGGCCGATCGGAATGTCTCTTGTAAGGCCACTGCATAAAAAATTATGGGAAATCAGAACCGATTTAGCTACCAGAATATCAAGGGTGTTTTTTACGACATATAAACACCAAATTGTTCTATTGCATGGTACTATAAAGAAGGATCAAAAAATTCGAGAGAGTGATCTGGCTTTAGCGAAAAAACGGTTAGCAAAATTTAAAAAAGAAGAGGATGTGAAAAGCGATGAAACATAGAAACATTGGAAGTGATTTTGACGACTTCCTAAAAGAAGAGGGAATTTTAGAAGAAACAGAAGCCATTGCCGCCAAGCGGGCTATTGCTTATCA
>Ga0208905_1001753_pt1 | contig 10728 bp, 9 predicted proteins | sample AntAceMetag02UKS_FD_184776 | JGI IMG/M metagenome (GOLD analysis project Ga0208905, IMG submission 184776) | Saline lake microbial communities from Ace Lake, Antarctica - Antarctic Ace Lake Metagenome 02UKS (SPAdes) (version 2) | ecosystem: Environmental > Aquatic > Non-marine Saline and Alkaline...
AAAGTATTTAATTTAAGTGGAGAATCATTTAGAATTAAAAAAGAAGAGGAGGATTAAACCATTTTTTTCTTTCTGGGAGGTGCAAAATTGTTTTCCGCGCAAGGTGCATTTCTACTTGCCATCTACAAAAGCACCGACGGGGCAATTCCTAATCTTTAGGAAAATTCCTAACAGAGCGTACTTTAATAAATGAATCATTTCCTGATTTTCTTAGGAAGAATCTTTCAGGTAAATAGACAGAGCGAGAGAGTAATATTGTTATTTTCTTATTCTGTCTTTTTTGTTTTATAAAATATTTTAGAAAATGCATTAAAGGAAAGGTAATTTTGCAATTATATGTCAAATGTGAAGACCCGACCCCTTTGAATTTTTCATATTGTTTCATATACCCCTTATTATGTATTAACGTATTCTATCATCATATAATCCCTTTTTTGTCGATTATTTGTTTGTTTTGTTAGGTAGTTCTAACTTATATAAGGGAAAAGCATTACAAAGCTGATATTTCCGAGGTTACTTAATATTTTTTAAAACAATTCAGTAAAAGGCAGAGGATTTACTAATGGAAAACATGGGAATAATTAATTTCTTGAAAAAGAAGGATTTATCTAAAGATATATTGAATATATTTATGGGAGTTGTTTGATAAATATTTTACAAATAATAAATAAATAATACAATAAACACCATTAAGATTTTAATATATTTCGGGGATGATATTTTAATATACTGCATCATGATTTAGTAAAGTTCTTTTGCAATTAAATAAAATAAGATGGAGGAAGAAATGCTCAAGTCCTACATAAAAAGTATTTGTGATATCACTCAAAGAGGAGACGCCAGAGAAGAAACCTATTATTCAACTTTAGAAAAACTGCTATACGATTATGCTAACTCAATTAATAGAAAAGATATTAAAATAACCACTTTACCCAGACAAACAGAAGCTGGAAATCCCGATTTCCGAATATGGGATGGAAAGCAACATATTGTAGGTTATATCGAAGCAAAGAAACCAGGTGCAAATTTAGATGATATTGAGATAACCGAGCAATTAAAACGTTATAGGCATACTTTCCCAAATTTAATACTAACAAATTTTACAGAAATCAGACTTTATCGTAATGGCACATTAATAGAAAAAACATCAATTTGTAGACCTTTTACAATTCTTCAATTAAATACAATTCCCCCTTTAGAAAAAAAAGAAGCTTTTTTAAAAATACTTGAATTATTTTTTTCTTTTTCTTTGCCTCGTATTTACAATGCCAAAACTTTAGCAATAGAATTAGCTAAACGAACTCGTTTCTTAAAAGATGAAATCATTGAAGAAGAGTTAAAGGAAGAAGAAAATAACAAACAAGGTGTTATTTTGGGTTTTTATGAAGCTTTCCAGGAATATCTGATTAAAGGACTTTCTCATAAAGACTTTGCTGACCTGTATTCTCAGACTATTACCTATGGACTTTTCGCTGCTCGTACTCGTTCAATTGGAGAATTTAATCGTAAATTAGCTTATGACAACATTCCACAGACTATTGGAATTTTAAGAGATGTTTTTGAGTTTATCTCTATTGGTAATTTACCTATCCAGATGGAATGGACTATTGACGATATATCAGAAGTCCTTGCGGTTACCGATGTCAAAAAAATTCTTCACCAGTATTTTTCTGAAGGCAAAGGGAAAGACCCGATCATTCATTTTTACGAAACATTTTTAGAAGAATATGATCCTCGGACACGAGAAAGGAGAGGTGTGTATTACACTCCGGAACCGGTAGTCTCTTATATTGTTCGATCCCTTAATCTTATTTTAAAAGATTATTTTAATAAAGCCGATGGTCTTGCTGGTAAATCAGTCACCATTTTAGATCCAGCTGCTGGGACGCTTACTTTTTTAGCCGAAGCAGCTAAATTAGCAGTAAAAGAATTTGTCTCAAAATATGGAGAAGGTGCTCGCGAAAGTTTTATCAAAGAGCAAATCCTTCAGAATTTTTATGCTTTTGAATTAATGATGGCTCCTTATGCTATAGGACACTTAAAGATGTCTTTTTTGTTAGAAGAAATAGGTTACAAGTTAGAAGAAAATGAACGATTTAAACTTTATCTAACGAATACCTTAGAGATGGAAGAATTAGCTCAAACCAATTTACCCGGAATGACTTCTCTTTCAGATGAATCTCATTTAGCCGGAAAGGTTAAAAAAGAACAACCTATTTTGGCAATAATAGGGAATCCACCCTATTCAGTGAGCTCTGCAAATAAATCTAAATTTATTGAAAAAGAAATGGACATTTACAAAGAAGATGTTCGTGATGAAAGAAATATTCAGCCACTATCTGATGATTATATAAAATTTATACGATTCGCTCACTGGAAAATAGAAAAAACAGGTGAAGGTGTTATAGGCATGATTACTAATAATTCATACCTTTCCGGTTTAATACATAGAGGAATGAGAAAAAAATTATTAAAAACTTTTAATGATATTTATATTTTAAATCTTCATGGTAACTCTCGTATTGGAGAAAAATGTCCTGATGGAACCAAAGATGAAAATGTGTTCGATATTATGCAGGGAGTTTCCATTGCCTTATTTATTAAAAATAAAAAACAAGAGACTACTGGGAAGGTGCATTATCATGATTTATACGGAATTCAAAAATATAAATACAGCTTTTTAAAAAGTAACGATATTAACACAATTAAATGGAAAGAATTAAAATTATCCGAACCGCATTATTTTTTTGTAGAAAAAGATTTTACATTCCAAGCTCTTTATGATAAATATTTTCCTGTTTCAGAGATATTTAATAAGTTTTCCAGCGGTATTAAAACCCATCGTGATCATTTTGTAGTTGGTTTTACAAAAGAAGAAATTGTACAGAGAATGCGAACATTCATCAGTGACCTACCAGATGATATAGTAAAACAGGCACTTGATTTAAAAGATACAAGTGGCTGGAAAATAAAAGAAGCACGAGACAAACTTAAAAAGGAAGATTGGATAAAATCAATATTACCTTATGCTTATCGTCCATACGATATTAGATATATTTGTTTTCGGAATGAGCTAATTGATAGAGAAAGAATTGAGATAATGCAGAATTTTTTTTATGATAATTTGGGATTAGCCCTTATGAAGAAACCAATTCCCGGAACTTTGACGCAAGTATTACCTTTAAAAAACTTATTTGATATTAATTTTTATGCCTATCAGTCTTATGTATTTCCTCTTTATATTTATTCCCATTCAAATCAAATAAATTTATTCAATTATAAAAAAGAAGCAGAAGAAAAAAAATCAAATTTAAATTCTAAGCTTTTTAAAATATTATTAGATGCTTACAAAAAACAACCTTCTCCGGAAGAAATTTACCATTATATCTATGCCGTACTTTATTCTAATATCTATCGAAAAAAATATGCTGAATTTTTAAAAATATATTTCCCTCGAATTCCTTTTACTAAAAAGTATGATTTATTCAAACATTTAAGTGAATTAGGAAAAAGGCTAAATGATTTACATTTACTCAAGTCAATAGAATTAAATCCTTCTTTGTGTAAATTCCAGGGAAAAGGAGATAATCGAGTTGAAAAAATAAAATATGATGAAAAAGAAGAGAAGGTATATTTTACCGAAAAACAGTTTTTTGAAAAAATTCCTCGAGATATTTGGGAATACCATATTGGAAATAATCAAGTTTGCAGAAAATGGTTAAAAGATAGAAAAGGTCGTTGTTTATCTCTCGAAGACATTAAAAATTACTGTAAAATGGTAACTGCCCTACAAAAGACAATAGAAATACAAAAAGAAATTGATAGCATTTATAATGAAGTTGAAAAAGAGATAATAGAAAAAATATAAAAATAAAAAATAAATATTTATATTTTCCATGCTTAATATTAAAAATAATGATTCTTAAAGTTTGCTTTTTAAAGGAGGATTTTATAATGAGTTATATTTTTAAAAATCTGATATTTGAAGGCGGTGGAGCAAAAGGAATTGCGTATCTTGGAGCAATGGAAGTATTAAAAAAGAAAGGTATTTTGAAAAACATCAAAAGAATAGGTGGGGCTTCCGCTGGGGCTATAAATGCATTATTACTTGGACTTAATTATTCAAGTGATAAATTAAAAGAAATACTAATGGATTTGGATTTTAATTTGTTCTTAGATGATAGTTGGGGAATTATTCGTGATATTAAAAGACTTAAATCTGAATTTGGATGGTGTAAAGGCGATTGTTTTTATAAGTGGATAAAAGATAGAATAAAAGAGAAAACGGGAAATCCTAATTCAACATTTAAAGATATCTATGGTATCAAGAAAGAGAATAAATTCAAAGATATTTATTTTATTGGCGCTAATATCTCAACCGGTTTTGCAGAGGTATACTCCTACGAAGATACTCCTTTAATGGAGGTTGCAAAGGCAGTAAGGATTTCTATGTCTATACCATTATTTTTCGCTGCAGTAAGAAAACAAGATAACGATGTCTGTGTAGATGGTGGATTAATAAATAATTATCCTGTTAAATTATTTGACCGTGAAAAATATATAGAAGTAGATAGAAGAATACCAGAATATTACAAAAAATATAATAGAGAATTAAAAAAAACGAGCCACAAAAATAATATATGGATTTACAACAAAGAAACATTAGGCTTTAGACTTGATTCAGAAAAAGAAATAGCTGTATTCCGTAACCACAAAGAACCAAGCCATAAAGATGTAAAAGATTTTATTGATTATGCTTTTTGCATTATTTCTACAGTGTTCAAAATACAGTCGAGCATGCATTTACATTCAGATGATTGGAAAAGATCAATTTATATCAATACACTGGAAGTAAGTACTTTTGATTTTGATATCAGTAAAGAAAAAAAACAAGAATTAATTGAATCGGGGAAAAAATGTACTGAGGATTATTTTAATGAATGGTACGATAAGCTTAAGAGATCGCCGAACATACAAAAAATACATTAGAATTAAAATTGATTAATCGCTAATTATGCAATTTAAATGAACCCATAAACAGAAAATTCTTTAGATATATCAGAAGCAATTATTTAAAGTACTGATATGATAAGGAGCTATCATGAAAAAAGAAACAAAAAATCTTCCTAAATGCCCCATCTGCGAAGACCAACTCATAAAGAATCAAAATATTGTATTTTTCATGCAAGTGCAGAGGATTGGAATAAAAAGAAATTTAAGAGGTTCCATATTTGAGGACTATTACATTATTATTGATATAATGCCTTTCTTTAATATAAACGGAAATTAAAGGAGTAAGTGATGGAATGGGAATTAGTTTTAAATGGAGATGATAAATATTTAGAACTTTTATCAAAATATTACAATAGTAAAGATTTAAATATTATTAAAGAGAACAGTCAATTTATTATTAGGTCAAAACACCTAAAGATAAACAAAGTAAAGCCGGATAATAAATACATTAACATTAAAATTGCTAAAAAATTAATAAATACTATTAATGGACTATCCAAAGTATTATTAGAAAAGGAAAATAAAATAAGTTCAAATTCAGCTAATTTATTCGATAAAAACAAAAAATATATTGTAGGATGTACTTGGATAGATTGTAGTGCAACTATTCAAAATAATAATTTTCTGCCAAGTGATAATTATAACATTGAGTTTAGTAAAAATTTAAATAAATATGTAGAAAAAATATTGAGTGATGACAATTTTTATAGAGCAATTATCTTTCTTCAATATGATAAAGATAATTGGAGAGATCTTTATTGTGTTTATGATGTAATTATAAATGTAGTTGGAAAAGGAAATAGACATTCTGGTAAAAAGATTATTAAAAGTTGGCTTTTTGACAAAGAAAAAAGCATGGTTAATTCTTTTACCCAAACAGCAAATAGTATTGAGGCAGTAAAAGAACAAGCGAGACATGGAAAAGTGATTCCAGCTCCAAGAATAAAGATAAGCTTATTTGATGCAAAAAAATTAATTTATAAAATCATTTTAATTTGGTTAGAAAAGTATTCATAATAATATTCAAAATTAAGTAAAAGCTTCTTTAGAACATTACTAAATGATTAGGAGTTAAGAATTAGGAAGAATTTTGCAGGAACAGAAGCTAATATTGGTGCTTTTATGATGGTTCTTTTCGTTTATACTTTCGCAAGGAGAACAGGGGGAAGGTAGGTTTTTATTCAGTAAAACATATTAATTGAAGAAAATATAAGGAAGGAAAAAAATGGATGAAAAGACAGCTATTTTATTTACAAAACAGACAAAAGAAGATTATTTATATTATATAAAAGAAAACTTTTTATTAATGAGAAAATTATTTGAAGAAGGGAAAAATTGCCCTCCATATAATGATGATGAAACATCAAGAGAACATAAATTTCTTTGTCGATGTAGAGTAAAACATTTTCAGATGATGACTATTTTAGGTATGAATTTAGAACATATACTAAAGATAATATTATTAAAAAATGGGTATATAATAAATAAAAACTCTTCAGAGAATCATTTTTAAAAAAGATTGAAATATTAGAAAAACAAGCTTTGATGATATATTTCAAGAGCAAGAAGCCTTTAATAATTTATATAATGACGCCGAGCAATTAATTAGTGATAGGAGAACAATTAGTTTTTACGAATGTAGAAAAGATAGTGGGGTCAGGCTTCACAATTTCACAAAATATCTAAGGATATGATTTTATTATCAAATCAAATTGGAAAATTGATAAAAATGTGAAATTGCCAAGATAATGTGATTGACTACGAAGAATATAAGGAGAAAGATAGGTTTTCAAAGGTCGCAGAGGATGAAGAGGAAACAGATGATTAAAAAAGTGAAAGATTCTATTTTTTGTAATATGGGTAAATTATTTAAAGACTTGAACTTTAAAATTAAACTAGAATTATTCCGTGTTAGAAAAAGATATGGTTGGTTGCAAGGGAGAATATCTGATTATTCTAGTTTATCTAGAAGAATAATAATATTAGTTATATCTTTGGTATTGGCAAGAATTATTATAGGAACCATTGATTTACCAAGTTTCCATTTTAATAAATTGGCTGATAATTTTAATTCTATTGGTGTTATGATCGGTGGTGTAATGGCAATTGTTTTAGCTTTATCTATATTTGTACTACAAAATGCTTCCGATATGTATTCTTCACAATTTTACGAAGTTTATATTTATGATAAGTTGGAAAAATCTATTTTTTTCATAATAATTATATTAGCTTTATTGTTTTTTACTGCAGGAATAATATTTAAGAATGATTTATTCTTTATTACTATCATTATGAAAAAAGTCATTATTTATTGTTTTCTCTTTTTTATTGCATTAATTTTTGTACTAATCGATAAACAATATGAAATTGTGCGAAGAAAGGCAAATCCTATTAAGGCTTTAGAATTCTTAGAATATAAATCCATATATTTTCTTAATAATATTCAAAAGGATATTACAGAACTTGTAAGAATTGTTAAATTAAAGAATCAAGATTCATCGGAAGAATTAATTAAAGCAATTGAATGGAATAAATATCCAGTTCTACATTTGCCAATTCTTAATCGGCAAATAGAAAATTTATTTGAGATAACCATGAAACTTTCTGATAGACAAGAAATAGAAACCGCAAATAGAGGGCTTAAATCTATTAATAATATTTTATTAAAATATTTGGATTTGAGAAAAGATTGTTCACTAGTTTATCCGTCAAAAATAAATTTTCTTGTGACAGAAAGCGACAGTCAATCTTTTCTTTCTAAAAATATCGAAAGTATATATAATCTTGGAAAAAAATTTATAAAAGAAAATAGAATGGAAAATGCAGTATATGTCTTTGATATATTCATTTCCTTAGCTAATAAATCAAAAGAAATTACATTTTTAAATACAAAAAATAAAAATCCAATCTTTAGTCAAATAATTGGTTATTTTAAATTTTTAATCGAATTTTCGATTAGAGAAAAAAATCAGGAGGTAGCTTTCCAAGGGATTCGGGTATTAGATAATTTTATTTTAGTAGTTTTTGATAATAAATTAATGATTTCATTGAATACTATTTATGAGGACTTGTTAGCAATTGCATTGTTTGGAATTAGTGAAAAAAATACTGCTATCACTGATAAATGTCAAAATGTGTACCTTGTTAGTTTAACCAGAATTTTTAAATGTCAACTAATAGATGCAGATAGATATGCAGAAAAAACCTTAGAAAATATAAAAAATATTACGGTAAATATTTACCAAATGATGATAAAAGGTTTTTTGCCAAATAATATTTCGACAAGTTTTGCCCTGACTAAACCATATGAAAAAATGTTTAATTATATATATGAAATTGTTCGTAGCTATAAGGAATTAAAAGACGAAAAAACAAAAGAATCTTATAGAAAAGACATAGTAGGCTTATTTGATAAAATTTATAGATTTTTAAGAGATTTGGCGGAAAAAATAAAAAATTGCGATAGTATTTTGAATACGTATATAGGATTTCTTATTTTTGATTTAGATTCCTTATTAATTGATTTAATTGAAGATAAGGAATTTAAAAGTTCTCAAAAAAAATTAATAGAAATATTAGGATATTTTGTCTATCTTCCTTCATGGTTTGTTTTATATGATAAAGCATCGAGAAAGTCAAATAATCTTAATTTAAACGAATTAATAGAAGCAGTTACTAAAACCGGATTAAAATTATTTAAAAAAATTAAAAATGATGATTTAATTATAGAGATTGAAAAAATAAAATTGTTAAAAGATTGTGTGGAATCTCTATATGATATTGCAAAAAACAGTATCGAAAAAATTAGAGAAGATTATGGTTATGATGAGCCAAGAGTAATGTTAAAGTTATGTTTTTTGGGAGTTTTGGGTCTAAAAAACGACTTGCAACCTATTATTATTGAAGTAAAAAAAAGAATATGTGAATTTGAAAAAATTTATAAGGAGAAGTATTTTTCCGGCGTATCAGATGAAATTATCCCGAAAAACATTTACGGTCCAAAAAAAGAACAGTTACTTATTGAATTATTAAATTGGCATAGAGAATTTGTTAATCACAAATATGAAACTCATCGGTTAATGGATAGTTCAAAAGATATAATGTTCGAATTAATTGATGAGAAAGATATTGAAAAATTTATACACGAAGTATGGAATTATACTTTTCCAAAGTAAAAAAATAGAGTGAATAATTTTTAATGTAGAGAAGGGTTGTATTAGCTTAGCAAAGAAAGATATTGAGGTCAGAATTTACATGTTTACAAAATATAAAAGACATTATTTATCGTCATATTAAATTAGGAAATTGATTAAAATAAGAATTTATAAAGCTTGAATCTATAAATACATTTATATAGGAGAAAGAAGAGAATAAAGGGGTCAGGTCTCAACATTACTCACCAGGTATACGGAAGAGACATCTCAAAAATATATGATACATTTATATTTTAAAAATCTTTGTATATTTTTGATTTAAATTATCAGGGTTAAGATTGTTCTGTTTCATATTTTGGTTATTTATTTAAATTAGAATTAGAAAAATTATTATTTTGTTTTTTATAAGGAGAGTATATAAAATGAAGGGAATTGCTAGAATTTCAGTTAAAATATTATCCATTTATTTTTTTGTAGAATTTATCACTCAAGGAATTCCGCAGATTTTTGGGATTTTTAATATGAGACAGGAAATAGGGAAAGGATTAGTTATAGGCATTATAATTTCACAATTACTTAAATTACTTATTGCTGTATATTTATGGTATTTTGCTGAAAAGCTATCAATTCGGATAATGGGAAATATTAAAAATGAATCTATAAAGGAAATAAATTATAGAAAATTGCAGTTAATAGCTTTTTCAGTGGTTGGGATTGTATTACTGGCAACAAGTATTCCTGAAATAGCACAATATATTGTAGAATATCTCAGTATGTCCGGTAGAGTCATTACGAATATATTACCTAAGTTAATAGCAAAAACAATTGAATTGATTATTGGTATCTGGTTACTCTTAGGTTTACCGGGAATTTTAAATAAAATCTCAAACTAAATGCGGACACTCAGAAATATTTATCAGTCTAATTTATTACATAAGAAAAGCATTATTTAAGTTTAGTAGTAAATGCCTCTATTACTGCATTTTTGAACAGAGAGATTAGGTGTTGGGCCTATGTATAAGCTTATACTATCTCTATACTATCTTTAAAGAATATTATCAAAAAGACTGGAATGCTGGACAAAATAAAATATTTTGAAATCGGGGGAGTTAGAATGTCTCATAAGAGTGGGTTAGCTCCTATGAATTTTTACGAATATACAGTATATTCTCTGGAGAGTGTTTGGGATATAAGTGAGAAGCAAGGAAGAATTATACCGGAAATTTAGATAAGAATGATCTTGTTTTTAACTTGATGATAAGACAGCCTGATTTAAATAATAGGGACGGATCCCTATTTTCTTAGATAATTAAAAAAGAACAGGGGACGGTTGTTAATGCTCAATAATTCAGTAATTTTTAGAAGAACAGGTGACACTTTCTGTTCTTGTTTATCTCTCTGAAACCCTTTGTTTACAAGGCTTTCAGACCCCCTTTAGGAATGCCCTAAAAACGCACGTAGAGTGTCTTTAAATGGGCCTCAATTTTCGAAAAAAGGTAATTACGACGTTTTTTTTAGCCTTTTTTGGCTTTCCCGAAACTCTGTAACTCTTACAGGAAGC
>Ga0208905_1001754_pt1 | contig 10720 bp, 10 predicted proteins | sample AntAceMetag02UKS_FD_184776 | JGI IMG/M metagenome (GOLD analysis project Ga0208905, IMG submission 184776) | Saline lake microbial communities from Ace Lake, Antarctica - Antarctic Ace Lake Metagenome 02UKS (SPAdes) (version 2) | ecosystem: Environmental > Aquatic > Non-marine Saline and...
CCTCAGGAAGACGAATTTGCATTGTTTAAAATGACCAATTATTCACCATTGGAATCATTGGTTTTTCCTAAAAATGATAAATATTTTTTAAAAAATCATGAAAGCTATTTGCCCGATTCTGACAAAAAAAGAGAACAATGGATTGATGCATTAAAGTTGTTTTGCAAAAAACTTTATTATAAATATAATGGCAAATACATAGTTTTGAAAAATCCTTTTCATTCAATGCGAATAAAAACTTTGTATGAGAATTTTCCGAATTCGTATTTTATTCATATTTATAGAGACCCATATCTTGTTGTTCCTTCAACAATTAGAATGTGGGATATTGTTGGCAAACAAAATTGTATGAACAATCGCTGGAAAAAACCTTCAACAAAGGAAGTAACCGAAGAACTTAAAAGAATGCTTTCAGAAATAAAAAAGGATTTCAAAGAATTGCCTAAGACAAATTATACCGAAATAAAATTTGAAGATTTAGAAAAGCAACCAATAATTGAAATAAAAAATATATATCAAAAATTGGATTTGGAATATACTTCTGAGTTTGAAAAAAACCTTACAGAGTTTTTAGAAGAAATAAAAGATTATAAAAAAAATGAATATAATCTATCTCAAGAAGACAAAGAAATAATAAACCTACACCTAAAACAATCTTAATGGGACTTCTAATAATTCCTTTCTTTCAAGAAACAAATATAATAAAAAATACAGAAAAGAATTTTTATGTAATTTTGTATTTATGGAAACAGTATTAAGCGGAATAAGACCTACGGGAAATCTTCATTTGGGTAACTATTTGGGAGCATTACAGAATTTTGTTAAAATGCAGCATGAGAATAATTGCTTTTTTTTCATTGCCGACTATCATTCTTTGACAACACATCCAACTCCTGAGAATTTATTTAATAATGTAAGAAATGTACTTATTGAATATTTGGCTTCAGGATTAGACCCCGATATTGCAACGATTTATATACAAAGTGACCTCCCCGAAATAGCAGAACTTTATCTTTTGCTTAATATGAATGCATATTTAGGCGAATTGGAAAGGGTTGCTTCATTTAAAGAAAAAATCAGAAATCAACCCGATAATATTAATGCAGGATTGTTAACTTATCCGACCTTGATGGCTGCCGACATTATTATTCATAGAGCTCACAAAGTACCCGTTGGCAAAGACCAAAAACAACATCTTGAACTAACAAGAACTTTTGCAAGACGTTTTAATCGTATTTATAAAACCGATTATTTTCCCGAACCAGTTGCATATAATTTTGGAGAGAATCTTGTTAAAATTCCTGGTTTGGATGGTAGTGGCAAAATGAGTAAAACCGAAAATGGTAATAATGCAATATTTTTAATTGATGAGCCGGAAGCTATTAGAAAAAAAGTTTTAAGAGCGGTAACTGATGCTGGTCCAACTGAGAAAAATCAAGAAAAATCCGAAGCAATTAATAATCTTTTTGAAATCATGAAAGCTGTTTCACCCGAAGATACTTTTTTACATTTTAATGATTTATATAATAATTGCACAATTCGTTATGGTGATTTAAAAAAACAACTTGCAGAAGACGTTATTGTTTTTTTAGCACCAATAAAAGAAAAAATAAATGAACTTTCGGCGAATGATAATTATTTGAGAAAAGTAGCCGAACAAGGTGCTGAAAAAGCTAGAATCAGCGCTTCTCAGACAATTAAAGATGTCAGGAAAATTATTGGATTCAGAAAATTCTAATTATTTGTTTTTTTTATAATATGTTTTTATATATATTTGAATTTTCTGTATTTGCATTTTAATAAATAGGATTGTAATGAAAACACAAAGTAATATTTCGCTTGTAACAGAATGGATATTAAAAATAGCGATAGTTTTTTTCCTGTTTAAAATATTTTACTATAATCAGGAAAGCTCATTTTTTGAAAGCAAATTTATTAGCGGTCTATTAGGTGTCCTCAAATTTATTTTATTTATTGGAATTTCTATGGGAGTGGTGCTTGTTAAAAAAAATAATTTTAAAATTGTTGGTTTTTTAATTATATTTATCGGTAGCCTATATTTTTTGCTTACAATAATTTCCGAGTCTTTAATTTCTTTCAAATATGTTGAATATATTTTACTTATGGCAATTTCAATATATTATCTTTTAAGAAAAGCAAAACCCAAAAAAAAGAAAATCAAATGATTAAAGGAATTAATGCAAAATAATATAAACACTTTTGAAAAAAAAGAGCAAGTAATATTGGTTGGTCTTATTACAAGCAAACAAGACAAAAATCAAATTCAGGATTATCTTAAAGAATTAGCTTTTCTCGTTGAAACTGCAGGTGGAATTTCCAAAAAACAGTTTATTCAAAAAATCGAAGCTTCTGATTCAAAAACTTATGTTGGCTCAGGAAAACTTGAAGAAATCAGGATTTATGTTAAAGAAGAAAAAATTGATATAGCTGTCTTTGATGACGAGTTAAGTCCATCACAAATTAGAAACATCGAAAAAGCTTTAGGTTGTAAAATATTAGACCGCAACAATTTAATTATGGATATTTTTGCCAGAAGAGCAAAAACTGCACACGCCAAAACACAAGTTGAGTTAGCACAATACCAATATCTTTTACCAAGATTAACCCGAATGTGGACTCACCTTGAACGACAAAGAGGGGGAATAGGTTTAAGAGGTCCTGGAGAAACAGAAATTGAAACCGACCGAAGAATAATCCGTGATAAAATTTCAAAATTAAAAAAGAAATTAATTCATATTGACAAACAAAAAAACACTCAAAGAAAAAATCGGGAAAGCATGGTTCGTGTTGCAATGGTTGGATATACCAATGTAGGAAAATCAACAATTATGAATCGGCTAAGCAAATCTGATGTGTTTGTCGAAAACAAATTATTTGCAACTCTTGATACTACTGTAAGAAAAGTAGTAATTGAAAATCTTCCTTTTTTGTTTTCTGACACCGTTGGTTTTATTAGAAAATTACCACACGGACTTATTGAATCTTTTAAATCAACTTTAGACGAAGTCAGAGAAGCTGATATTTTAGCACATGTTGTTGATATTTCACATCCTGATTTTGAGAAACAAATAGATGTGGTAAGACAAACACTTGCTGAAATCAATTCTGCGGACAAGCCCGTTATTATGATTTTTAATAAAATTGATTTATTAAAATCTCAAAATGATGATTCAGAAAAATTAAATCTTAAAGAATTTAAAAAAACATGGATGGCAAAAGAAAACAATCCTTGTGTTTTTATTTCCGCAAAAGAAAATGCTAATATTCAAGACTTAAAAAAGTTACTATATAGAAAATTAAAAAAGATACACGCTAAAAGATTTCCATATAATAATTTTCTTTATTAATTGTAACAAATTCAAAACAATATAGTAAAAATATATATTAATATATTGTAAATTTTTTTTAATACAGAACTATACTAAATTTGTAATTTTTAATACTTTCGCAAATTACTTATAAACTAAAGTATAATGAATATTATAATTGCAGGAGATGGAGAAGTTGGTTTTCATTTAGCCAAACTTCTTTCAAATGAATATCATAATACAACTATTGTTGACCCTCATCAGGAATTATTAAAATTGTTAGAATCTCATTCCGATTTGATGACTATTGCCGGCGATTCAACCTCTATATCGGTTTTAGAAGGAGCAAATGTGAAAAATGCAGACCTTTTTATTTCTGTTCTTCATGACGAAAGAACCAATATTGTAACCTCAATATTAGCTAAAAAATTAGGAGCAAAACGGACAATTGCAAGAGTGAATAATCCGGAATATTTAAATAAAGATAACAAAAAAATTTTTAAAGACCTTGGAATTGATGCAATTGTTAATCCCGAAGGAATTGCTTCTAATGAAATTACTAAATTATTAAACCAAACAGCAGCCACAGAAATATTTGATTTCTCAAAAGGGAAATTATCACTTTTTCTTTTAAAATTAGATGAAAAAGCCCAAGTAATAAACAAATCATTAAAGGAAATTGCAAGCGAGCATTCACATTTGGATTTTAGAGCTGTTGCAATTCACCGAAAAGGAAAAACGATTATTCCAAAGGGAGATAATAAATTCCTTACTAATGACCTTGCTTATGTTATTACAAAACCCCACGGAATTGATACTCTTATGAAATTAGGAGGAAAAACCAAAATTGAAATCAACGATGTAATGATAGTTGGCGGTGGTAGAATAGGAAGAATGACCGCCTTAAATCTTGAAAAAGAACTAAACATAAAATTAATAGAAAGAGATAAAGAGCGTTGTTATCTATTGAACGACCAATTGCAAAAAACTTTGATAATTAATGGTGATGCCAGAGATGTTGAATTACTTGAAGACGAGGGAATTCATGGCGTTGATGCTTTTATTGCAGTTACAAACGATTCCGAAACAAATATATTTACTTGCCTTCTTGCTCAAAAATATGGAGTTAAAAGAACAATTGCATTAGTTGAAAACATTGACTATATTGATATTGCTCAAAATATGGGAATCGATACCATCATTAATAAAAAACTAATTACGGCAAGCTATATTGTCCGTTTTACGATGGGTGCAGAAGTTACATCAATAAAATGTTTAAATGGTGTTGAAGCAGAGGTTTTAGAATTTGTGGTTAAACCAAAATCAAAAATTACCAAGCATCCGATTAGCAAACTGAAGTTTCCTGATGATGCAATTATTGGTGGAATTGTTAGAAATGAAGAAAGCTATATTGCTATTGGTGATTTTCAGATTCAAGCAAATGATAAAGTAGTAGTTTTTTCTCTCCCCAATGCAATTCATAAAGTCGATAAACTATTCAATTAATATTTTTATTGCAAAATACTATGGAATTATTATAAATTATCAGATATTTGAAATTTATTAATAGAAAACTCTATTAAAAAAATGCGAAATTGGAAAGACGTAAACGGCAAGCTAATAATTAAAGTTTTAGGGCTACTATTAATAATTGAAGGTTTTTTTATGTGGCTTTGTCTGCCCTTCTCTCATTATTTCCAAAGTGGCGATTTTTTTGACATTCTTCTATCAGGAATAATTACAACTTTAACAGGGCTCATAATATGGTTCTTTACCAGGAAAAACAAAAATAAAAATCTTGGTAAAAGAGAAGGTTATATTATTGTAACATTTGCCTGGATAATAATTTCGATATTCGGTGCAATGCCTTTTGTGTTAAATGGAGCTATTCCAAACTATACAAATGCTTTTTTTGAAACGATGTCGGGTTTTACAACAACCGGAGCATCAATATTGACAGATATTGAATCTGTTCCAAAAGGCTTGCTGTTTTGGAGAAGCCTTACTCATTGGATTGGCGGTATGGGAATTATTGTTTTATCTCTTGCCATTTTGCCTATTTTAGGCATTGGTGGAATGCAGCTTTTTGCTGCTGAAGTTCCCGGACCAACACCTGACAAATTACATCCCAGAGTAACAGGAACTGCGAAAAGACTTTGGGGAATTTATATACTTCTTACTTTAGTTGAAACAGTATTCCTTCTCTTTGGAGGTATGGATTTCTTTGACTCACTTTGTCATAGTTTTGGAACCATGGCAACTGGTGGATTCTCAACTAAAAATAATAGTATTATGGGGTTTTCTCCCTATATTCAATATGTTATAGCAATATTTATGATTTTAGCTGGAACCAATTTTACGCTTCATTATTTTGCTTTAATGGGGAAATTTAATAAGCTGAAGAAAAATGAAGAACTTCGTTTTTATTTGCTGTTAATAATTATTGCTACTGTAATTATTACCATTTCTATGATAATCCTAAGGAACACAGCTATTGAGAAAGCTTTTAGAGATTCGTTGTTTCAGGTTGTTTCAATAGTAACCACAACAGGTTTTGTAACATCAGATTATCTTCTGTGGCCAAATTATGTTTGGTTTTTAATATTCCTGTTAATGTTTACGGGAGGATGTGCCGGTTCGACAGGTGGTGGTATTAAAGCAATGAGACAATTGCTTTTGTTTAAAAATAGTGCAGTTCAACTAAAAAGATTAATTCATCCACGAGCTTTTATTCCGGTTAAGTTTAACGGAAAATCTATTCCTCAAGAAATAATTTTAAACATTTTAGCGTTTTTCTTATTCTATATGATAATATTTGCATTCGGAACTCTTGTAATGTCGTTTTTAGGACTTGATTTAAATAGTGCAATGGGGTCTGTAATAGCTTCATTGGGAAACATTGGACCGGCAATTGGAGATGTAGGTCCAACTGGAAATTATGCTGCAATTCCTTCTGTTGGCAAATGGTTTCTGTCATTTTTAATGTTATTGGGAAGACTTGAAATATTTACTGTTTTGATTATTTTAACTCCTGCTTTTTGGAAAAAGTAATTTCTTATGATAAAATTATCTGTTGTTATTATAACGTTTAACGAAGAAAAAAACATTGGAAGATGTATTGATTCTGTTGTTGATTTAGCAGACGATATTATTATAGTGGATTCTTTTTCAACTGATAGAACTCAGGAAATTGCAACATCAAAAGGAGCAAGGTTTGTTAAACAAAAATTCCTTGGACATATTGAGCAAAAGAATTTTGCAATCACTCAGGCAAAATATCCTCACATATTATCCTTAGATGCAGATGAATCTTTATCGGAAAAATTACAGAAATCAATATTAAAAGTTAAAGAAAATTGGCAGGGAGATGGCTATAAAATGAACCGCATGACTAATTATTGTGGGAAATGGATAAAACATTGTGGATGGTATCCGGACACAAAATTACGTTTATGGGATAGCCGAAAAGGAAAATGGGAGGGAGTTAATCCTCATGACAAATATATAATGGAAAAACAGACTAAAATTATTTATTTGGAAGGTAATATTTTTCATTATTCATATTATTCAATTTTAGACCACCTTAAGCAAACAGATAAATTCACAGACATTTCTGCAAAAGAATTATTATTAAAAGGGAAAAAACCGAATTATCTAAAATTAATTTTTAGCCCAATAATAAAATTTCTACGAGATTATTTTTTTAATTTAGGATTCTTAGATGGATATTATGGGTTTATTATTTGTAAAATTTCAGCAAATGCTACTTATCTTAAATATAATAAACTAAAAAAATTGTACTTAGAACAAAAATAATAATAAGTGAGTAAACCAAAAATATTAATAGATTTATCAAAACTTAAAAATCTTTATTGCGGATTAGGGCAAGTATCTTTATCTTTTGGAAAAGCTTTAAGTTATTTAAAATTTGATGAATTTGAATTATGTTTTTTAGTCCCCAAAGAATATAAAAATTTTTTTGGCGATACTATTTTTTACGAAAAGGTATCATTTATAAGACAACTTTCTCCAAAATTTTGCAAAAAATATAATATCTGGCATTCTATTCATCAGGATTCACCGTATTTTCCATCTGATAAAAACACACCTTATATTTTGACTGTTCACGATTTGAATTTTTTAGAAGAAAAAACACCTAAAAAATCAAATCAAAGATTATTAAAACTTCAAAACAAAATTAATCGAGCAAGTGCAATAACAGCAATTTCAAAATATACAAAAAAAGCAATTCAACAAAATTTTAATATTCCTGATATCCCTTTCAAGGTTGTTTATAATGGAGTTGACATCGAAGAGTTTCCTAATGCTGAAAAACCCGCATTTTTTCAAGATGGAGAATTTTTATTTACAATTGGAGTGATTAAAGCCAAAAAAAACTTTCATGTTCTTGTTGATTTTTTAGCTCAATTACCAGAAATAAAATTAATAATCGCCGGTGATAAATCCGATGTTTATGCACAAAATTTACAGAAAAATATAATAAAAGCAGGACTTGAAAAAAGAATAATTTTAACGGGAAAAATAACCGATAGTGAAAAATACTGGCTTTATAAAAATTGTAAAGCGTTTGTTCTTCCATCTTTGCTTGAAGGCTTTGGACTTCCGGTTATTGAGGCTATGAAATTCGGGAAACCGGTTTTTTTATCCAAACATACAAGCTTGCCGGAAATTGGTGGAAGCAATGCATATTATTGGGAGTATTTTGAACCGAAATATATGGCAGAAATGTTTAATTCAAAAATGCAGGAATTTTTATATGACACACAAAAAGCTAAAAACATAAAACTTTATGCAGAAAAATTCTCATGGGAAATTGCCACTAAGCAATACATAGAATTATATCTTGAAATACTTAGGGATATTCATTAAACATTTATCAGTTTAGTTATCAACAGTATCTGTTAGTAAATTTCTAAGAAAAAACCCCAAAAATAGCCAAAAACATGCTAAATTCGGGGTAATATAAATTTCTTATGACAAAAGTACGCAAAATTTTCGGCACAAACCAACCAATAAATTTTAATTCCAAAGAAGATAATTTTGATATTTATTGGAAAAGTTTTTTATCAAGTAAACTTGGTGAAATATATCAAAGCATTCCTTGGGATTCGTTGGTAAAAGAATTCAAGTTGACTCAATCAAGAAAAGGTAGAATCTCTATTTTTCCACCTGAAGGAAAAATAGCTTTACAGTTTTTAAAATCGTATACTGGGTTATCAGACAAACACCTAATGGAAAGGCTCAATGCAGATTACCAATTTCAATTTTTCTGCGGTATAGATATTCCTGTTGATCGCCCTTTGACTAATTTTAAGATAATTAGTGAGATAAGAACAGAATTAGGCAAAAAGTTAGATATATCAGTTGTGCAAAAATGCTTAGCTAATTACTGGAAACCTTACATAATCAATCCTAAAATTATCATGGAAGATGCTACTTGTTATGAAACTTGGATGCGATATCCAACTGATGTAAAACTATTATGGGAGGCGAATGAATGGATTCATGGACAGATAAAACTTATCAATAAAATGATAAAAGGAAGGATGCCCCGTAGTAAGTTCTCAGAACAAAAAGACAAGTATCTGTCCTATAGTAAGACAAAGAAAAAAACACGTAAAAAGACACTAAGGCGAATAAAGAGTTTGATTTATTTGTTGGAAAAACTATTAGGTCAGTTATCAGAGATTGAACAAAAATTGCCTGATAATTTTAGCTTTCCCAACAGATATTATTTAAGAATGTCAACTATTACCAAAGTATTGGAACAACAAAAAGAACTTTTTGAAGGAGAAAATGTAAAGGAACGAATAGTAAGTATTGACAAATCATACATACGCCCCATAATTAGAGGAAAAGAAACAAAACGTGTTGAGTTTGGAGCTAAAGCCAATATTTTACAAGTGGATGGGATTAACTTCATAGAGCATATTTGCTTTAATGCATTTAATGAAGGAACCCGACTTATCAATTCTGTTTGGTTGACACAAACACTATTCAACACTAAAGTTCATATGCTTGGTGGCGACAATATATACGGGACAAATGTTAACCGAAAGTTTTGTTCAACTAATGGCATTATAACAAGTTTTGTTAGAAAAGGTAGGGCGTCAAAGGATGAGCCGGTATTGAAGCAAATCAGAAAAATCATCAATACTGAACGTGCTACCCGAATGGAAGGAGCATTTGGAACACAAAAGAATCACTATTCATTAGATAAGATTAAAGCTCGTACAGAAAAGAATGAGTTGCTTTGGATTTTCTTTGGTATTCATACAGCCAACGCTAAGGCAATATCAAAACGAAAGTTCAATCAAGAAAATCAGGAATTAAGAAATACGGCGTAAAATAACTAAATATTAATCTATTTAAGTCGTACTTGTAGGATAGCTATGTTTTGGCGTATAAAAAATTTAGTATTTATTAATAATCTTTCGTGTTTTATCAACATTTTTGGCGTTGGTAGATTAAATGTTGAGATTAACAATTGTTATTTTTGAAAATATTAGCTATTTACTGAATATCCCTAATTATTGCCACAGATTCACAGATTGAATTTTTTTTTAAATAAAATTTTCACAGATTGTCTAACAAATAATAAAAAATAATTTTTATTATTTGTAATTCAGAGATAATTGTATTATTATTTTATTTTTCTATTAGAAAGTAGAAGATTTTAATGTCTTGATTTATAAGATTGGAACAATAAAGATTTTAAAAAAATCTGTGAATCTGTGGCTTTTTTTAAGATTGATTAATAAGCTTTATTCTTTAGATTTTTCTTTTTTTGCAGTTGTTTTTTTAGCTGCTGGTTTAGTTGCCTTTTTTGGTGCTTCCTTTTTTTCTTTAGTTTTAGAATCGCTTGCAGGTTTTTTTGCAACTGGTTTCTTTTTTACTTCAGTTTTTTTAGCAACTTTCTTTTCAGCTATTACTTCTTTCTTAACAGCAGGAGCTTTATCTTCTGATTTAACATCTTTTGGTGTTTCTTTTACAGCAACAACTTCTTTTGAAGTTTTTTCAACAGCAACAATTTCTTTTGGAGTTTCTTCAACAACAATAACTTCTTTCGGTGTTTTCTCAACTACAGCAACTTCTTCTTTTTTGATTTTATCTTTTTTTACAACAACGAATTTATTCTTTGACTTATTTCTGGGTCTTCTAACTCCATAAGAACCCATAATAATTTTACCTCTTTTTGTTTTTTTGTCTCCTTTGCCCATATTCTATATTTTTTTAAATCTAATGGTTATGTTTTAAGATAATGTGGAACATCTAATTCCAGATATACATTTTCAATTTCTCTAAAAGATTTAATAGCACTAGTATTTGACATAACTGCTCTTGCCAAATCCATAATAGGATTCTTTGAA